>Ga0315279_10003300_pt1 | contig 22702 bp, 12 predicted proteins | sample YL17G06_20_MG_FD_203694 | JGI IMG/M metagenome (GOLD analysis project Ga0315279, IMG submission 203694) | Sediment microbial communities from Yellowstone Lake, YNP, Wyoming, USA - YL17G06_20 | ecosystem: Environmental > Aquatic > Freshwater > Lake > Sediment | place: USA: Wyoming | collected... | reverse complement strand
ACCGGATCGGGCACGGGAAGCTATTCTGGAATCGACGGTCCCTATACAGTCACCATGAACAGTCCTATCACAGAGACGGCGTCATGGGTCCACTATTACAGGCTGGATTTTGTGGTATCGGTATACCCTGGCTGTCCGGTCCCGCAGTACGACTGGTGCCTGGCAGGCACAACGGTGTATGTGACCCAGGCGAGTGGTACGGTCAGCGGCGGCTCAGGTGTCCAGTACGTCTTCACCGGATGGTCCGGAGCCGCGACCGGAACCGGTCTCACCAGCAATCCCATCACGATGGACGGTCCGAAGGTTGCGATCGCAGACTGGAAGACACAGTATTATCTGACGATGTCAACCAACTTCGGCATTATCTCTCCGGGAACCGGTTGGTGCGATGCAGGGTCACAAGTAATGATATCAGCAACAGCTCCGACACCAGGCGCTGGCGAGAGATATGTCTGGAACGGATGGACTGGATCGGGCACGGGAAGCTACTCTGGAATTGCCAATCCCGCAACCGACAAGGTCACGATGAACGGTCCGATCACGGAGATGGCGTCATGGACCCACCAGTATGAGCTGACAGTTACCTCAGACCATGACACTCCCGGAGGAGCAGACTGGTATGATTCGGGGAGCCTCGCGTATGCAACATTGTCATCAGGAACCATCAGCGGTGGAGCTGGGATTCAATATGTCTTCACTGGATGGTCTGGAGATGTCGCGGGGGTTGGTCTCACAAGCGATTCAATCACGATGAACGCTCCGAAGAGTGCGACTGCTCTGTGGAAGACACAGTTCCTTCTGACAGTTCAGACAGTCCCTGGCGGCATCGACAGTCCGACTGGAGCAGGCTGGTACGATGCCGGTGTGACTGCTCACGTCTCTGTCGATCAGTACGTGAACATTGTTTCTGGGGAGTCGAGATACTGCTTCTTCTGTTGGGTCGGAGGACCGCATGGAACCTATGCGGACGCAACCGTCACCATGAACAACCCCTGGAACGCACAGGCCGACTACTTGCAGCAGTATTATTTGACTATTACCACTGACCCCCTCGGTCTCGACAGTCCGATTGGGGCAGGCTGGCACTATCCCGGGCCTGTTCACGTCTCTGTCGATCAGTACGTGGAAATCACACCTGGGGAGTCGAGATACTGCTTCATCTCTTGGACCGGAGCGACTGGAACCTTCACGGACGCAACCGTCTTCTTGAACGCGGCCAAGACCGTGACGGCTAGCTATGTGACTCTGTACTATCTGACGGTCACATCAGCTCATGGCACTCCTGGAGGAGAGGGCTGGTACCCAGCAGACGCACAGGCGTTTGCCACTCTGGGAAGCGATACGGTAAGTGGCGGCCTAGGTGTTCAGTATGTGTTCACCGGATGGTCTGGAGCTGCGACCGGGACTGGTCTCACCAGCGATCCCATCATGATGAACGGTCTGAAGGTTGCGACTGCTGTTTGGAGGACGCAGTACTCTTTCACGATGTCCATCCCCAATTTCGGGATAGTCTCTCCAGCAAGTGACTGGTACGATGTAGGAACGGTTCTCACGATATCTGCAGAAGCTCCGTACGCATATCCTGGCGAACAGTATGTCTTCAACGGATGGATGGGCATAGGCACGGGAAGCTATTCTGGAATTCTCAATCCCGTGGACGTCACAATGAACAGTCCGATCACGGAGACGGCGTCATGGACCCACCGGTTCAAGCTGACGATGTCGACCAATCTCGGGACAGTCTCTCCCGGAGATGGTTGGCACGATGAAGGGTCAAGGGTCAGCATAGAGGCGACTCCGCCAGCGCTTGCCTATCCGGCTGGTCAAGAGAGGTATATCTTTGGCGGTTGGAAGGGGACTGGGATGGGCAGTTACACGGGCACGGTCAACCCTGCCACAGGCATGGTTATGATCGGTCCAGTCACGGAGGTGGCGTCATGGTCCCACGAGTACTGGCTGACGGTCTCTTCAGCACATGACAATCCTTCAGGAGCGGTCTGGTATCCTGAAGGCTCGAGTGCGCATGCGATCCTTTCAATGGGAACGGTCATCGGCGGCTCAGGTGTCCGATATGTGTTCACTGGATGGTCAGGCGACGCCTCTGGGACGTCCTTATCGAGCGATCCGATAGTCATGAACGCTCCGAAGACGGCGATCGCGGATTGGAAGACACAGTACTATCTCACGATGTCCACCAATTTCGGGACGGTCTGTCCAGCAACTGGCTGGTACGACGCAGGAACGCTCATCACGATATCTGCGACATCTCCGAGCACTATTGCAGGCGAGAGATATGTCTGGAACAAATGGACCGGCTCGGGCACTGTGAGCTATTCCGGAACTAACAACCTCGCGACAGTCACCATGAACGGCCCAATCACAGAGACGGCGTCATGGACCCATCAGTACGAGCTGACGATGGCAACCAACTTCGGCATTACCGATCCGGCAGTTGGTGGCTCGCATTGGTACGATGCAGGGTCGACGGTCACGATATCGGCGAATGCTCCGACAGCAGGCACTGGCGAAAGGTATGTCTGGAACGGATGGATCGGCTCAGGGCTAGGGTCGTATGGCGGAATGACGGCCTCTCCATCGATAACCATGAGTGGTCCTATCTCGGAGGCAGCTTCTTGGACTCATCAGTATCAACTGACCATGTCCACTAACTACGGCACCGTCTCTCCGTCCGCTGGATCTCGATGGTATGACGCCGGAACTAAAGTCACGATATCGGCCTCTGCTCCAGCGCTGGTGTATCCCACCGGTGAGCGGTATGTCTGGAACGGATGGACTGGTACAGGGACCGGGAGCTACACCGGGTCTGACAATCCGGCAACCAACGCAGTGACCATGAACGGGCCGATCACAGAGGCTGCGTCGTGGACTCACGAGTACGAGCTGACGATCGCGACGATCCCCGGGGGCCTCGACAGCCCGAAGGGTGCTGGATGGTATACTGCCGGTACGACGGCTCATGTATCTATCGATCAGTATGTGGAAGTCATATCTGGGCAGTCGAGATACAAGTTCATGTCTTGGACCGGAGCTAGTGGAACCTATGCAGATGCGACCGTCCTCATGGGCGCGCCAAAGACGGCCACGGCCAACTACCTCCTGCAGCACAAGGTGACTCTGACCTATACGGGAGACACGGTAGTCTCGACCCAGACAAGCTCGATCAATCTCAGAGCAACGATGGAAGTGCTCGGGTCTCCGACCTCGACGGCGAACGCCTATATCACATTCAAGCTGTCCAACTTTGCGGGAAGTCCATTGTGCACATACACGGGGAACAAGGTAACCTGGTCAACCACGACGGTCGGATATGCGGTGAAGGGCTGGTCCCAGCTTGGAGAGGGAACGTACCTCGTCGTCGCCGCCCTGGAAGCCAACGACTACTACTACATCGATGGCGACTCTGAACCTGCCCTGATAACGGTCTACGAACCCACCGGTTCGTTCGTGACTGGCGGAGGATGGATATGGGACAACGGCGACCACGGCAACTTCGGATTCGTGGCGCACTACAACAAGAATGTGCTTCCGAAGGGAAGCATGGTTTACGTCTACAGGAGCGGTGGATACAACTGGATTGTCAAGAGCAACTCGTGGATCGGGCTAGCTATCTCGAGCGACGGACACTACGCGACATTCCAGGGAAAGGCTACCGTCCAAAAGGTCGACCAATATGGAACTGTCGTCTTGTCCGCTGGCAACTATCAGTTCACCGTGGAGGTCTGGGACTACACAGGAACGGGCACCAACAACGGAGTGGACGTCTTCCACATCAAAGTCCTAACGAACACTGGGACTCTCTTTAAGGAAGCGGGCGCCATGCCCCCGAGCACCGCAGGAAACCTACAGGGCGGGCAGATATTCGTGCACGCGGCCACGAAGGGCACGGCCGCATCCGTCGGGTCGCACGATCCGCTTGCGCCTGGTAGTCTCCTGATGATTGCAGTGATCCTGACTATCCTGTCACAGGCACTCCGGTGGCCAATCCACAGAATCGCGTCTGCACGCATCCCCCGAGGTGGTCGAGGTCTCCTGCAAGAGAGCCGTGGATCGAAGACTCGCACACTGAAGTATCCGGCGACCTTCGCGCAACTGGAGATTCAGGAGCCACTTGGGTAGATCCGCTGCCAGTGTTTGTGCCTGAGAGAAAGCCTCCCCAAATTCACGCTGCAGGATTTGCTGACGTCGCGACTGAGCATCATGGAGCAATACTATGGTCGCATCAGAGCAGAATCCGCATTCTCCCAAGTGAGAGCCGCTTGGCAGGCACGGAAGCCCCTGTCACAGGAAACTCCAATCCCTGCTGATTAGACTCATAGCCGGCATGGTAGAAACCGGGGCCGATCTGGATGCGATGAAGAGGGACGGCTGCGGGTTTCTCGACTGCTGTCAGTGCATCACTACGAAGAAGAAGGGTTCGATGCGAAGGAAGCTCCTGGATAGATGTTTCACTAATCATACTCTTGGGGTTCTGGTGGACCTCTGTGCTAATCATCCCGATGCAGTAGTAGTTCCCTGTTACCAAACGTGTGATGAGATTCTGGAAGAATCCGGGTGTTTCTATGAAGTTCCCGGCAAGGGGCGTCACAGGTCCTGGAAGATGAAATGTGTGCAGTGGACGGAGAAGTGCAGTCCCTGCAGTTTCTCCAAAGTGGACAGAATCGCCAAGATCCTTGCGCAAAGGAGACTCGAAGTGAAGATCGAACGAGTTCGAAAGGGCGATTTCAAGGAGTTCTGGCTGCAAGTCTATATTCAGCACAACTACAGAGACCTCGGATTCTCTGAGATCACTGGTCCACATGAAAGAGGTTATGATTTCACTGGAGTCTTGGATGGAAAGAAGGTCGTTATCGAAGCAGAGCGAAAACCGTCATGGTTCTTGAATCATGGGCACAACAAGGACGAGGTAGACGTCCTAATCGTAATGGCAAACGATGAAACACCTAGGAACCTGTTGCCAAAGAAGATTATGATAGTCGACGCAGAGGATCTTGTAAAGAAGACTCACGAAGCTAGGAAGGACTACGCGATCAATGTCGCACCCATCACACAAGCTAGACGAGAAGCGGAAGCGAAAGCGGACCGAGACCCAGCCTTATACATGCTCGGCGGGATCGTAGGAGCCTTGCGTAGTCTGCACGGCGTCCTCTTCGGGGACGAATTCTATGAGGGCACGTCAGAGGACGATCTGATGCATGAAGCAGCGACAAGCGTCGCTCTACGATACATTTCGTTCTATGATTTATGTAGGCCCCTCGGGAAGATGGAAGACGTTAGAATTCCTGAAATCGAGGCGATATGGCATCGCGTTTCCAAATATGGAACCGAAGGACTAACCGAGAGAGAGTGGGAGCACCTGACGATTTGGCTCGGCCTCCTTCGAAATGAATATGTCAAAAAGGTCTAGGTCAGATTCCTCAGCGACGTAAGACTCGTAGGATCCATAGGTGAAAGAAGGCTGAGTAGAGCCCGCGAGGAGCTATTGCCCCTTCCTTTTCGACACCCTTCCTGTGATGCCATTCTGGAAGGACTTTGTACCTTCTTGAGTCGAGCCAGTCGAAAAAGTGGGTTCTATCCCCCTCTGCCGTCCCGACTGACGCAGTTAGCGGTCGACCGGATCATGAAGTCGTAATTCCTACTGAAAGGGAATCCGATGGTCACTACGCGGGCACGGATGTCGATGCAGAAACTACAAAACTTTATGAACAGATGATGATGCTAGGTTCTGGATGGTCGAATATGACGATTCTGGAGACGGGACTTGGCAAAGCAAGAAGGGATCTAACGGACAGATTCAGCACCCTGGAGCTCTTTTCTAGGGCTGTATTGGCGACAACCCTGGCGATGACGGGAATTGGATTCCTTATCGGTGATGTTCTCAAGCGCCCCGAGATTGCTGCCATCATGCTGTTTGTTTCCGCAATCTTGGTGGTTAGAATGTGGCCAATTCTTATCTGGCTTGATGCCCGGTTATTCATAACCCTCCCAGGCAGAAACGAAACGGATCTAAAGAAACGCCTAAGTAGACTTGAGGGAAAGACTTCCAAGGGAGGAATTGTCAGGCAATCCCGCCGGGTTGGAGTGGCCTTGGTTCTTACCGGGGGGATCCTCTATCTTGCTGCAGTCTACCTGATTGGCCATTCGTTCACAATAGACATCATAATCCTCGTCCTCGTTTTGACTGGAGTCGGCTTAGCTACTCCTGCGGAGGCAGTAATAAGGAATTACAGCAGTCTGGTCAAGAAGGCACGAAGGACGCAGAAGGAGATGGAGGGATTAGGGAATGATAGCTGAGTAAAGGATTTGGGGGACAACGGGGCAATCCTCAATTCACTCGAATTGAGCATTTAGCCAGTACTACCTTTCGCGACTCGCGTTCAAATCGCGACGGGCCCACCTGGCTAGTTCATCAATCAGCGGGATTGATTTTCGCCCTGTCCCCAAGCCCTTTACAAATCTACTCTGCGCGACAACGCGCACGTAGGGCATTTCCGCGGGCATTGCGGTCAGGGGACAGGACACACCTGATCACGATTGTCATAGCGTAGACGCGTGTGACGTGCGCTGACGACGGGCTAGGAACGGGCGTGTCGACTGCTGTCGTGATCCTGACGCCAAGCACCCCCGAAAAGACATATAATCGAATCCTGTTGTGCAAGCGGGGGAATTGTTGGGTGCCGGTAGTCTCAATGAAGGGTAACTCCATAATCAACAGGGGGAAAGTTAGAGACAAACTCCTAGAGTACTCTGAGCAGGTCCTGAGTAAAAAACCGCTGACATTTTGTCCAAGTAATGAGGACGCAGACAGACTAGTGAAAGAAGATCCAGTGGCCTTTGTGTTCGCAGTAATATTGACCCAAGGAGCTCAGGCCGAAAGAATGTGGGCGATACCTTATCACCTCAAGAAGATCATGGGTCATCTCGACGCTAACATAATTGCGACAATGAAGACAGAGGACCTCTCCGCGGTTTTCGAACAATTGCCTCAAAGACCTCGTTATTGGAATGAGGCTGCCACAATGGTAATCAAAGCGGCTCAGCACATCAATGACCGATATGGGGGCCACCCAGAACGTATATGGAATGATAATCCTAAGGGAGCTGACCTACAATCCAGGTTAGATAGCTTCTACGGCATAGGGCCGAAGAAGGCATCTATGGCCGCCGTAATTTTGGCCAAGGATATGAACATTCCTGTTCGCAACTGGAACGAGATAGATATCGCCGTTGACTTGATGATACAGAGAGGCTTCCCGAGAGCAGGGCTTAGCAATAGCAGCAGCCCAAGCGAAATCATAGAATCTGCTAGACAACTGAATCCATCTTTCCCAGGTGCTCTTGATCAACCCTGTTGGGATATCGGAAGACAATGGTGCCACCCCAAGGTCCCTGAATGTTCGTCCTGCTACATCGGTCAGGTATGCCCCAAGATCGGGTGTTGTGCATCGACTGCTTCGAGTACTCATGCAGGTGACTGAGACTGTTGTGACAGCAGAGGGGTGAAGTTCACACGAAAGCGATGTTGCTACGGGTCGGAATTGACAAGGGAAGTGGTGGACAATATGCCCCCATTTTCGAAAGTGGCTTCTTCGAGTTCATCCCAATTCCCCGTGGAAAGATTTCTGAAGACGCACGAGGGAAGACATACAAGGATAGAGTTGGCAGGACAAGAAGGCCGTTGTCAAACTATCTGCGCCCAGCGATTGAGAATTGCGTGATTCATGACGATCCCGAGTTCGTAACCTTCACTTATGGAGACGACACCATCAAGGCTCACCAGATTCGGAAATTGGAACCGGATGACCTGTTGGTGTTCTATGCCGGACTGAAACCGTGGCCGGAACCGTTTATGAACAGCCCTTACGGGAGTGGCTTGTACATTGTCGGCTATTTCACGATAGAGCGGATCATTGACTTCAACGACCTTCGGCCAGGTGAGATGGACCTCTGCGCTAGGAATGCTCATATTGCAGAGAGAACTACAAGGAATCTTGTGGTTGCCAAAGGAGTGAAGGACAGAAGCAGATTGCTTGACCTTGCCATCCCGATCAGCCAGATACACAATGACCGCGCAGGCAGGCCGAATCTACACGTTTCCGATGAGATGCAGACACTTCTCGGGATCAGTGGTTCTATTCAACGGAGTATTCCTCCGAGATTCATAGAGAGCGAGGAGTATCTCGCTAATCTTCGAAACCTGATTGAACTATGATCTGCCCTGCTCCAAGCTAGGTGTCATCCTTCTGATTTCAATCAGCACGGAATTAACGGTCGGGAGCGCTTCAACTTAGATCCTTCCGACGACCGCGAAGTCCTGGGCTGAGACATAGCGGCCAATCCCTCGTGCTTCTCCGTCGTAGTAGCAATGAACCCTTCTTGGGTATCGCACTCGAGATTTTGGGAAGATCGCCACTGAGGTGGTCGCCCCTCAGTGGTCCCCGGAGCCGGAGAACGCTCCTCTTATAAGCTAGGATTCCGCTCTTGGAGGGATGCAATGAAGAAGGCTAAGATGGAACACAACTTGGATATTGAGTATGGAGTGAAGCTGGGAATGCTGTGGTCACTCGAACTCTTCGCATCTCTGAAGAAGGCTGCTGACACGGTGAAGAAGTTCGACGAGAAAGACGTATTATACGCAGGAGTGACGGAACTGACGACATGGGTGGATTTGGCGAGAGAAGGTCAGCTCGACGATCTCCTGCAGCATATCGACAATGTCGATAGCGTACTCCACGGAGAACTTCGCAAAACGAAACCTCGTGACCTGATAACTTCGAGACCACAGAAGATGAAGAACGACCTTGATGCTCTCATGCGCTCTAACAATTGGGACATTTCTTACATAAGGTAGCCACCAGACCGACGCAAACCTCTTTCTTATTCTGGTCGAGTGTGAGAGAGTTCAGTTGTTCAATCCATTAGCATGTCTTGCGAGGGCACTTGGCTCTTTCAACCTTTAGGCCTCTTGCGGAAGAGATTGGACTGGTCCGGCCTAGCCAATTTCCGACGTACTGGCTTTTCTCTAATCAGCGAGGATTGGAATTTGAGGAGAATGCACCAAACCCCTTTCTTTTCCTTCATCGACGGCTCCAGTTCTGCGGGAGCAAGTCTAGGAATCAATCGACTCTGTTAATCTGATGCTCGAATACGTCATAGATATCCTTCGAGAGGTGCTCTGCAAGGGCACACATATGCTTGCACGGCAAAGCTCGGGCATTGATGATTACAGTCCCCTTGTTCGCCCATCTTAGCCTCCACCATGCGCATTCACAGTATGGCGGATCCAGACCGACTCTGTAGCCAGGAGGAGAGCCACCTGAAATTGGATAAGCAAGGAATTCATCGTCCACCTCGTCGACGTGTATGTCTCGTCCTCTGACGATTGCAGCCTCGACATGTTCAACCCTCTTCCTGATATCGAGTAGCTTCCTCTCCTGCTCTTCTTTTCTCTTCCTTGTTGCCCTTCTATCGATTCGCCTAATGAACTTCGTTCTTGTGTGACATATGATGAGTTGTGTGTTTCCACCATTAATCTCATTCCAGGTGTCGGCAATTTTCGATATTGTTCCTTTGATGTAGTGACGTTTTGGATTCCAAACACTTTCGAGGAAATTGCAGGCGTACTTACTGTCTGTAAAGACGACCACTGTATGGACAGCTCGAGATCGCTTGATTCGTTTCAGCTTGGCAAGTGCTTTTTGAACAGCCGTCAATTCAGCGTGAACAGGGCCTTTGCTCCTTGCTGTACACTCATATGGTCCGCATTCTTCGTTGTTGAATCTGATTGTCACGCTGATGCCCGTTATGGTGTCTTTATGGCTAGCGTCACAAATGATTACACAATACCCAGCCGGCAATTCGTGTGCTTCAGGAGGCCTCGTCCTCCAATCTTCCGGCAAAACTGGATGTTCGTCGTCTGTATTAGCTTCCTCACTCCCCGCCATCTGCACTCACAAAGGGAAGGATAGAATATGAATGTGCTGACATCTATGTTCAAACCAGTGCGTGAACCCACCAGAGATACTCTCCCGCAATGCCTGGCGTGAAGAGGACAACACATGACCACCGTGTCGCATTGAAAGACTTGAAGTAGCGGGGCAGCATAGCACAAGGATGGGCGAGCTCATGGATTCGGAAGAGAGAAAGATGGAGGATTCGATAGTCGGCGAGAAGGCCTTTGCCAAGCTATGCAATTCATGGAACTGCGAGCATTTGCATATTGGGCAGACAGTGGATGAAATGTCCTCTGCGATGTTTTCCAGCGAAGAAAAGAGACCCGACTACTTGGTGAATGTCCCCGACCTTGCTCCTGTGTTTTTTGAGGTGAAGACATATACTCCTGTCCGCTTTGAGAAAGAAGAATGGGGACTGCGGCATATGGTTTTCAGAGAGAACCATGAGAAGTTCATCCAGATGAAGAACTTCGAATCCGGATTTGGGACAAGAACTTGGTATGCGTTCATTGAGCGATCGAAGGATCACGTGGAGGAATCCTTCGCTTACTTGGTTCCGCTCTCAAGGATGGAAAAATGGATTCCAAAGGCGATGCAGGGGAATCCCGTTGTCTGGACTCATCTTGTTGTCCCAATTCGGTGTATGAACAAATGCTCGAAGGGCACTTTGGATATGAACGACAAATGTATGGGGTGCACGGATCAGCTATGTGAGAAGGTGCAGACCTAGGCGCATCCTATCGGATTTGAACCAATACCTTCAAACACGTTTGGTCCGTGCGAAGTTGCGGACCCCGTCGCTTCTTACCTAGGAGACAATCATCCAGCATACAAGAGCGATGTCCTCTTCATCGATGGGCGGAAGGGGTTGAGGCGCCTTGAACGGCTGGAGTCCGAGTTCGCGCACCTTCTCGAAGACCCTCTTTGACGTTACACCTGGCTTGCTGTCAGATTCCTCGAAGACGGTTCTTATCTGTCGCTCAATACGAATTCCCCACGGAGCTTCGATTGCATCAATAGTTGCGTCGAGTTCCTCCTGTGTAGCTCCTTCGGGAGGATACCTCCTCAGGTGAACTGCGACCTGTTTAAAGAGAGGTCTTACCCTCGGTTGGAGCTTCTTGGGGTCTGTGGCCTCGGACCATTCGCTGAAGACATCATGTCTAGCCGAGGACCATGCATCGTAGATCCCATTGAGTAACGAGTTGTCAATCTCGCGTCTCGTATCTCCTTTGCAGTTGATCGTCTTCAAGCATTCCAATGTGTCCCTCACGGTTTTTGTCTTTGATTCGTCGATGAACCTCATGAACACGCGGTCGCCAATCCTGGCGCAGAAGAAGTATCCTCTACGGCCATCGCCCCTGAATCCAGATCCGGCTGCCCATGGAAGGTTTCTAATTTCATTCCCTCTCTTCAGAAGACCCTTCCTCAATTCCTGCCTGTATTCCTCGCCCGAATGTGCAGAAGGGTCCTCTCCCGCATTCTCGAATATGGCTGACTGCTCCTTTCGTATTGACTCGATTTCCATCTTCGTCTCGGCAAATACGATATCGCTGGTAGCTCCCTGAGGAATGACTTCCGACTCAACTCCGATGGAGGCGGCAGCCTGAGCGAGCTTCTTGCGTATCCTCTCTTCCAGACCAAGGAGATCATCGAGCTCGCGATCTGGTAGGAAGCACCAAATGAATACCTCCTTGTGTGGGCTGCCAATTCTGTCAATCCTTCCGTGTCTCTGCACGAGCCGCATCGGATTCCACGGTAGGTCGTAGTTGACAATGTTGCGACACTGCTGCAGGTTCTGACCTTCGGCAAGCACATCGGTAGTTAGCAGTATGTCGAACCTGTCGTCTTCTCTTCCGGGAGGCGCCTCCGAGGACACCGGAGCAAACCCGAAGATTGCGGATTCCCTGGTGACTTCCCCTCTGCTGTCTCCACCTCCTACGGAAACGATTCGACCGCGATACGCAGCGAGAGCTCGGTCCGTTTGAACCAATTCCTTCAGCCACTCTTCAATCCAGTCAAGCGTGTCCTCGAAATATGAGAATACGATTACCTTTCGCTTGTTGCGGATTTCTTCGGGGCTACGTCCCTCCTTCTCTGCGCTTCTGACCATCTCGAGTAGAGTCTCTTTGAGTTTCGTCAGCTTGGGATCACTCTCTCTCTTGACTAGTCTCGCTCGCTTCTCGAAATCTGCCAAGATTCTCAGATCGTCAGCGACATCCGCCTTCAGACTCTTCACGTCGTAGGCTCCAGCTTTCTCCGACCCCTCCTCTTTCAAAAGCTCCTCGAGAGCCTCGTCTGAGTCAATTTCGTTCCATTCTTCCAGAACCCTCGGTTTTGGTATGAATCCTTTCTTGAGTGCTGCCAGGAATGCATTGTGGTTTTCAGCCATTCTCGAAAGGGTCTCTGCGAACGCGTGAGGCGACGATTCCAAGCGCTTCAGAAGCATGGTCCTGATCAGGCCTACGAGTGCGAGTTCGCGTGCCAGCACGACCTTCTCATTCATGTCCAACTTCTTGTTCGTCAGATACCTCGTTGGAGCATATCTGGCCAGTGTGAGGGCCGGAGCACCGTCATCCGGTGCCAGCTTCTCCGCAAACTCGGCGAAGAAACCTGGCATTGCCGAATCTAAATCGTATTTCACCGCCTTGACATGGGGCTTTGGAAATCGGATCGGTATCATTACGCCATTTGGTCCCATGACTTTGTCATCGGGGTAGTATTTCTGGACAAAGTGGCGAGTCCTGCGAACACAAGTCGCATCCAGGATGTCAAACAATAGGTCCGGGCGCAAAGAGTATGGATCGACTGACATTGCCTCTTTGAATCGCTCATTCAGGGAGACAATCCCTCTGTCAGCGAATCTCGCATCGTGCCCTATGAAGTATGTGAGTAGGTAGTATAGGTCCCACAATGAATTGTTTACTGGTGTGGCCGACAGAAGCACGAGCTTCTTTGGAGGCTTGCCCTCCAGCAATTTCCTCAGAGCTCGCGCTCTCTCGGTTGCGGGGTTTCGAAAAGCCTGGGCCTCATCGACAACCACAAGAGAGTATCTCTTGGGGGCTTCGGCAAGGTAACTCTTCTTGTTGCCACCGAGTTGAGAATCCCCTGCTAGTTGTTCGTAGGAAACCCTCTCCATGTAGAGCTGGTGCTTCTCGCAGAAGCGTTTCCAGGTCCCATCCCTGAGCGCAGCTGGAGCAATCAGAAGAGCTCTCTGTCGCTTCTCGTCAAGAACCTCTCTTACCAGATCTGCACCAATGAAGGTTTTTCCTAGGCCAACTCCATCTGCGAATATCACGCCATTGTACTCGTCAAGAATCCTTCGAGCTCTAAATAGACCATCCTTCTGGAAGGTGGTCAGTGTGTATCCAGTTTCGGCTGTTTCTGTTGCGACCTCCTCGCCGTACCGTTCCCACAGAACACGGAGGTAAATAAGATATGGGTCGAATTCTTGATATCTGGCCTCGTATATCGATGCTAGGTCAAACGGTTCGGAATCTCTCCATAGACCCTCAAACCATTCTCTGACTTGCGTTACAGTGTGCGGCTCGTATCTCCCAAGGTTCAGTTCGAGATTCGTCGTCAAACCCGCAGCGGTGAAATTCGACGAACCGGCAATCACTCCTTCGTCGTTCGCGAATATGTAGGCCTTTCCGTGCAGGAATCTCTTCTCGTATCTTCTAACCTCGATCTTGCCGGACTTAAGAAGGTCCAGCAGGCGCCATATCGACTCGTCAGTTTCCAGAGAGAACCCGAGGAGGTTGCGATCACGGACGAGTCCATTGGAATGCTCCTGAAGTGCCTTTGCCACAGCTTGAGCATCGTATCTCTCTCCTTTGGGGTCGCCTGGTTTTCGTGGCGGTTCTAGAGGTGGAGGCAATGGCTCAGCGCCGAGCAACAAGCGGGTCCTCGATAAGTCCTCAAGTTCATCCGCGACCATTCCGAAACCGCCGGGGTTGAAGTACCCAGTGGCGATTGCCAGCTCCACCGGACGCCGGTAAGTGCTCTTGATCCATCTCAGATGGCCCTTAAGGGCGCTAACAAGAGTGTTATCTCCTCTGTTGTCTACAAACTCTGGCTTCATGAATCTCCGACCGTTGGCCGAGGTATGTCAGTGTTTGAGGAGATGAAGTACCTCGTTGCCTAGGCGATCGCCTTCTCCTCGAAGAGATTGAATGTCAGAATACGGTAATATCACTATCGGATTGCCGGAAGACGCCTGCGTGTCGAACACTGGTGCGAGAGCCAAGTTTGGGACCTCCGAGGGATACGTATATAGAAAAGCACAGTGATTCGGTCCCTGCTGGTATGTCGAGGTGCAAGATATGGCAATGAAGAAACTAAGTCCGACGGAATTCGAGGGCATTGTGAAGAAATACAACCTGCATCTCTGCAGGCTTAAGGACAGCGACATAGTCAATATCAGAAAGCAAAGGAACGAAAAGATGGATGATATTTCCATCAAGGATTTCGAGGCAATTCTCAGGAAGAAGCGATTGGCTGTCTTTAAGGCTGAGGGCAGTGATTTCCTCAAGATCATGAAATCCAGGTAGACCTATAGTGCTTGCAGATTCTGCAGCAGTATTCTTCCAGCTGCTCGCCATGTTGAACAGCATGCCGTGATTAGCCCTTTCTAGCCTTTTGATGCCTTCATTGGCCAGAGTTTGAAATATCGCAGGGCTTTCTGAAGAGATGCTTCGTAGTCCCAAGTCTCGTGAAAAGTCTCGTAGATATTGCGAAGATGGCCTTCGTCGAGACCATAGATGCGAGCAACGAGCGCGTCCAATTCAGCCGTCAGGTCATCCTTCTTATCCTTTTCAGGCAATGCAGCTCCGGAATACGCGACTCTAGCCCATTCGTCATACCGGTCGTCAATTGAAGCCAAGTGAGCTGCCACCTCTACAATCCTCCTCCAAAATGGGTCCGACCTTCTTGGCCGAGGCACAGGAAATGACATCAGCATTGAGAAAGACAAGGTGGTTTCCACAAATCTTCGAGCATACCAGTCAAAGATCCTTGATGACATTACACCAAGTAGGTAGGCTTCATCCTTGTGGTCTCCTCGAACCAAAACAAGGTATGGCGCCTTGTGTGTAAGAACAACTCTAGGTGGTACTAGAGCCGTTATGACTGTCCTGCTGTCAGTAGATCTCGCGACGTCTCGGAAGGCTATTCTTGGGTGAAGGCATGGCAGTGTTTCTGGATTCTGCAGCCATTTGTCCGGCATTTCTCCGAAGACAGACCTGCGGTTTCCCGCGGCACGGAGTCTCTTTCGCTGCAGTTCCTTAGTGATTACAGCTGGGTCAGCCCACGCGTAGACTCTTCCTCTATCGGGGGTCCACATTTCAAACGACTCCCCAGAATAGATTGGCCAGAAGCCTCTTGGGCGGTCTCCAGAGAATGTCATGAAGTGTTTCCCCGTTGTGGCGTTTATGTCCCCTTGAAGAGGTCTAGTTCTCCATGATTCGGGAATGTCCTCCCCGAATGAAGGCGCCTTTCGCATCTGCATGAATACTGCCGGGGAGTCTTCGCTTGGAAACTGAGGGAGCGCCGCGGTTTCTGTCCATTCCAAGATGCTCGAGACATCAAGTTTTAGAGGGTCTTTGTCCTTGGCCTCGAGGAAGCTCTTCAAATCTGCAAATGGACCCCTGAGAGTAATCTTCTCCTCGCTTCTGGGTTTACTCTTCTCCGCAGAAAGAAGTGCAATAGTATATCGATGTTCTGCATCGTCAAACACCCATCCGCCCCGATTCAAAACGAGCGTGAGATCGCGGACCCTCCCGTGCGTAAACAGCTTGATTCGGAATTCGCTTGATCCATATGCCATGATGGCAGACCTAGGAAGAACCACTCCAAAGAATCCGCCTGTCCTCAGCAGCTGCCAGAATCGCCAGCAGAACGCCTTGTACAGATCAGGATGCCCGCTTCCCATTCCCGGGAATGGCCCCGTCGAGATGACATTCCTCGCAAGATCCGCCGCTGCCACCTCACGTTCAAGGGCCTTCACCAGATCTGGTCGCTGGGTTCTCAGCTTGGCTATCTCTTTCTCTCTCTCCCTCTGAGTTGTCCCGCGGATGCCCGGGAAGTGTCTTGCCCAGAACTCGTGCTCCTCAACATGTAACTTGTCCCATGGAGGATTGCCAACAATGACATCGAATCCCGGTGTGTCTCTCCAGAAAACATCTGGGAACACCACCTGGAAGTGGAACGGTGGGATTGCCTCCATTACCGTATCAGCCAGCTTCGCGGTGTCGGAGCTTTCAATAGATGAAGGATCTTCCACCCAATCTGCAATTAGGTCTGGAAGACACTCTCCAATGCCTTCGTTCACTCTTGACGCTGCAATGATATCCATCATTCGTGACCATGGTGTGACCATCTCCTTAGCCTTCTCCAGGTCCCTCTTAGCGTGTTCAATTTCAGCTGCATTCGCATCATTGAGATGGCCCACCCTTTCCATTATCTGGGCAACCTCATTCATGAGCTTCAGTGCCGAGGAGTCAAACATCGTAAGGGCTCCCTTCTTGCCAATAATCTCTTTTGCCTCCTGAACAGTCGCTATTCCGACTAGTGAATTCCCTTGGACCAGATGGTGATTGAGAAGAGAGAGAGGAAGACCGGGAACAAATGTGTGTATCCACAGAGACAACCGAGCAAGGTCGACTGCCTGGGGATTCAAATCAACACCGTAGATACAACGCCTGGCTATCTGACGCCTTAGAAGTTGTGTGTCTTCAATCTCCACGCTTGCGGATAGTGGGCCCAGCGCTTCCGATGCACATTGCCTCAAACGATTGAGCTCCTTGATTACAGAAGGGATTGGCCTTCGTGTCAGATAACTTGATAGATGTCTTTCGATTCGGTCGACCGCAGCGACAAGAAAATGACCAGATCCCATCGCGATGTCGGCGATACGAACATCAAAGAATGCGTCGCCGGCCTCATTGTCACCCAACTCATCCAGTCTCCGGATGTGCTCATCGAGCTTCGGCTCAAGCGCATAGTCCAGCAGATGGTTCACTGCGAATGATTTGGTGAAAAACGAACCAAGAGATTTACGAGCCCCAGATGCTCCTGTCAAATAGACCTGGCCTCTCTTGACTCTGATACTCTTAGCACTTAGCGCGGGTCGATACAGCCCTTCCTTGTCGACAGTCAGGTCTGTTTCTGCAACCGCCAGTTGGCTTTCCAAGAGACCTTCGTATATGGTTCCAAATTCGCGAACTCCGAGGGAGCGGAAGTCAACCGGTCCGATGACCCCCTCGTCGGTCTGGTCCAGCAAGAGGTCCGCCAGTATCGGTCCGAACAAGTCATTTCTCAAGGCTATCTTCGCCAACGCGGCTCCGGCTCGATTCACAGCAACATCTCTCGAAAAGAGGGACCCATCGTACGCCGGAACGCCCCATTCGGCCTGTCCTTTGTCAACTGCATCGAAAAGAAGCCCAACTTCACGCCAATGGGAAGTGCCTTCATCGAACGTTCCATTAGCCAGCTTGAATTCCAGTAGTTCATGAGCCTTCTGCTTCAACGACCTTCTTCGGTATGCCTCATTCGACCTGCAAGGCAGGAGTTCCTTGTCTTCAGCATACGCGACAAAAAGGAGTCTGAAGAGCACCGCAAGTGCCATCTGATATGTCTCCCGCAGATGATCAGGAGAAGGATGCTTCAGCCCTCTAACATCAGCAATTCCCATGGCGAGCTGGGGAATAACGCTGTCGTAGATTCTTTCCCTCAGTCTCTTCCCAAGGTCGGCTGAGTAGTCGTTCGACCGATCCAGTATGTCATCGAGAAATCCGTGATCGCAAAGCGCCTCGCTGGAGAACAGATACCAGAGGTAGGCTGCTCTGGGTTCTGGTATGATGTCAAGATGCGCTTCGATGAATGTCTCTGTTCTACCTCGCCTTCCAACACCGACTCCTGTGCTCACCGGATATAGCCTCAGTTTTCGATCTGAGACAATCATAACATATGGGAGTCTCTCTTGGTCAGCGCAAGAAAGTGCGCGCGAGACTGGCGTCAATCCTGAGTATCTCTCGCAGGCAATATCAGATGATTCATTCTTTTCGAGGAAGATTGCCACTGCGACCTTCTTGTCTCGGGCTATCAGCACTGACATCTGATTGGGCAATTCTTTAACGTCAAAACCAAGAGTGCGCACTAGTTCTCTTCCCGATTTCTTCAAAGCTTCGCGCCCATGTCTGGACGCGTGGTCCCATTCTTTTCTCTTGGGTACGCCAGTTTGGAGCTCGTGGGAGGCGAAGAACCCCTCGTTTCTGAGACCTGGAATGGGAGATCCTATGTCGGGCAAAGCTATCTTGAGAAAGCGCAACGCGGCGTGTCTGTCTGGTTCTGAGAGGGCAACACTGCAGATTCTGTCCAGAATGGCAACATCGAGGTCCATGTAAGAAGGTGGGTCATCTCCTATGGGTCCGCAGACAGCTGCCTTCCCGCCATAGAGAACGACTATCAACACCGGGGTTGCTCGACCTGCTTGCCTCTTCTTGAACAAACTTCTCATCTGGGTCGAAGTGGGGCAATCCCTCGACTCGCAAACAACAACCTCCAGTGCCATATTGCCGTTGCCGAGCGCAATGCCTCTCAATCCGCCTATTCCGTCCCCTTGAAGATCGAGGGATCTCAACTCTGTTGTTGACAGGAACTTGACTGGCTCTGCCATTGATCCACCAAATCTCAGGTTCTCTCTGAGCGTCCCCACGCGAATCTGCAACCGGTGTGCAGATATCGCCCTCAATCCCTGTGATGCCTCTGCCTGCACAAGAACCTTGTCAGTAGAAGGATGCGGTCTGATAGTATGCATTATGGTAAAACCATGATGATCTGGTTGACGGTCACATCATTACGACGTGATCTGACATCGGTTTTCGCTTGAAAGTGGCGATGGCATGGAACAGGATGTGAACCACCTCTGGAGCCCGAGCTTGTCAATGGTGCATGGCACGACATACAGCTGAGAGGGGCGTGAATCCTCAACTACTGGACGCCTTTATTCAGGAACATGTGGTGATGATCCCTCAGGCAGCTATGGAGAACATCGCCCCGACTTGACATCAAGATGCGAGGTTCATGTCCCAGGGCGGCAAGGAGGTACTTGCAAGGAGTGGGACATTCCGTGTCATTGATGATCTAACGGCGTCAAGCAGACGTATCTTGTGTCAAGAACATACCAAAGCTCAAAGAGGCATGCATGGCAATATGGGATTGTGGCTTTGCCGACGAGAAAGCACCGAAGGTGATCGAATGTGATGGATCACCTTTTCATAAGTTATGCTACTGAGGATGAACCATTCGCTGAATGGCTGACTCTAAGACTCACGTCTGAAGGATACCGTGTCTGGTGCGCTCGATTCAACTTGCTCGGTGGTGAATCCTACCCGAGAGACATAGACAAGGCAATCAAGGAGGATACATTCCGACTTCTCGCTCTAATGTCGAGATCATCAGTGAAGAAGCCAGATCCCCTCAAAGAGAGGACCCTCGCCTTGAAACTCGGCAAGCAGAGGGGGATTGATTTCTTGATACCTTTGAATGTCGACGGAATTTCTCCCACTGAACTTGATTGGATGACGGGTGACATCACTTTCATTCCGTTCTACAAGAGTTGGGCGATGGGGCTCAATCAGTTGCTGCGGAAGCTAGAATCCGTTGGGGCACCACGGCCGCTGGAACAAGGGAGAAGCTTAGTTGCCCAGATGTGTATGGAAGATAGAGTCCTGCGAAAGCAGGAGGAGACTGTGTTTTCGAACATACTGCAAGTCGAGAGGCTGCCAGACACAATCAGAATCTTCAGGTTCGCAGGTCCGATCTCAAACTTTGCTATCCGATCTCTAAGTGAAGATTGGCCATGTTACCCTATCCGCGACAATAAGCTTCTTTCATTCACAATGGCTACGAAGGCAATCCAGGATCAGTTCTCTCTCAAATTCCTGGAGGCAATGAAGTGGAGGCAATCTGATGAGATACTCGGTGTCCCGACCTACAACGTGGTTTCAAATCTGATTTTTAAGTCAGTTCAGGCGAAGTGCAGACAAAAGGGGCTTGTATCACCGCCCTTCGACGATTCGTTGTTGTATTTCCCAAAGAAAGTTCCTCCAGGCGGCAGAATCAATTACACGGACTTCAGGGGAGAGCATACATGGTTGTCGACATCAGGAACCAGGAGAGTCAAGGGGGACAACCAGGAAATTGTAGAATATCCTTACTACCTAGCTGCCAGATTCAGAGTCAAGTCCTCAGAGGCTCTCGGCTACTATGTTCAGCTAATCGTGCGCGCATATGTTACCGACAAAGATGGGAATCCCTTTGTCAAACGATCCCAGCGGTCCCGAACGAAACGCATCCTCAAGACATGGTGGAATAGAGAGCTGCTCAACAGGCAGTTGGCGATTGCGCAGTTCCTTGCAGATGGAGACAAGGTCATCAAGGTAGGTCCTGACTCCGAAGAGCAGGTAGTCTTATCCTCCGGATTCATTCGGCTGGAGTCAGAGATAGGCATTAGGAGCGATTTTGATTCAGTCGGCGCTCCGGACAAAGAGGAAACCGACCAGGTTGATGTTGAACTCGATCAGGAGGACCAGGACGAGGAAACCGAGGAGGATGATCGCTATGGATAGGAAGGTCGCCGTCCTCTCAGAGCCACTCGTCGAATTCAGATATGGTCAGGCAGTTGCTGACCCCCATGATGGTCTAAGCCTCTTTGGACCGTATGACGCCGACCTCCCCTCAAAGCCTAGGAGCATGGTGATTGGTCTCATTGGCACAGATGCGGGGGTTCAATTGTTCAACGAATGGTCTGACAAGGTGATGTCAGGTCCTTTTTCGTTCGTCGAGGAGAATCGTAGACTTTGGCCACCATTCCCGGGATTCGATGCTGCATTTCAATCGCATTGGCCTTCAAAGCCCTCCGGCGTGCACATTTTGGACGAGGACAACCTGATTCACCAGTCTCACAATCGGGACCCGAATCTACGCACATCGAATATTGTCGACATGTATCTCAATGGTATATCGAAGTTCAAAGATCGTGATGAACCGTTCAATGTTATTGTCTGTGTGGTACCGGATGAGGTATGGAAGAACTGCCGCATGAGGTCGCATGTCGTAGATGGTTGGGGATTCTCGCCGAGCAAGTCGATTAGAGAAATGCGGGCGAAGGGGCAACGCAGCATTGTGGAAGATGAAGATTGGGACCAGGCCGACTATGAGTATTCCCTGGACTTCCGTCGACAAATCAAGGCAAAGTGCATGAAGTATGACATCCCCCTCCAAATAATCCGAGAATCAACCTTCGCACTATCTAGGCTGCATCAGTCCTTTAGGCGCGGTCTGACGCCCATCTCAGATCGAGCCTGGAATCTGGCTACTGCAATATACTACAAAGCAGGTGGCAAACCATGGAAATTGTCAACTGCGCGAGAAGGCGTCTGTTACATTGGACTATCATTCAAGAAGGCTGAGTCCGGAAAGCAGTCGAGGACTGCTTGCTGTGCAGCACAGATGTTCCTAGACTCCGGTGATGGGATTGTGTTCATGGGTGACAGGGGACCATGGTATTCCCCCGATGATCATCAATTCCACTTGTCCAAGGAGGCTGCTGAGAAGCTTCTGTCTGGCGTACTATCGACATATGAGCGTTTGGAGGGCAAGAGACTATCTGAGATATTCCTTCATTCCAGGTCGGAGATTAGCGCAAATGAATTTGAGGGATACTCCGCTGCTTGCCCAACAGGAGTGAAGCTAGTAGGCATTCGAGTGAGGCCTGACAGTGGACTGAAGCTGTACAGATTCGGGAAGATGCCCGTACTTCGCGGGACCCTCTGGAAATGGAGCGAGAGTACTGCCTTTCTATTTGCCCACGGATTCAAGTGGAGGCTTCAGACATATGATGGATTCTATGTGCCAAAGCCATTGAGGATTGACATTATGCACGGTGTTGGGGATATCCGCCAGGTTTCCGAGGATATCTTTGGATTGACGAAGTTGAACTACAATGCATGCAAACTGGGATCGTCAAAGCCTGTCACCATCGATTTCTCAGATGCCGTGGGAGAGATCCTAGTCTACAATCCGCCGATTAGGGATCGGAGTTCAAAATTCAAATTCTATGTCTAGGCCAAATATGCCCAGCCCTTACGATCCATTTCCTGAGGCAATTATCGCGCACCGTTGATTCCAGGCTGCTCAGCAAAACAGGTTCAGAATCAATGGGATGCAAACCGCGCGATCTGGCTAGAAATCAATCCGTGCATGGAGCCAGTTGCATGCTGGGAGATCGGGCTCCCTCAACTGGTCTCACTTTCCTTGGGCACGGAGAGTGTGAGCGTTAAGCATTCCTTGCACGTGGTCAGGTTCTCGAGCGAGCGTGTCTCCTTCAAGATAATCCATCTCTGATCGGGCTCGGCCCGTGGAACGTATGTCGTCAGGCATAAAGAATGCTGGTGTTCATGGTTCGGTGTCCATGTTTGTTCATGGACGCTACTAATGCTGAGTTCAACGCAGCGCGTGAGCTGCCGATTCCCCAATCGTGACTACCATGTGGGAGTCGGATTGAACGCCGACTCTACTTTCTGGACTTGGAGGTGAGCCGCCCAGCTTCGATGTATATCCTGTGCCCCTCAGTGAAAAAGAGCACGTAATCCCCCTCGCTGGCTCCAAGGATGTCCTTCACTTTCTTTGGGAGCGTTATCTGGCCCTTCGTGGTCACGCGCGCTTCTGCA
>Ga0315279_10003299_pt1 | contig 22710 bp, 29 predicted proteins | sample YL17G06_20_MG_FD_203694 | JGI IMG/M metagenome (GOLD analysis project Ga0315279, IMG submission 203694) | Sediment microbial communities from Yellowstone Lake, YNP, Wyoming, USA - YL17G06_20 | ecosystem: Environmental > Aquatic > Freshwater > Lake > Sediment | place: USA: Wyoming | collected... | reverse complement strand
TCTTTCCCATCTTATTTCTCTAGGCGCATCAATACCAATGAATACAAAATCCCTTCCGACAGCCTTTCTCAAGAACTCGGCTTCGCCAGGGTTCCTTATCCCAGCGATAATCATAACTTCTTTATTTTTCTGCATAAAATTCCAAGCGGTTTTTACCAGCGCATCATTTCCATACCTCTGTCTCAATTCATTTCCAAGATTCTGCTTGTTTACGATGTCTACCGGAAGATGCTTCTTCCTCAAACTCTCCTCTTTTATCAATGTTGAAAGCGAGACATAGTAGCAGTTTTTCTTGTGCATCAGAGCATCTTTAAACACATTTTTTCCGGCACCAAATGTTCCAGTCAACCCGACAACTTTCATTTAACGAAATTTGTTTTTAAATCTAATATAGTTAAAGAAAGAGCACAAAATAAAAAAATTTGTGAAAATACTCTATACGTCAGCTGGTCTGAGCGTCTTTCTGCCGTTTGCTTTTGCCCTTGAAATTCCTTTTACAAGCATGTCTCCAACTGCTTTGTCTAGAGCAGTAAAGAAATCTCTGCTTGATCTCATACCCTTAAGACGAGCACGAACAGCAGATTTGACAACTAATGATTTACCCATTCTCTTCACACCTCCATTTTTTACTAGTTATTATTTGTTTTCGCGCAGTATTTAAATTTCATTCATCAGCAAAATCATTTTTTAATTTTTGCACGTTCTGCTTTTGCAGGAGTTTCAGGTATTCAGGATCCGGTTTTGGCAATGCAACGCCTGTTTGATCCTGGTATTTTCCAGCATAAGGATTTTGAACAGGAGAAGTAAGCCTTGCAAAAATTACATGAAGAAATCTATCTCCGGCATGAAGAACAACTGGATATCTTGTTGCTGTTAGTGAAATTGTAAGTTGTCCACGCCATGTAGCATCAATTATTGTCGGAGGAATTGAAATTCCAAGTCTTGCATAAGTGCTTCGCAGATTGCAAAATCCCATAATATCTGCAGGCATTTCAATTCTTTCTATTGTTCCCGCGAGAACAGTTTGCCTTCTCTGAAGAACAAATCTATCAGTTTCAATCTCTTCATAAAATTCATCAACATTTTTTGGTGGATTGTGCAAATCAAAAACTTTATCAGTATCTTTCAAAATTTTCCATTTATTTGTAAAACGAAAATCTATTCCATTCTCTCTGATAATCTCTGGAACAAACGGCTCAATTACTAATCTTCCATTTCCAATATATGCATTCAAATCAAAATCTGAAAGTACCATTTCAATTCCTCCTAAACTGATGATCCATTATTGGCGGCTGAACGTCCACTTGGCCTTGGTATTTTCCTTCATACGGCTTTTCAACTATAGAAGTTGTTTTTGCAAAAACCACATGCATAAATCTATCACCATAATAGAATTTCACAGGAAACTTCCCGTTGTTAATCATCTCAATTGTCAACGTTCCTTTGAAGCCAGCATCAACAATTGTCGGCGGAATCGTTATACCTAATAAAGCCCATGTGACTCTCAACGAACAAAATCCAAGCAAATCTTTCGGCAATTCAATCCATTCCTGCGTTCTGCATAAAATCCTTTCTCCAGGTTGAATTGTAAATGCTAAACCCTCTTCTTTTTTATATCTCCATTCTTCTGTTTGATGAATGTTTGGATCAAAAGGAATATCTGAATCCAATATCTTTCTTATCTCTGCACCAATTCTCATATCAATTCCATTCTCCCTTATTGTATCCCGATAAATAGGATCGACAATAAGTCTTTCAGATTTTATATAATTTACTAAATCAAAATCGGACAAAGGATTGATGCTAACACCTCTTAAATGAAATAAAAACTGAATTATTTATATTTGAAAAAATTATCCAATAAATCCTAGTATAACAAAGATACCCAAGATAATTTGAATCAAAATAAAAAGACTGTCCTTAATCAATTTTTCTTTTAAAACAGATTTATCCTCGATATAGTCAGCTATTGAATAAATTATTACTAGAATCCAAGAAACAGCAAAAAAAGTAAAACTTGTTGTCCAACTAATTACATTTGCAAGCATTATTCCTATGACATTCAAAATAAATGCAAAAGCAATGTTAAAAGTTGTCCATCCTAAAATATTCCATTGATCAGTTGCTTTTCTATAACCCATTTTTGAATATGCCAAAATAGAAGTGAGTAATAATGGTATTGAGAGAACTAATTGCGTTGCTACAATTTTTGGTAAGAGTAATTCTTGTCTCAGGTTTATTGTAAGGAAAAATATTCCAATAACAATTCCAAGCAAACTTGTATTTAATTGAATTCTACTAGAAGATTTGTGTTTGTAACCCTCGCGATCATATTTCATTTCTTTTTCAGGCATTCTTTTCAATTCTTAAATTAAATTTAAAGCTTTAAAAAGTATTAGCCACATAGAAATAAAATAAACTATAGGTGTTTGAAGTGCCAATAAGACCTGGAAGAACAACTAGGGAAATAGAAAGACCTTATACAAGACAGTCTCGCAGGAATCCAAGAAAGAGCTACGTAGTCGGAGTACCTTTCCCTAAATTGCACCAGTTTGAAATGGGAACAAAAGGAGACTACAACACTACTTTATGGGCAGTGGCCGAGCAGCACATTCAAATTCGAGACAATGCGCTTGAGGCTTCGAGAATTGTTGCTACCAAATTTTTGGAAAAAAATCTTACAACAAACTTCTTTATGAAAATTTTGCTTTTCCCTCATCATGTCATTAGAGAGCATTCAATAGCACAAGGTGCAGGAGCTGACAGATTCTCCCAGGGAATGCGAGCTAATTTTGGTCATCCAATAGGAACAGCAGTTCAAATAAAAAAAGGACAGAAATTGATCATGCTCAAAGTGAATAAAGAGAATTTGGAAATTGCAAAAAAAGCTCTCAAAAAAATTAGTTTGAAAATTTCTACTCCTTTGAGAATTCTGATAGAGTAGAAATTCCGTAAAAGCCATAGTGTATTTCAACATAATTTCTCCCATGAATAGGCAGTTTTGATTTTGCGATCTGAATAATTTTCGAGCCTTCCCTGCGAATATCTTCAAAATCTAAGTTCGTCAGCTGCAGTTGTTCCAACAATGTTTGACCTTTTTCTTTATTTGTAAATGCAATTGATGCAACAATCTCATATTTTTTTACAATTTTGCTGTCCATTACTGCTTTTTTTGCTGTCCGATCGTAAGTAGACCCAGCCTGTTGTGCTTGTAAAATACCAATATTTACTAAACTTTCTATAACTGGTCTGTATATCGAATGCTCAATCGAAAAAGATGATTTTGATACAGCTATCAACACTTCTTCCAAAGTACCTTTGGCAAACATAATTTCTTATTACTATAAAGATTATTTAAATCTGAAACGATTTACTACGAAACCTAAAAATTAAATCAATAAGAATTGTTCAAGAGTAAAGTCGGAATAAAGGATTTATTTTTTAAATGTTCTATCTTTCGCATGCCACAAAGAGTCTATTGTAAAGATGGAGAATGTAAGGCTATACTTTACGAAGGTCCGGAATTAGAGTCACCAGCGGACATCGCAATTATGTATGATGATCACTGTCCTAAGTGTGGTAGACGTTTTGACTTTAATCCTGAAAAAGTGAAACCTATTCCATTCCAAGAAGAAATTCCAGTTGCTTCATATTATGCGCCCCCAAAAGGAACGGATCCAAAGGAGTTTCGCATTTATAATCCATCTACAGATAGTAATACCGGTGCTATGCAAAAGAACTTGGAGAAAAAATAACACGAAAGATGGTGGAGAATACAAGTTAATTTAATATCAAAATCAAATTCTAATTAATGTCATACGTTTTATGGTTTGACAAGATTGGAAAAGATTCTATTCCGATAGCCGGAGGAAAAGCAGCTGGTCTAGGGGAATTAACAAAAATAAAAATGCCAGTCCCTTCAGGATTTGTAATTACTACAGAAGCTTTCAACAGATTTTTGGAAGCAAATAAAATCGATGAAGACATTGCACAAATTATTTCAAGCACAGACGTCCAAGATACAAATGCTCTTACAGCAGCATCTGATAAAATAAAAAGAATGATTGTTTCTTCTGAAATCCCCATTCCAATAAGAAATGAAATAGTTGAAGCTTACAGAAATCTTTCTTATTCTGATGTCGGAGCTGAAGCTATTAGATTAATTACCGCAGGAAGGGATTATGCGCTAGTTGCTGTGAGAAGTTCAGCCACAGCTGAAGATTTGCCTACTGCTTCTTTTGCCGGTCAGCAGAAAACTTTTTTGAATGTCAAAGGAATTTCCAATTATTTAGAATCTGTAAAAAAATCTTGGGCTTCTCTCTACGAGCCGCGAGCAATTTATTACAGGCACGAGCATCAAGTTTCTCATTCAAGCATAGCTCTTGTTGTTCAAAGAATGGTGAATTCTGAAAAATCTGGAGTAATTTTTACTGTAAATCCAACAACTGGCAAAGAAAATATTGTCATTGAAGCAACTTGGGGATTTGGAGAAAATTTAGTCAGCGGTGAGATTGAGCCAGATACATACATTCTTTCTCGTGATGGAAATATTTTGGAAAAGAAAATCGGAAAAAAAGAAAAAATGAGAATAAGAGATTATTCTGACAGAACTGTTGACATAAGAGTTCCTGCTGATAAAATGAATGCGCAAGTTTTGGATGAAGACGAACTGAAACAGCTAGTCAATTACGGAATAACAATCGAGCAGCACTATGGAAAACATCAGGATATTGAATTCGCAATTGAAAAAGGAAAAATTTACATTGTTCAAACTCGTGCAGTCACAACTCAAGCAAAAAAAGAGACAGTTGAAATTTCAGGAAATATTTTGCTCTCTGGTCTAGGTAGCTCACCTGGAGTCGCAACAGGGACTGTGAAAATTGTGAGAACGAATGCAGATCTTGCAAAAGTTGAGAAAGGAGACGTACTGGTTACAAAAATGACAAGCCCTGACATGGTAGTGGCAATGGGAAGAAGTGTAGCAATTGTTACAGACGAAGGAGGAATGACTGCGCACGCATCAATAGTTGGTCGCGAAATGGGACTTCCTGTTATTGTTGGAACAAAAGAAGCTACGCAAAAACTTCAGGACGGGCAGAAAATTACAGTAGATGCTTATTCTGGAAAAGTTTATGAAGGAGAAATTAGTTTGCAAAAATCAGTAGAGCAAGCTCCCCTTTTTTCTGAATCTTCAAATGAAATGATGGTAACTTCGCTGAAAGTGAATTTAGTTTTTGCTGATAGAGCTGAAGAAATTTCAAAAAGAGTTGATGGAGTTGGGCTGCTGAGAATTGAACATATGATTGCGAAAAATGGAGTGCATCCAGCAAAATTCATTAGAGAAGGAAGAAGCGAAGAATATATTCAAATTTTAATGGATGGAATAAGACCAATAGCAAAAGCATTGAATCCAAAACCAGTTTGGGTGAGAACTTTAGATGCAAGAAGCGATGAATTCAGAAATTTAGAAGGAGGAGAACAAGAAGAACAAGAAGCAAATCCCATGCTTGGATGGCACGGAATAAGGAGAAGTTTGGATGAACCAGAAATTCTGAAAGCAGAACTAACTGCACTAAAAAGATTGTATGAAGAAGGATTGACAAATGTTTTGGTAATGTTTCCTTTCATAATTTCTGTTGAAGAATTGAGAAAAGCAAAACAAATTGCGAGCGAAGTCGGATTTAATGGAAAATATGGAATAATGGTTGAAACTCCTGCTGCCGCGCTGACTATGAGTGATTTTTGTGAAGAAGGAATTTCTTTTGCAAGTTTCGGAAGCAATGATATGACGCAACTAGTTTTAGGAATTGACAGAGGAAATACAAAAATTCAAAATCTCTATTCTGAAAAGCATCCTGCAATGAAAAAAATCTTCCAGTATGTGATTGATGTGTGCAAAAATTACAATGTGGAAAGTTCTATTTGCGGAGAAGGACCGAGTAATGATCAGGAATTAGTTTCATTTTTAGTTGAAACAGGAATAGACAGCATTTCTGTGAATATGGATGCAATTGAAAAAGTAAGAAACACGATTATGAAAACTGAAAGGAAAATGCTGCTTGAAGCTGCAAGAAATAGGAAATTATGAATAACCTCTTTCACTTGAAGGCACTCTCTTTTGCCAAATATCTTCATGTTCGTAATCCAAAAATGAACCGTCTCTTCGAGCTCTCATTTCTTCTAAAACTTCTTCATAGCTTTTTATTCTTCGTTCCAGTAACGCAGGTCTCAACAAATCATCAATATCACCAGCATAAACTGTAGGAATTTTAAAATCATGTGCTAAGATTTGCAACATATTTGGTTTATCAGTTTGACCTCGTTTGAACAGAATATATTTTTCTCCTCCCCCAGATGGTTTGTAAGTGACAGATATAGTTTCGTGCATTTTTTCCCTTTCCATATCTCCTGCTTTTTTGTATGCATCAACAATTTGATTTATTTCTGCGATAGTCAATGAAGCACACAATTTTTTTAGATGATTTGCAAATTTTTCTACTTGGTCAGGTGTTGACATATTCTTACCTCTTCTTAACTTGGCATTTCAAAGGCAGTAGAGATTGTTCCTTCAGATGAACTCGGTTTCGATGGGAAAAAGAATCTTTTTACTTCATCACTATCCAACAAATCACTGAACATATTGGGTCTTTTGCTGTTCATAGATTCTTCTAGCATTTTTATTTCCTCTTGCGTAGCATCTTTTCTTTTTTTAATTTCTTCATATGCTGCTTCTGCTGTTTTGTAAACAGATATTTTTCTACGAAAATCTGCTGCTATTTGCAAAAGATTTGACTTAACTCTTATTCCATAATGGGCCTCAACATAATCCTTCCCAACAGGCAAAGTATCAGCCCTTAGTCTAGTATCGCTTTCATCAGGAAAGGATATTGAACGGATAGCTGTTGACATTTCACACATTTCAACAACATATCGCGTAAATAGTTTTATTAGATTGTGATTATCATTGATGGATCTCAATTTTCGATAGTTTGATTGATGTTGTCGTAAGTAAAGTGTGCCATTTACAATTAGAGATTTGAGTTCTAAATCATCATATTTGATTTGTTGGGTTTCGGCGCTCATATTTATTAACCACTATTAAGTAGTATATATACCTTTCTATCGGCGTTCTTCCCGAACAAATAAAAATTTTTATTTAACGATTTTTCTGAAATAAAACTCGAAAGAAATAAAATATTACTCTTCAAACAAAGCAGCACAAACTTCTCCGCAATGCATTGGTGTAATTTTGAGTTGTTCATGGTCTATTTCTATTCTTTCTCCACATACAACACATTCATATAATGTCATAATTAACTCTCTATTTTTGATTTTAATAATTTGAGCCTCGGGCGGGATTTGAACCCGCGACCGCCTGCTTACCATGCAGTTAAGTTTGATTTCTCAATATACTCTACCAGTCTGAGCTACCGAGGCACTTCTATCGGCGGTTCTTACCGTGTACAATAATAATTTCTTTATACAAAGAAATAAATTAACACCTGAATCACAAACGAATTGCAAAAACATTTTTTGGTAGAAAAAAAAGGATCTGGACTCGGTGAAAAGTGCCTGTACCGGATTCGATTACATGCGTTATCTACCGATCCGAATTTCGCACAGGTTATCTCTCCGCGTTACGATGGACTTAATCAGCGCAGACCCGCGTGACGAGGTAAAGTCCAGACATCACACGAATGGATGATCACTGAACAGAGGTCATCGTATTCCGCGCTCTTTTCTTAAAAGAGCAACCGAATTGTCCTCCTGTATATAAATAAATATACTTTTTTGCAATCTTAAAGTTCACTATTGCTGTTATTACTAACAAGTAATTTTATAATAATTCTTCATTCAGTGAAAAAAAATTATCTGCGAAGTTTCTTTGTAAATTCAAAACAATTGATACAAAGATAAAACTGATCTATTTTTCTTCCATGTTCTGAACATATAGGAATTCTGCAATTATTGCAAGAAGCAACTGCTTTTGAGCTGCAATTAACAATTACGCAATTTCTCAGATTTTCATTAGATTGTCGCATAATTAATAGTTGTTTTATTAACTTAAGTTTTAAAAAATTGACAAATCATTCGAAGAGAAATGAAGTTTCAAGAAAAAGTTTGGCAGCTTATGAAAAAAATTCCTAAAGGAAAAGTTACGACATATCGTATTATTGCACACAAAATGAGAACAAATGCATACAGAGCTGTTGGAACTGGAGTGAAAAACAATCCTTATGCTCCGAAAATTCCTTGCCACAGAGTTGTGAAATCTGATGGAGGAATTGGATTTTATTCTGGAAAAGGCGGAGTTCGAACCAAAATAAGACTTCTCAGAAGAGAAGGGATTAAAATAAAAAGAAAAAGAATTGTTGATTTCAAAAAAGTTTTATACAAATTTTAATTTTATTTAATTTCTCTGAAAATCTGTCCGTATATGCTGAACGCGATTACTGCAGTAAGGAAATATGCAATGGCTTTTCCAATAAAAGGTATCCAAGAAAGAACTGCAGAAATAATTCCAATTAAAATGATTGTTATTAGCCAAACTACAAAATATTTTCCATTCAAAGTTTTTTTAAACACCGTACTAAAATTAAACGCTTCACTGAATTTGTTTGTTTTAACATAATTCAAAATTGCAATAGGCCCTACATATGAAGCCAGCAAAAACAAAACAAAAGCAAGCAACAGAATAGGAGCAGCTACTATTAAGGTCGGAATCATCAGAATCCAGTTTTGTTGCATAAGATTTTTCAACATCATACCTCCTGTATCTTGAACTTTAAACGGAGAAATTTCTTGCGGAATTGCTGAAGCAATCAAAGCATTCACAAACGGCGCAAGTATGATCCCAGCTCCAACTAAAAATAGAATTATTGCTGGCAGCATGTAAACAAACAAAATTATGTCTGACAATAAACCTCTAACAAACAAATGCCCAAATTTTTTCCATTCAGGCATTTTCGGAGAAGGTCTTGTTCTTCCCAATCCAGAGCTTTCTAATGCAAAACCTTTTGCAATCCATTGGACAATTGGTACTACACTCAAAATAACGCCAATAGCAAGCTTACCAGCATCAGTAAAAGGTTTTTTTATTGCTTCTTCGTAATTTACCATTTTATCTTGAATTAATTTCAATTTCATCCCTTATAAAGATTGCAAAATAATTTTTTTTGTTTAAATATTGTTTCGATTATAATTGTATCATGGCAAAAAAATCTAGAAGACGCCGGAAAGAACATTCTAATTTGGATGAAGAAGAATGGAAAGATTGGGGAGAAAGTTTTGGAAAAAAAATGGAAAAATGCGCGGAAATATTCGGCAGAAGAATCGAACATCGAGCTAAAGAAAAAGAAGAATGGAAAAAACAATGCTTTTGGCCGCTTGGTTTTATAGGTCCTTTGATCAAAAGTGTTTTTGGAATCATTGGCATTGTAATTCTTGTGTGGATACTTAAATTCATCAACATGCCTTTAGGAAATAATTTTATTTCAGCTCTCTCTAATTTTCTTCTGAACAACCTTCAGTGGTTCTTTGTAGCTTCACTTATTTTTGGTTATAATCGCTACTTTTCTTGGAGGTTTAAGAAAACTTATTGGTTAGTTGCACCGATTACGACCAGTATATCCATAGTTATTACACTTTGGATTGCAATTTTGATAATTAATTTCCTCAATACCTTTATTAATCTTACGGCATTAACATATGCATCAGACATTCTTTATGCAATCATGTTTATTTTATTCATTCTTTTCATTGGAATAGGCTATCTCACATTAATTGCCAAAAAATTGTTTATAGATTTTCTCAAAATCTGAAGTAGGGGAATTTATTTATACTTCTTCTAAACTTTATTAATGGATTTTTTCACAGCAATCATACTTGGAATAGTTGAAGGATTGACAGAATTTTTGCCAATCTCATCAACAGGCCACCTTATTTTAGCAAGCAAATTTCTACAAATAGCGCAAACAGATTTTGTAAAAAGTTTTGAAATAGCAATTCAGTTAGGCGCAGTTCTTTCTGTAGTAGTTCTGTATTGGAAGAAGTTTTTTGATTTGAAAATTTTGAAAAAAATATTTGTAGCGTTTTTGCCAACAGCAACAATAGGTTTTATTTTATATAGAACATTTAAACAATCCCTTCTCGGAAACGAACAAATTGTTCTCTGGTCTCTTCTGCTTGGCGGTATCTTTATTATTTTGTTTGAATTTTTCTATCGCAAAAAAGGAAAAACAATTGACAACATCTCAACAATTCCTTACAAAAAATGTTTTCTTATTGGATTGTTTCAAGCATTTTCCATAATTCCTGGAGTTTCAAGAGCAGCTGCCACTATAATCGGAGGCTTGTCTGTTAAACTAAATCGTGAAACAATTGTTCAGTTCTCTTTTCTTTTGGCTGTTCCAACAATGCTCGCAGCAACTGGATTTGACTTGATAAATTCTGCAACAACATTCTCGCTAGACCAAATAGATTTGCTTGCGATCGGATTTATTGCTTCGTTTTTTGTAGCGCTTGCAACAGTAAAAACCTTTTTGAACTTTGCTCGAAAAAATAATTTCATTGCCTTTGGAGTTTATCGAATTGCTGTTGCGCTACTTTTCTGGTTTCTGGTACTGAGATAAAACTATTTTTTCTTTCGCTGTTTTTTAAATTCAAAATAAGAGTAGATAACAGGATAAATTACTGCAGCAAATAATACAATAAGCATTAAATAGAAAGCATAATTTCCAAACAAAATTCCAATTAAAATAATCACTGCACCAATCTTGAACAATTTCCCACCGAGTTTGTGCGTTTTCTCCCACACTTTATCGCTGCTCATTGTCCAAGGCGTTCTAATGCCAATAAACCAGTTTCTTTTTGTATTCTCAAGAAGAACACCAACATAATAAATTAAAATTGCAAAAGCTGGAACTAGAGAGCGGATAAGGTTAAATGAAAATCCAAGATTCCAAAATATTGTCAGCAGATAGATATAAAACAAAAACAACATAACCAGAATTACAAATCTATCAAAATATTTTCGAAATTTAGCAATATTTTGTTTTAGTGGATCGATTTTTGGAATTGCAATGAAGAGCAAAAATAAAGCAAAAGAAATAATCGGCATTAAAAATAAACCCCAGAACTTTGAAAGATATCCATTTACTTGACCTTGTGTATTCCAATGAGATGCTATTATTGTTGGCATTTCAGCATAAAGATAAATTCCAATAGCAAATGAAAGTGTGATAATTATTGAAACAAATATTTCAGTTTTTCTCATAAACTAAATCACTTTTTCTTAGGTATGGGCATGAAATAAATGAACCAAACAAACCATACAAGCCAAATAGCTTGTTCCCAATTTCCATTTACGAGTCCGTTTATGCCTTGAATTCCCATTAACCCAAGAAATCCTAACATCCAATTTTCTCTCATCATAATTATTTTTTTGATATCAGAACTTAAAAGCTTGTGCGCACCCTTGTGCGGGAGGTGGGATTTGAACCCATCATAATTTTTTCATAATATACCAATTCTTTCACCCATTTCTCTTCTTCTTTTTCCCAGTATATTTCAAGTAGAGAATAAACCCAATAATCGCCAAAGCAAATACTATTACGGAAGCAAAGACCTTCTTCGGCTCTACCCCTTGAGCAATTGGATTGACCACAAAAGTTAGGAATAACGCTAACATGATAGCCATGTAGACAAGTCTTTTCTCCTTTAACGTCCAAGAAGTTCGAAAATCCTTGCCTTTTTTAAGAAGCCAGATTGCACCTACGCATATCACAAGCTCAGACCAAAAGTCCCAGTGGAACCAGTAAGTGGTAAGGAGCTGAATTCTAGTTTTTCCAGCAAGATTTCCCATTCCTGACCCGCTTATGAAGAACAGGGCATCTGCCATGAAGAAAAGCAGTTCAAGCATAGCTGCTCCAATCAACATTATTTTATAACTCTTTGATTTCTGCGGAGTGGATATTGTCATGAAAAGAATTCCAAACAATAGACTGAAGCTGAAAGTCTCCATGAAAAGTGTGTTAAGAGTAACTAGTACGGAAGTGGGCCATGCATAGAAAGTTCCGCTTCCTTGTGGAAATTCAAAAGTTGCTGGGTTAAAAATGGAGTAGCCTGGATGGTCAGGCTGCCAGAACATCAAAACAAAAAAAACCATTACTGCCACAATCAAAAGGAAAATCCCTGTTGTTCTCCATTTCTTGTTTTTATCAAGTTTAAAGTTCAAAGTCGGCCTGTACATCTCGTATAACAGACCAATAAGAACAATGAAAAAAGCAAAGTTTATAAAATTAATCCATTCTCCAAATGAAAGAGTTGGGTAACCTAGACTTTGGCCAATAACGTTCCACCATATTGGAGACCAAATTATCTGACCAGCGATTAGTATAAAGAAGAAAAATGCAAATAGACGATTCTTCATGTATTTCATTCTAACAGCCTACATTACAATTTAAGCTATTTTCGTAAGTTAAACCTTCTGGACTACAAACATTATTTCCCCATCAATCAAATCCCACAGAAATATTTTACATATGCGGGAGGTGGGATTTGAACCCACGAATGCACTAAGCAACTAGCACCTCAAGCTAGCGGAATTGACCAGGCTATCCGACCCCCGCTTAACAATTCAAATGTATATTAGTAAACTTAAAATAATTAAGAATCAGAGTTTTCCCAATAATTCAAAGACACTTCTGACAGCAAGAAAGTTAGTAACTTCATCGTCCTTCATGCAGCAAACGTCAATTCCTTTAATTTTTCCATCAATACTTTCAACAATATTTTGAAAATCTGAAAATAAAATTCCTCCAGGTTCAGGATAATCTACACCGGGAGCAATAGAAGGATCAAAAACATCTACATCAAGAGAAATATAAAGAGAAGAATTTTTTGTGAAATTTCTTATTTCATTTTTTACTTTTTGCAAATTGTTTCTTACATCATTAGAAGTTGCATACAAAATATTTTCCTCATCAATAAATTTCATTATATCTTCATTTGCAGAACGCAAACCAACAATAAAAACTTCCAAATTATTTTCTTCAACTAATCTTCTCAACCACGTCGCATCATTATGTTTTTTATCTCTTGTATTTGATAATGAAATAATTTTTTCATCAATATAAGAATCGTAAAGATCATTATGCGCATCAAAAACAAGAAGCTTTCCTTTAAAATTTTTTGTTGCATAAAAACTTGGAAGGTGCGAATCGCTAATCATCAAAGAAACTTTTTCTTGACTAGCAATCTCTTTTCTAACTTTAGAAATATCATCAAGTTTTACATTACCTCTGTCAAAAGTTTTTATTTTTTCCAGAAGATTTTTTCTTTTGTCAATATCATAACCTTCAATAAACCAGCTTGCTTTTCTGAAACTTTGCGCAGATTTTTTTGATTTTCCTAAAGGAACGCCAAAAACTATTATATTAGCTTCGCTTTCAGTAAAAACATCTGTCAGGAATTTTTCCATAACAAATATTTCATTCTAAATCTTATATAAAATAATGGTTAATCTTATTGGAATTGCCATTCTATTAGTTTTGATTGTTTTAGCTAGTTGGTATTTTTTAAGCAAAACAGAACAAAGTAACCCAGTAATAGAAACACGTGAAACAACTAGTACAAGTGCTTTAACAACAACTATAACTTCAGATATTGCAAACTTTTTGCAAAGAAAATTTTACATAAATGTTTCCAGTGGCATTGGAGTAACTTGGTTTGGCAACAGCACATTAAGAGATGTGCGCGATGGTTTTAATGCATGGCAATCTGCAACAGACAATTTAATTCAGTTTAATGAAGTCAATGACTCAAATGCAGACATTATAGTAGAATTTACCGGCGAATTGAACAAAACTCCTTCGACTAAGACAATAGGCGAAACATTTGTTCGAACTGGACTAATAAAAGGAAGCATTCAAATAGTTCCTCAAGGAGTTCCGTGCAGAAATAGCGGAATTCTCATTCATGAACTCGGTCATATCATTGGACTTGAACATAATCAGACAAATAGATTTGATATAATGTATTCTTTGCAGAGTTATGGCTGCGATCAGAATATTTCTTCCTATGATGCAGAAGAAGCAAAGAAACTCATAGAAGAATTAATTTCATAATCGAACATCTTAAATTTTTGATATTCGATTAATTTTTTGGATAAAATTGCCAGCTAAACCAATAGATGAAGCATATATCTTAGAGCAACTCGATAAAGCTAAAATCAGCAAGAGCGATACGAAAGGTAAAATCGTCGAAATATATTTTCACAAGACAAAAATCAAAAAGTACGATAAAATAATTAAGCATAATAGAATAGTTGGAAGATTGACTGGTTACCAAAAAGCATCGCAAGGCTATCGCATAGATTTCAGTACACTTGTGTTTCTAAAGCAGGAAATAAGTCCTGAAACAATATTACGAAAGGCAGAGGCTGGAACTTTGCCTGCGTACGAAAATGAAATTGTAAGAAACTGTTTTTATAACGGTGTTGACCTAAAAAATATAAGAAAAATTAAAATCAGAGAATGAAGAAATATTTATTCAACGCAAACAAATAATTAAAAATGAAATACTGCAGCCATTGCAACAAAACATTCTCTGACAAGCAAAAAGTTTGCGATATTTGCAACAAAAAGTTAGTTAAAGTAAGCTATTAAAAGTTACACCAATAATTAGAATTAATGAGAAAAAATTATTTTTACACTTCGCTTATATTTGCTCTCGTAAGTATGGTAATATTTTGGATAGGAACAAAATATGGATTTACTTCTGAAATATTCTATTTTGCAAAATCAATAACAATTTTTCAATACACAGCTTTCCTAGCTTTTGCATTTTTTGTCACTTCTTTTAGAGAAAGGCTGAAAAAAAGTCCACGACTTGAGATTTACTTTATTGTTGGCTTTTTAGTTGCAATGGCTAGCTTTTATGAAATTCTTTTCAATTTCTTTTACTGGTTTTCGCTCTACAATTTCTATGGGCTTGGAACTAACTTAGATGCACTACAAAATTTAGTTCCTTATAATCTATTGTTCAATCAAACTACCGCACAAGTTCTGCAAAAAAGTGGACTGTATCCTGTAAATCTTAATTTTGCCTCGAAGATAAGTGTTCTGATATTTTTCTGCTCGGCTTATTGGTTATATTTCGTCTACAGCTTGAGAAAAAATAAAAGTTTAGAAAAATTCTAGTATTTTCGTTGCATTTTTTTCAATAATTTTCGCTGAGCAACTCATAGAAACTTTGCGGGTGCTTGCAAGCTGGGCATTCTTTCGGAGCCTCTTTCCCTACATGCACATAACCGCAGTTTCTGCACTTCCATCTCACAACCTTTTCTTTTTTGAATACTGTATTGTTTTTCACGTTTTCCAAAAGTTTTCTATATCTTTTTTCATGCTTCTCTTCGACTTCTGCAATTTCTTTGAAAGAATCTGCAATTAAATCAAACCCTTCTTTTCTCGCAATCTTTTCGAATTCAGGATACAATTTGCTCCACTCCATCTTTTCTCCTTCAGCAGCAGCAAGAAGATTTTCAGCAGTTGTTCCAATTTTTCCAGCAGGATAACTAGCTTCTATACTAGCTTCTCCACCTTCAAGATGCTTGAAGAAAACTTTTGCATGTTCTTTTTCGTTGTCAGCAGTTTCTTCAAATATTGCAGCAATCTGTTCAAACCCTTCTTTTCTCGCAATGCTTGCAAAGTAAGTATATCTGTTCCTTGCTTGGCTTTCTCCAGCAAATGCTTTCAAAAGACTTTTTTCGGTTTGACTACCTTTTAATTTTTTCATAAAAACCTTTCGATGATTTAAATTATCTTATTAAAACTAAAATATAAATCTTCTGTGCAGATAGTTTTTGAACAAATTACTCGAGAATCAACAAAACTATAACTTCGAAACCTTTATATAAGAGAAAATAAATAAGTAAAACGCTTAGATGAGCTCTTTTTTCTAGCGATAGACTTTTGAGTGTGAAGATATGAGAGAAAAATATCTAGTTGCATGCACTGAAGAAGAAGATCATAAATTAGCAAGTATACAGAAGAGAAAGGAACTACCTGTTGTCTCCAAAGATGTTCTCGTCCCATTATATGAACAAAGTTATCAAGTCACACGAACGATAAGTCATTATCTTAGTCAGATTTTAGTTCCACAACTATTTGATCCTATTGATGAAATGCGTGTTTTGTTTTATATTGAAAACTATATCAAATTGAATGAAGCAGAAGATATTTTTTTGCAGATTGCTGAAAATAAATTTGATAAAGTATTTGATCGCAAACTTCTTCCTTTGACCGAAGGAGTAAGATTAGTAGAATATTCTGACGGAAAATGGAGAGTGACACCAAGACTTTACAGACCATCTTTGCTTGAACTGCTGAAAAGATATGAAAGAATGACGAACATTCCAGTTGAAGATTTAATAGTTAAAGTAAATAATTACAATCCTCTATCTGAGAAAGAGAAAGAAAATGAAGATCGTGGCTGGCATAACTTCATGGTGAAAAGAAGAGAAAATGAAAAACTTGTTCCCAATAAGAATAGTTGAAAGGAATAAAAAACTGATATTAGTTTAAGGAAATAAAAAAATTGTTTGTTCCTAATGGGATTTAACCAAAATTCCCCAAGCTCAATTTTTTATTATATACTGTCTTTAAGATAAGAGATACAATAATGAATAATCCTGAGATAATGAAAGCTTTGAAAAAAATGGATAGAAAAAACGGAATTGCATATTATAAACTAATTTAAATTAATTTTGTAGATCTAGTTTGTTTCTACCATTTCTTATTCTTCATTCTTTTCATTTTTCTTTGTGGTCTTTGTGGTTTCTCAAATGTTGCCATTTTTTATAACCTCTCTGAAATAATTAATCATTCCTATCGTAAATATAGAAAATATTTTGCTCCTAACGAGCAATCAATTGGAATTACAAACAAATTGCTGTGAGAAAAAATCAAAATTATTTTTTTCTATCACTGATATGTCATTCTCATGTTCTGGGCTTCTGAAACAGGACCGCTACCACCAGACCAGTTATTCCAAGTTCCGTATGTTTGAGAAACATAAAAAATCGGATTTGTGCCACTATCAGGGAAAACATTTTGATAATTGGTACAACCCCCATTTTCTTCCAAAGCCAAATAATAATAATTACCACTTGTAATGGAAATTCCTCCACTAATGCTTACGTCATTCCAACCAGTGGTAGGTGCAATGTTGGAAGAATTACCGAGAAGTAAATTTGGCGTTCCACTATTATCATTATAAATTCCGACTTCAATTCCAGTACAAATAGATTGAAGATTTACTCCTATTGTTTGCAAAGTCCCAGAAGCTGAAGCGTTTATTTTTGTCATTACAATATAGCCGTTCCAACCATTGGTTCCAGAAGTGCTGCCAACAGTATCAGTTACAGGAGCAGAACTTGTAGTTGTTGTAGTGGATGTAGTAGCAGGAGGTGCTCCACCTTCAGTAGAACCAGGAGAACAGTAAATAGTTCCTGTTGCAGAACTCCCTGTTGAAGATGCCTTAACCTGATAAAATCCTGAAAGAAGTGGACTTGATATTGGGCAAGTTGCCGAATTAGAATTTCCAGCGCTTATTTGATCAATGAAACATTGCGAATTAAATATTGTGCCATTAGGATAAGTGATATCAATAGAAGTATTACCTGCAACATTACTTCCATCGTTTCTTACATAAACAAATAGGTTATTTCCTCTGCAAGAAGATCTTTGATCAATCGCAAGAAGAACGGAAGTTCTAGAACCAAAAACACCACTAACGTAAAGATAAGCAGTGCCAGTAATGGCAATAGTTATCATTAACATTAAAATTGTTGCAATAACTGCTGAGATTGCTTTCATTCTTCTCTAAAATATTTTATTATTCTTTAATATAATCTTGTTGTTCCTAAGGGGATTTGAACATTTCATTTAATAAGATATCAAAATTAAGGTCCAGTATTATTCCAAGTTATTGAAAAACTGCTTCCACCATTAGAAAGAGAATATTTCTTAGAACGTCGTATAGAGATAAGTCTTTTGAATATAACTTAGCTTTCAGTTTTGCCTTCTCTAGAATTTTTTAGATAAATTTCCCTTTGCTTTTTTGGCAACTCATAGTTAAGATGTCTTTCAGTAATTTGTTCTAACGCATCTTCTAATCGAGTTTCCAATCTTCTCAAATATTTGGAAATCTGTTTCAAGCTCTCCATCTTAACCAAAGAATAAAATGATAGTTAGAAATTTAAACTCATACGACACTTTGCTCCTAACGGGATTTGAACCCGTGTACCGAGCTGTCTGCGCTTTCGCTCGAAAGGCTCGTGTCCTTGGCCGGGCTAGACGATAGGAGCTTTCATTATTCAAATTAGTTGTTCTATTGATTTAATAAATACTTTTTACTTTTCTTGCCTTACATTTAAAGAAAAATGAAGCGGGCCTGGAGAGATTTGAACCTAGGGTCAAATGGTCCTGTCTATAGATTTTGTTTACCGCTGTAACAATACAAGCAAATAATCATCTGAGATCTGCCATCCCATATTTCTGTAGAAGTCGATTGCATTTTTATTAGTTTTTTTCACTACGAGTCGAATCACTGTGCATCCACTATCAAAAAGTCTCTGAGACAATTCTTCCATAATACCTTTTCCAATCCCTCTATGCTGATAATCAGGCAAGACAGCAAATTTATAGATAGAGCCATTTTTCCCAAATTTATTACCACAGGCCACTCCGACGACTTTATCATCACAAACTGCTACGACAGTCTTGTCAGGATCTCTGGAAATTCTATCATTCAATTCAGCTTCATCACCAATGTCATAAAGTCTGGTCTTTTTGTAAATGTTCAAAATGTTAGAAAAGTCGCTCTGCTTCGCACTTCTTATTTCCATGTTTGTTAATCGAACAGAAGACTATTTAAAATTGCTGCCTTTATTTACATTTTTCAACCATTTAGTCAACCATCTTTTACTTTCTCTTATTAGTTTTTCTTTGTCTTCTGAAAACGCATGTCCAGCGCTCTTTATCATAATCAATTTCTTTGGTTTGCTGGCTGCTCTATACAATTTTTCTGCTTCTGTTGAGGGAACTGTATGATCCCTGTTGCCATGTATTATCAAAATCGGTACTTTGACTCTTCTCATAGATTTCAACGCAGAATATTTGAAATCATCTTTGACAGAACTTGAGGTAGCATACATCTGACTGTAATAGTCGATAATTACATAACCCTTTTTCTTCAATTCTTCTAGTAAAGAAGGCGGCCATAAATTTTTCGACTCTGCCGGAGAAGCCCAAGTAACAAGACATTTTACTCTTTTGTCCTTGGAAGCAGTAAGTATGGCTATAATTCCACCCATGCTCCAGCCCAAAAGCCCAATTCTATTTCTGTCAAGTCCTTTTTCTTTTTGGATAAAATCTAGCGAAGCTAAAGTATCCTCTATCATTGAACTTGTGTTGTATTTTTCAAAATCCCCTTGAGAATCTCCAACTCCTCTGAAATCAAATCTTAAAACTGCAAATCCGGCTGCACACAAATCTCGTGCGGCTTTCACGAATGTAAATTGTGGGTTTCCAACTTTACCCATCGCCCATCCATGAAGAAAGATAACAACAGGCGGGTTCCTATTCTTCGGTATATGCAAAACTCCTATTATCTGTTCCTTCTTCGCTTTGAATACGACTGGTATTTCTTTCATAATTATTCTTTGGTATGACCGATTATAATAATATATATTGATGATTCGTATAAACCATCAAGCCCTAAGAGTTCATCCAATTCATGATCAAGAAAACCACCTATAGCACAACAGCCTAGTTCCAATGAAGTCGCTTGAAGATAAATATTTTGCGCGAGATGACCAGCATCTAACAGAACAAATCTGTAGCCTCTATCACCGTATTTCATAGTCGTTCTATGAAATATTGCAGTTATAATCAAGGCCAAAGCGGAGTTTTCCATTAATTCTTGATTAATTATTTTTTTAAGATCGGGGAAAAAGTCGCCAGATCTACACATTTCCAAACAATGATCTTTTACATTGTAATGATAAATTCCCTGTTTCAAATCAGATGATTTAAAGACTATTGGATAAATTTCCAGTGGATATCTGGCACCTGCGGAAGGATATGTTCTTTTTACTCTCTGGTTTGTCTTAAAAACTCCTGCTGAAAATAGTAGCAATCTTGATAAATCGCTAACAGAAATACCTTCATCATTAAATACTCTTGCTGATCTTCTTTTCAACAAAAGATTTTCAAATTCTTTGCGATTATCCAAGGACTCTACTGGCAGATTTACCTTCTTAAATCGAGGATAAACCTTATAATAACTTTTTGTAATGCTTTCAACGAATCTTTCATCAAGTACTTCTTTTGGAAACATAAAGATTTTAGTATTTTCATTGAATAGTTGATAAAGTTTATAATTGCCTTCTTTTTGTTTTTCTTTTTTGTTTTTCATTTTATCACAAGAATGGATGTGGAATAGTTACAAACTCTTCCTCTTTTAATGCTGTTTTACGGTATGCGAGCGCGCAGGGAACTGAATAAATTCTTTTACCTCCAAGACATTTAAGCATCTCCGCGATATGTAATGGTTGCAGTTCCGGCATAATTACTTTTACAACATAAACCCCCTCTTCTTTGATTTCTGGAGTTGTCACGTCAGCATAAAAGACATCAAGATCATTCAGTCTTTTGACAACTTCATTCAATTTATCAAAATCAGTAGTAAAGTTTACAGTTTCGTCATCGATAATCTTTTCTCTTCTACTTTTCAGCAAGAAATCAAGATGCGAAATCATTTCTTTCTCGTACCAAAATATTCCTCTTTGCTCAAGGCTCATTAAGTTAGAACCATCCTTGTTTACTTTTTTCAATTCTTCACTTCTTTCAAGAAAAAGCTCCCTAATCCATGGTCTAGTTTGTTGTGCTTCTTCCATTGCACCAATTATACTTTCAGTGTAGTTTAGACTGCTTTTTAAGCCAAGTGACACAGAAGGACCTTTTTCACTCTCATCGATCAACAGTGCCAACACTGCCGGAAGTTTTATGTCTAATGTTATGTCAAACAAAATGATTTTTAGAAAATATCTTTCAAATTGTTCAAACATTTTTAATATAAGGTTGTCTTTCCCAACATATTTTATCTTTGGAACATCAAGCGAATTGAGGTAAGTTATCATAAATGCATCTCTTTCAACTATCTCAAGAATTCCCCTTCGCAAAGCAGCCGCGAGCGATGTTCCAGAAGCAGCTCCTGTTGTTATTGTCTCTCGAATCATTTTTTCTTTGTCATAGTAATATGGTACATATACCAACTGTGCTGGAACAAGAACTTTTTTCTTCGTTTTCAAATCAAATCCACTAACCCAATAAAATTTGTCGGAAGGTGATAATTTCAGAAACTCCATGCTGTTATCCTTTATTTGCTTTTCTGAAGGGCGAGCAAAATCTTCAGGATTTACCGCTTCGTCATGCAAGCTTCGAAAATCTGAAAAAATCATTTTATTTTTTCTATGGACTGACAAACAGTATCTCTCGATCGCTTCGCCAAATGCTTTGGCTAAAGCCCGGTTAATATCTGCAGAAGTTCCTCCAACGATTTTTTCATTATTTTCAACGTCAGAAAAAAATTTTGTAGAAGAAATTTCAGCAAAACATCTGAAAAACTTTGGTTCATCATTATAATGAGCAGCCATCCCAAATTTTCTTATTATTCCAGTTTTTGCGTCAACAAATCTTGGCAATAATTTCAGAAAATCTTCAACTCTTTTTTCATTCTCTATGTAGTTTTCCAATCTTTCACACCCCGCAAACTTCACAATTTGGAACTTTGAGAACTGTATGTCTGAATATCGCATTATTGATGGGGTCGATTTCAATCACTGAATTGAAGTCTTTTATATCCTCATCATTTCCTATGATTTTCATGATTTTTAAGACTAGGATGTCTGCAATGATTTCGGCGCAGATATCTTTTTTCTTCAAATCAATAGGTGCATTTTCTTTTCTCTCAAGATAATCTGCGGATAGTTTTCTAATTGTATAACACTTGAAACAGGCTGTCCTTTTTGGGATCACAATAGGACCAATCTCGCCAATGTATTCATTCATCCGTGCGCTCAACCATTTTTTTCTCTTGCTATTGAACATTCTGTTGAAAAATTCATAATTTTCCATTTTATCGGAACACAAGACAAATAATTCACAATCTTTTGACAGAATTTCCTCTGGATTCATTTCTTCGACATGAAACTTAGCAGTGTTTACGCTATTTTGTTGGAGTTTCTTGAAAGTAATTTCGCCAATGCTGTTACCCGAGAGAATGATTATGTCGAACTTATCATTTGTTTTCATAAAATCATATATTGAGAATAAGAATAAAAATCAAAAAATTTTCATGAAATCTTGTGTTCATTCTGTTTTCTTGTCTCTTGAGAGAACTGCATTGATGCTGTTACTTCCGCAGCTTGCCCCACCGCCGCAATCAGAACATCCACTACCGCAATCAGCACAACCAAAACCTATTGTGCCGTTGCCACAGCTACCTCCACCGCCACAGCTACCTGAGCAATTACCACCGCAACTGCTTCCGCAGCAATGACCGCAACTACTTCCACAGTCACCTGCTCCATATGCGCCTGATGTTATAAAAGAGGCATGAACAGCATAAGGTACTCCAGTTGGTCTT
>Ga0315279_10003298_pt1 | contig 22717 bp, 25 predicted proteins | sample YL17G06_20_MG_FD_203694 | JGI IMG/M metagenome (GOLD analysis project Ga0315279, IMG submission 203694) | Sediment microbial communities from Yellowstone Lake, YNP, Wyoming, USA - YL17G06_20 | ecosystem: Environmental > Aquatic > Freshwater > Lake > Sediment | place: USA: Wyoming | collected... | reverse complement strand
CCGCCTCCACAGAAAAATCCATGGGCAAGGCCCAAAACAATTATACTTCTATCTTCGAAAGGGACAGCCATGGAAACAAAGTATCAGAAGATTAGAGAAATTGTGGAAAAAGAGCTTTCCAGATCACACCACGACATGGAGCATGTTATGAGAGTTTGCAGTCTTTGCTTACAGCTTGCAAGAAATGAGCCGAATATTGACCAAGACGTTTTGAGAACTGCCGCCTTGTTGCACGATGTCGCACGCTTCAAGGAATTTCTGGATAAAACAGGCCGAATAGACCATGCCGTTCTCGGAGCCGAAATGGCTGAAGAAATCCTCAGAAACCTTGGCTATCCAGAAGAAAAGATAATCCAAGTGAAACACTGCATAACGGTTCATAGATATAGGCGAAAACGCGAACCTCAAACTACAGAAGCAAAGATTCTCTTCGACGCAGACAAGTTGGACGCGTTGGGAGCAACAGGTATCGCCAGAGCCTTCATGATGGCTGGTCACTACAACCAGAGGATTTATTCAGACACTCCTATTGAAGAGTATTTGAAAGAGAATGTGATCGGAGAAAAAGCCGAATGTGGGCTGAAAGACATTTCGAAGCACACTCCAAACATAGAATATGAACTGAAATTCAAGAACATTCCAAGTAGGCTTTACACTCCGAAAGGAAAGGAAATAGCCAAAGAAAGGCTACAGTTTATGGAAAGCTTCTTTGAAAGATTGAAAAGAGAGATCGAAGGAGAGCTCTGATCGAAGGGGTGGAAGATTGACAATCGAGGATATCAAAAGAAAGGTTCTGGTAACGGGCGGGGCAGGCGACATTGGCTCTGGGCTTGTTCGCGGATTGCTAAGGAGAGGTTGCAGAGTGAAAGTCTTGGATGTCCGCTATGGACCCTTCGAAAAAGAAAAAAATCCGAATTTGGAGCTTTTGGGCGCTGGAGGCGACCCAGGTAAAGGGGGCATGGCAAATGAAGACACTGTCCGCCAGGCCATGATGGATGTGGACGTTGTATATCATTTGGCAATCAACTGGAATGGATATACATGGAAGCATTCTCTTCCCATCGCGGACTTGCTTGACGCCAACGTCAGGGGCACACTCAATCTTCTTAGAGAGGCAAAATCGCAAGGCGTAAGGCACCTTCTTTTCGCAGGCAGTTGCGCCGTCTATGGCCGTTCCAGAACCAAGACTGCAACTGAGGAGACGGCCTGTGAACCCGAAACATGGGAAGGGGACCCGGGACCTGCATATGGCATAATGAAACTTGTCACTGAGAGGCTGTGTCTTATGTATTGCCATCAGTATGGGTTGCCAGTCACAGCGTTCCGAATTGAATTCGTCTACAATGATGATGATGCTTTGTCTGGTAGCAAGATTATTGAGAACCTGCGGAGGAAGCACACCATCGACGTAGTGAAAGGTGATGGTTATCCTGGAATACACATAGACGAAGTGGTCCAAGCCTTTCTGCTAGCCACTCTTAACGAGAAAGCGTATGGGCAAGTCTTTAACTTGGCAAATCCCTCGACGTACGTTACTTACGAGGAACTGTATCAACTTCTGATTCGGCGCACAAACTCGAAAAGCAAAGTCAGAGTAATCACGGACCCGACGTATAAAGGGCGGGTCGTGGAGTCTGCAGAAAAGATGATGAAGGTTCTAGGCTGGAGACCTACGAAGACGAAGAAAGACTTCATACGGGCACTCATTCGAAGCGTGGAGTCGCAATGAAACAGCCAGAACCAGTTTATATCAGCATAAGATAATGGAGCAACACTCTTGAAGATTCCGCTAGGTGACTCCTGCCCCCTTGATCTAGAAGCTACGTTATGCTGTGGTCAGGCTTTCAGGTGGGCCAAACTCGGAGAATGGTGGCTCGGCATCATAAACGATAGACCCCTCAAAATGCGGCAGACAGGCAACGAACTGGAGTTTGAGAACGTCCCTTCCGAATTTGTCAAAACATATCTTAGACTGACGGACGACTTACCAGGAATTTATTCGCAGATTGGCAAGGACGCATGCATCAGAAGAGCCATCGAAAGGTTCAGGGGACTGCGGATTCTTCGTCAAGATCCGTGGGAGTGCCTAGTCTCCTACATCTGTGCAACTTACAAGAGCATCCCAGCAATAAGACAGATGCTGACTAACCTTTCACGCAAATTCGGAAACAGAGTCTACCTTGACGGTTTTGATTTCTACACGTTCCCAACTCCAGAGAAGCTAGCAAAGGCATCCGACGCCAATTTAGGCGAGTGCGGCCTAGGCTACAGAGCCAAGTACGTGCATCAAACCGCAAGAATGGTTCACGAAAACAGCTTCGGACTTGAGCACCTAAGAGAAGTAACCTACGAAGAAGCCAGAAAGGAACTGCTGAATTTTCCGGGAATAGGGTTGAAAGCTGCAGATTGCATCTCGCTTTTCTCGCTTGAGAAGCCTGAAGCCTTTCCAATTGATATATGGATAAAGAGAGCAATCCTAAGACATTACTCACGCCACTTTCCAGAAGAATTCATCACAAGAATCTCAAACAAGAAAACCCTTACCCCAAAGGAATATGAGAAGCTCAACCTATTTGGACGAAAATACTTTGGAGAATACGCTGGCTATGCTCAGGAATATCTTTACCATTTTGAAAGAACCAAAAAGGTGGATTAAGACGTGTATTGGCTGGCTTTTGAGCTGTCAGTCTGCTTTGAATGCTTCGACTTTTATGCTCGTTATTTTGCCCTGCAACTTTTCAGACAGGGCTACTTCAAAGCTTGACGCGGAGACAATCCTGACTTTTTCGAATCCTGCCTCTTTAATTGTTTTCAAGTAATCATCTTTTCTCAATGCCCCAGCGACGCACCCTGCCCAAGCATCCAAGCTCTTTCTCGTTTCTTCTGGCAGCTCTCCTTCTAGGACAATGTCCGAGACCATGAGTCTGCCACTAGGCTTAAGAACCCGATAGGCTTCGCGAAACACTTGCCTCTTGTCTGGAGAGAGATTGATCACGCAGTTGCTGATGATCACGTCTACTGAATTGTCTTCGACTGGCAGCTTCTCAATCTCTCCTAGCCTAAACTCGACATTTTCGTAGCCGTGTTTGTCTGCAGTTGCCTTTGCCTTGCTGATCATTTCCTCGGTCATGTCAACTCCAATGACCTTCCCTTCAGATCCGACCTTCTTGGCGGCAAGAAAAGCATCGATTCCGCCGCCTGAACCTAAGTCCAAGACAGTTTCACCTTTTTTCAAACTTGCCAGAGCAACGGGGTTTCCGCACCCCAAGGCAACATTGGCAGCTTCTGCTGGAACGCTTTTCAAGTCTTCCTCGGAGTAAATCGTTCTTGAACAGCTTTCCGTGTCGGATGAGCAGCATGACATTCCTGTCTTTGCTATTTCACCATACCTTTTCTTGACGACTTTCTTTATCTGTTCACTTCTCAAATGCGATACACCTCCTCAAGCAATCCTTTAACGCAAGAGCTCTTCCAGCAAGGGTCCAAACGCTTTCTTTAGGCTGTCTTTTAGTTGGTCAGCTTTCAGAAGGAATAGACAGTCGATTTTCCCGTCCTTTTCGCACGAAGCCACGACTAGCTTGTCCCCTGTCTTTATTTGAGCTTTCTCTCTAACTTCTTTCGGTAGAATCATTTGGCCCCTTTCGTCGACTGACACTAGTGCTTCAAGCTTGCAGCATGCAACGCAGCTTATATCGTTCTTGCCCATTTTGAGATCACCGTATAGACCATTTGGAGTCTGATTATTTAAACTTTTCTGATTTTACTGATTTATCTGACAAGGCTGATTCCTCCACCATTCCATAGAATGCAAGGAAGCAAACAGTAATGACAAGAATCTCCAAAAAAAAGAAGATCTGTTCTTCACATATCTATAGCCTACTCGGAAGAAGCTCTAGCCTTCCATCTTTCGATTCTTCTCCTAACTTCCTCCTCCAGCTTTTCCTTCGAGACAAATCGTCCTCTGGCTATGACTTCGTCATCTATGACTATGCTAGGAGTGCTCATGATGTCATAAGTCAAACCCTGTCTCAACCCATCTTCAGTGGCGAGGCTAATCTCCTTATAGCCGATGCCGAGTTTTTGGGCAATCTCAGAAACAACAGCCTTAGCCGTCGGACAAGTAGGACAAGAGGGCAAAGTGAAAACCTTCAACTCCATAGAGCCTATCTCCTTTCAAACCTAACTTAGCACGGCACAAGTTTTTAAATCTTTGAATAGCCCAGAAGCAGAAAACGTTTAAATCAACTCCACAGCAACCATAACAGCGTGGACATGCCCTGGGCCCGTAGCTCAGCCCGGTTAGAGCGCCAGGCTCATAAGTGCCTATGAGCACTGAGAGACCTGTTGGTCGGGTGTTCAAATCGCCCCGGGCCCACCATCATTTTTGAGCAAAGCTCATTTACTAAGTGCATGAGCCAACTGAACCCCAGCTTTGAAGGCTTGACTCATTCTTTCCTCGTCACTCTCTACGCCACGCAATATGTCGTCATCATGAGAGTATAGGATCGACTCAAGCATTTCGATGTTCGCCCAAGTGAAAAATCCCTTTACTGTTGTCAAAATAGTGTGGAATTCTTGGTCTGTGCCTGCAACTGCTATGAAAACGCCTTTCTTGCATTTCTTCATTCTTCTTTTAAAACCATACGTCCCGTCTTTATGCTTGACGTAGGGCATGAGGCAGTTGCAGCGATCTATCACAAGCTTGGTCTGGGCGCTTACCGTGTCGAAGTACACTGGGGAGCCCAGCACCATGGCATCACAGGATTGAAGCATATTGTAGGTTTTTTTCATGTCATCATCAAAGATGCAATACTTCGGATAGGGATCAACACCGCAGCTCTGGCAGGGCTTGATATTCAGATCATCAAGGTAGGTTTTTGACGTCTTGGCTCCTTGGCTTTGTGCTCCTTTCAAGACTTGAGATACTAGTATGTCTACCGTTGCCATGTTTCTTCGTGCTGCCGACAATCCCACAAATTCTCAACAGCATTACCACTCAGATGGCTATTCCGCAAGTTTCGACGCTAAGCTTGCCACCCTTCTTCCAAGCTCCTCGCAGAGTTCAATATCCTCTTTTCCGGGTGCCCCCACAGCTGCAGCGCCATAATGCTTGTCATCAGGTCTGCCTTGAACAATCATACCGTGAACCAGCATGGCTTGAAGAATGGAAAGCAGTGTAGTCTCAGCGCCCGATGCTGTTCCTCCAGAACTTGTGAAGGCTGCGCCGACTTTCCCTTTCAGCTCGCCGTGGATTTTGACTGACTCGTCGATCAGGGTTTTGAGCTTGCCTGACATCTGTCCATAGTATGTTGGTGATCCCATTATGATTCCGTCGGCTTGTTGCAGTTCCTCAAGAGTTACATCGCCAACCTTCTTTACGATCACTTGAGTTCCGTCAATCTTCTTGGCTCCTTCTGCAACGGCCAACGCCATCTTCTCAGTCTTCCCAGTTCTAGAATCGTAGACTACCAAGATCCTCATCATCTTAGTTCACATCGAGAAGGCGAAAGTAGTGCACAGCGTATATTTGAGGTTTTGTCGATCTAGAATTGCTTTTTGATCAATCAGGGTCATAGAAGATTCTTCCACAAGCTATAAGTGTTTAGGAAGGCTAAGTCGTGTATGAGGGGAGCGGTAGCATAGTTTAATTGGGGAGAAAGGAGAGAAGGGAGAATAAAAATTTCAATACTACCATTCCCCTCATACATCTTCCATAATCTCTGCATATGTTGCTTTTAAATTTTTTCTTTCATTCCGAATTAACCCTTTGATTCCTTCTCAAAAAGAGGACCTATTGCGGCTTTTTACTTACTGCGAGCCTCACTTCTTCTTTAAACCGCTCTGTGTCCATGAAAAAAGTTCGTATTGGCGTTGCGTTCACTATTAATGCCCCGTTTTCACGTTTTATTGATTCCTCTGGTCTTTCCCACTGGTTTATCATCTCAGTTTGCAAATCTGGTGCAACTCCTTTTACAAGTTCTGCTATTCTTCTCGCAAATGGAAAGGAAAATTGACATATTGGTGAATGAAATATCACTGCTTTGTTTTGATCTTCAGGTAACGGTTCGTATTTCCGAATTGGAGCTCTTGGTTCATAGCTGCTTTCTATTGGCAAGTACAGCATATCCCCTTCTGACGTTGGAATGAAGCCGTTTTTCTTGAAGAATTCGGGCATCGGAAGAAGTTCGCCCGCATCAAAAGCTGCGGTAAGAAGGAACTTGCAGGGGTTGTTGCCAAGGCATGTCTTTCTCTGTTTCGCATCTTTGATTAAGCTTTGCAGAAGCATGGTGCCTATTCCGAGTTTCTGCGCATTTGATGTTGGATTGTATACGCATAGAATAATCAGAGCGTTCTTGCGGGGAGAAGCCTTAGTTACGTCTGCATCTTCTGGATAGTAGAGAATTTGCGCTACTGGCTTATCATTATAGTAGCCGATTTTTGCGATTGGTCCGTGCTTTCTGATCATCTCGTGGAGCCATTGCCTTCTCAGTTTCATTCCTTGCTGATGAATTGGGTCCTTGAGTCTTGTGGAAGAGCAGACATAGAGCAAGTCTTCTATGTTCGATTCGCTCAGATCATCTATCCTCATTTTCTCTTGCACGCGATTCTCCCCAGTAGCGGGCTTCAGCGGAATTCTTTCATGATTTTGTCAATCGTCATTATTTTTGCGTTGTAGACATATTCCAGATACTTTAGTCCTTGATCTTGGTCTTCTTGTGTGAAGGCTTCGACGCCGTCCTTGGCTATAATGATTTTGTAGCCTCTGAAGAAGGCGTCTGCAGACGTGTGCCTAACGCATATGTTCGTGTGCAAACCGCCTAAGATTACTGTTTTCACGCCTTCGCCTTTGAATAGGCTTCTGAGCAGGGGATCCAAGCCTGTCTCGTAAAAGCCGCTATAAGCTCTTTTTTCAACGATGTAATCTTTTGACGTGGGTTTGAGTTCTGGGATCACCTCAGCTCCCTTCGTGCCCTTTATAGCATGTTCTCCCCACTTTGCCACGATTTCTGCATCTTCAGGATAATGTGCATCACTGCTGTAAATGACTGGAACGTTGTGTTTTCGAGCAGCTTCAACGAGCTTCTTCAACTTCGGGATTATACAGCTGGCTCTTTCGCACTTCAGATCACCGGTGACAAAGTCGTTGAGCATGTCAACCAATATTACAGCCGTGTTATTCAAAGTAAACGCCGATTTCATTCGGGGTCGTGCAATTAATGATATACACAGACACGCATATAAACGTGTCGTCGTCTGCCTGTCGTCTTACGTCCGCATCGACCTGAGATGCGTCTGCAGAATCATCGGCTATCTGCGCTCACGCTCCTAGCAACAGGGGGGTTTACTGCAAGAAGTCAAGAAGATGGTCAACAACCAAAAAACATAAACGATAGGTGACTACTAGTTGAATCAACTGGTGTCAAGATGAATGATGCAGTTCTTCAGGTTCTGCTGATACTAGCTTTCCTGGCAATCGGACTAATCTCTGTAACATTTCCAATTTACGCTATATCTGTAAACTTCTTGCCACAGCAGAAATGGGAAAATGAAAAAGAACGAAAGAAGCGAATGGATGAACTTAAAGCCAAGATATCTGAGTTGACAGTCCAGTTAGGAGGACAAGACTCTGACACAGAAACAAAAATGAGAGAACAACTCGACAAGTACGAAGCTGAAAAGAAAGGCACTGAACTAAGGTATCAGTATTTGACAGCGAGAGGAGCAGTAGGAATACCTGTCGTATTGCTTGTTCTTTCATTGCTGTTTGCTGTTTTCGGTATTTACGGATTCTACATAGACTCACGAGAAGGAGCCATAAGTCTCGGAGTTCTCTCCGCATTGTTTTCTGTTGAAGCACTATACAGATTATACAAGACAATTTCAGCAGTTGAGTACGGTGCACTCAGACCAGAACGCACCGTTGAGTTTGTCGTGGGCTTCGGCCAAAAGTACGAAAAGAGAATAAGCATTGAACTTAGTAAGACAACAAATGCAAGATTTTTCGTCAAGCCAGAGTCAGAGATTGAGAACCTGTACGTACAAGTGGATTTCCCTGCAGAGCTAGAGGTAGGAAAAAAATCCCATGATCCTTCCATTACCATAACGGAATATGAGGATACCACTGTTTATGGCTATACTGAGGCATATGTTCCAAAAGAAAGCGGTACAGGTTTTAGTTTTTCAACGACTCCAAAGAAAAAAGGAGAATACATTGTGAAGGTGTCTGTGTGTGCAAAGAGAATCTACGAATATCATGAAAACCTTACGATTGAAGTCTTGTAGAAAATGAGTGACATAATGGAATCTCTTAAGGGGATTCTGACCGTTATTGCAGTTGGAGTTCCAGCTCTTAGCGCGCGCGCTAACCCAGTAGGAGTCCACCATTTCGTGATAACCCCTGCGCCAAAGGTTGCCTTTTTCGACATTTCCCCTCTACTGATACACCCCCAATAAAAAAATGAATAGCAGTGTCTGAGGCACACCAGATTCCGGTCTACGAAGTTCTACTGTTTGCATAGTTCCTAATCCATGCAAGACAAAAATGACCCGTGAGCGTGAGCCGATTATGCGCATTTTTCAAGAGCAGGAGACCAAACAAAACTTTATAACCTTGCCTAGTAGATCTGTTTTGAAAAGGAATGTCTACTGAACTCTCCGAGTTAGTCGTAAAAAAGAACTATTCAATCCCCATGAATGTGAGTAATCTTTGCGAGGCAGTCTTAGGCGTTTTGTCGACTGATGCCCCATGGATTAACGTATCAAAACTTCCCAGAAGCGCTCACTTCAGAATCAACTGTAGAGAGAAATTTGCTCGTTTTACTCTTGCTAATGAAGGTAAAGCACTGGATAAAGTAAACCTCACTGCAAAATACCAAGAATACGACAAAAATCCTATCCTTGGTATCACGAAAACGTTGAAAATGCACATTGATAACGTGCCCGTGGAGATAAGTTACATAGTTACAGAACAAAAAGGCGACGAGTGTTCTGTCGAAACCACGTGCAAGCCGGTTCTGTATGCAAAGATCGTCAGGGGAATAAGTCATGACCCAATCAACGTGCAGGATATCAGGATATCTAATGAGGAATTTCTGGATCAGGTTTTCATCGGAGGACTAGGAGGAAAAGAGATCCATAGAGCGGAGAAGCCTTGTCCATGGCAATTGCTGGTCAATGATTCGCAAACGCGAGAAATAGCAGAAAGAGTCTATCATATGCTAGAAGAAGCAACTACGTGTGTTCTTATTATGGGCTGCTGGTTTGGCACTGATTGTATACCTCTGATCAAGAGCCTTGTTGATTCTCATGTGCAAGTCATGGCGATTTCCCATAACCCGAGTGAACGTAAGGGACCGGTACCTGTGGAAATTCAAAAAGGATTCGCGGAATTGGTGAAGCTTATAGGCCCAAGCAATGTATCAACGAATCCAAGTTTTCACGGAAGAGTCTTGATTGTTGACAATATGGCGTTGGTGGGTTCCATGGATCTAAATGCATTCAGCCTTTCGGGCGAGCATATTGAATTCGCAGTGCATACCAATGATTCCAAAACTGTTAGGACTCTGACCGATTATTTCCGAAGAGTATTTGTCCCTCTGAAGTAGATACGACTAAGCAATCGCATTCTTCCTACTCTCGCTCAACGGATTGACTCCAAGGCATGCTTTGGGCGTAACTTTGCTAGATGAGATTCAGATTCTCTCTTGATATACCAAGAAGTTTGGCTTTCCGCCAAACTCCGACGATGCGAGCAAAGGGCGCTATTTGCCATTCTAAATTTCCTTTTAGAAGTGTGATAGAGAAAAGACAGTAGGAATCTCAGCATAATGCAGATGTGGTTTGACAGACGAAGTACTGTTAGCTTTTGGACGACAGTTACCGTAAGGAAAAGGACAAAGTCCCAGAATTTCGCGCTTATTAGCACCGTTGTTCGCTCGGAAACGAGTAACATTTTCCGTTCGTTCGCTCACGCACTAGCTTGTGTTGACGTTCAACTGAAAATAGGAGCGTTGCTCTGTCGTTTCAACGTTTCAACAGCGTTTCGTGTCGCGTTATGTTATATGTGATCAACGTAACCGCTAACGTCTTTCGTGTTATCGTTCATTAACGCTAACGCGCTTCGTATCCCATGTCCCATGTCTCAAGTAAAGTACGACAAGACGCAGCAAAGGACGGGTTAGGTCTGCCTCTTGTGACTGCTGAACCACTCGTGTCCCAAATCCCACACTTCAAGTAACGGTCCTGGAAAGGACAAACACGGCGTTAGCAAACGTGGAACGTCTGAACGCACGTCTGATCACCTGAAAACTTTGTCGAAAACTGGGTTCTGTCAAGTCTGCGTCAGAGAAAAAAGGGATTATGGGTCGAATTCGCCCCAGTGGGCGCCCATGATGCCGAGGTCGGTTGAGTCAATCACTCCGTCGTGACTTAAGTCAGCTCCGGGAAAATAGTTGGGGTCATAGCCTCTGAATGCCCCCCAAACCATGCCCATCCAGCCTAGGTCACTACTGTCAACCGTGCCATCAACGTTGATGTCACCTGAAAGGTACTTGATAATGGGATGGTCTGCCGTCTCGACGAAATAGACACCGCTACCTGTCAAGCCATATTTGAGATATATGTGTCCCCAAATGAGTGAATCAATAGTCGTTATGTTCACAGACCAGCTTTCTCCAGGAGCCAAAGTGAAGTCAGGGTATGCAGATGTGAAATCTACCTGTGTAAGATTCTCATACAAATCCATAGTGGCGTTGAACGCTAACCCAGTTACGTTAAGATAGCTTGTAGTATCATAGTTGGCAATGGTGAACGAATGGAGATATTGCGTCTCATTCATAGGATCTTGAATCGGAAAGCCGATTACCCAACCCTCATCAGGCTTACCTTCCTTCGGCTCCTGTCCTTCCTGTGTCCAAACGAAATCCGACATGACTTTGGCATTCCATGATGTTAACCAGAACGTCGCGTCAACCCAAACGTATTCGCAGTAAGGGATATTTCCTCCACTGGCAACAACATCCACTGCATGCGTGAGATCGTCTTCAGTGTTTTCTGGATCGCATTCCGGTACGTTGTCTATGCTAGAATGGTAAGGTTCAGGCTGTTCTTTTCCTCCTGTGAGAGTTAAATCCGTGAACGCAGCGCTGGTTTTCACCTCTGCGCCATTTACATGTATGTTGTCTTCTTTTTGCCAAAGCTTGAAATGAAGGTCAGTTGCATAAGGCTTCTGTTGGTTCTGATGGACAATGCAGTATTCGTGTACTTTAACCCCAACGGCGTTTCCTACTGCTCCAGTGGCACCCCATTGAGCGCGAACGCTATTCGGCGATGGTGAGAAAAGCACTAGAAAAAGTAGTGGAAAAAGCATAAGAAGAGACAATCTCTTTAAGTTCGTCTTCATATTCTCGCTTTCCTGTTTACATTTTTTCCTTTCTTGATTATGTCTTACTTCATCGTCGCAGAAGGAGACTCAGTAGTTGACTGATTGATTTCACCAGTATTTATGCGTTACGAGAAACCACTTTACTAAGTGAAGTCTGATCAAAACCGTCCGACGAGCATTAACGCGTAAGAAACCGACAAAGACTTTACAGAACTGAAATCCGCAAGGTTTTTCCAGCTCATAACGACCAAAAAAAATTTGGGTTTTTGTTATCGCTTACTGAGCAACGGAATACAGGAACGTACAGCGGCTCTTACCGTCAGGCTTCGATGTCTTGATTTTTCCGTCCTTGACTAAAGCCTTCATGCGTGACCGTACATAGCCACGCCCTTGATCAGGGTCGGCGATTTTCAGCTTGTCGCTGATTTCACGGCTTGACGCTGCGTGTTCGACGCTTTTGACGGCTTCGATCATTTGCTCATCGCTGAATTCCAGCTTTAAACGCGCTGCGTTTGTTGTTTCCGTCGCTTTTTGCGTCGCTTTTGGCTTTTGAACGTGCGTTTGCGCTTTCGCTGCCTTAACGTCTGCCTTAACGCTGCCGTTGTTGATTTTCTCGATTATTGTTGCTGCGTCCCTTGGCGATTCGATTTTCATTATTCATTTCACCTCCGCACATTTGACATGCCCCTTCACGTCGAATCGTTGACTTGCGCGTAGAATTGTTTTCATTATGTCAAATTCGATTATATCGCCTGTGCCATTGCGTTTTATGTTGTGTATGATCATTTTGTTGAACAATCGCATGATGTGTTCATTTTGATCATTCATTTCATTTCGCCTCCTGCATGTACGAAAAACGTTGCGTTCAACCGTGTATTTAACCGTTTATACCATGATGCTGATGGGCAGCGATGGGAAACATGGTATGATTGCCTACTATTGTACGTGTATGACCACTTCTGTACGTGCGTCGTTTGAAGCGGATATGAGTCGAAACTAAAGCGAAAACAGACACGACGGTAAACATATATCCGCCAGGGAAGTTTCAGAAATCACCTGTTAGGTGTAGTTTTTTACTTCTCCGAAAGAAACATTATAAGAGACATCATAATGCGTGAGCGTGCAATGGGGAGTCGACTCAAGCCGAAAGACACGGAACCAACGGAACAGGAAGAAACCTAGCTTCACATGCCTCCTTTCTTCTTGATGTTCGTTCCCTTTAGTCTTGATTAAATCTTTCGACGGTAATGTTCACCCAGACAAGCCTTGAAAAGGTTAAAGAGATTGTGTCAACTAATCTGATATTTTGGTATGGCAACCGAAGGAAACAAGGAATTAGCATTCCTTATTGACCAGTTGATTCAAGAAACTAACGATTTACTTTCTACCATAATTGAGAAGACAAAAACATCTGACGAGAGGTCGAAAGCCCAGCAATCGCAATGGACTGAACGTCACAGGCTCAATGTCCTTCTTGAAGTGGCGCAAGAAACGAGAAGAAAATTGCCCACAAACACTATTGTAGCGCCATGGTTCCTTGCCGAGCTGAAAGCGACACTTGAAGTTATTCGTCGATGGCATGGACACCCATCATGGAATGAAATCGAACCTTCGCTCGTGAATCCAACTCATTTTACCCACACGATAGCTAAGCTGTGGATAGCTGAGCAGCTGAAAAGTGCAGGACATAATGTGCAAATCATACCGCGAGGAGAAGATGCCTCTCCCGACCTCATGGTGCAAGCAATCGGAGGCACACAAGATTGGATAAACGTTGAATGTTATCAACCACACATACTCAACGGTGGTACAACTGTCTCAACGAGAGATATAGAGAAAATCGTCAAACAATCCATGAAGAAAGCAAAACGGCAACTCGGCAAATCAACGCCTGGTATTCTTGCGATATGCGGGTTCAACCAATCGCGTCAAGTTTTGGATGACCTAAGAAGGATCTGCACAAATCGACTAGCAAAGACCGAACGCACAAACTTCTGTGGCTTCTCGCTCGTGATGTTGGGAATACATTACAAAAAAGACGAGCAAGGCGTACATTTCACACCCATAATCTCTTTGGATTTTGTTCCTAATCCAAGTTATTTCGGACGTGTCGAAATCGAAAGCATAATATCGATAAATGACCCTCACCTCATAAGAGAATCTCTAACAGACATTCGTTCAGAAGATGTGGTTGCAGGAAGCAATGTCCAAAACTCCATCAAGGTGACTGAGAAACCTTCAAAGTCGGAAACAAGAAAAGGGGTCGAAAATACCAAGGAAGAAAAGCTCCGTGTCATCGACAGACCGACAGAGACTAGTCGTGTCGTTTTTTCTTTCGCAGACGCAAGACCCAAGCTCATAGGGCAGGGGAACATCAACTACGTGTGCGGAACGTGTGGTGTCACTCTAGTTGAGTGTGCTTGGAAGCAATCTCTGAGCAATATAGTCGTCAGATGCCCCTCATGCCAATCATACAACGAATTTCCGAAGATAAGTAAGATTGACGTGCAGTTGGTAGGAAGTATAGCTTTCAAAAAAGGAGAATATCCACTCACCGATGTGGTACGGCTTAAGCGAAGCGTGTGCCTCATTGGTTTGTGAACTGTGCTGCAAGATAACTATGATTTGACTGAATGGCTATTCTTCCTCTCGTTCTTGTTCCTGCATTGACGTGTAGAACACAGTCCTAAGATTTTCAACTGATGGATTCATTTTATCAAGCTCAAACCTCAAACTCTCGGGAAGAAGGACAACAGCGAATCGCCCATCTCCGACTATTCTTAGCACCGCACCCGACAGTTTCAACAATCGGTCGCGTCTCGGCTTCAATTCCTTCTTTTTCTGCAGCCAATCCTTATGGTCTGCTGCTTCTATTTTCAACCTGAAAAGCGAATTGAAGAATGGTGTCAACGTCTTAGCGTTGAAGACTTTCTCAAGCTGTTCTTCGGGCAATTTCTCAGCAAGAAAAGCAAGGTCTTCTAATGCCTGTTTCGTGTAGTTTTCAAGTCGGTATTTGTAAGTCGTCTGATGTGCGTTCGTGTATCCTGACTTGTCTTCGCTGATAACATATTTTCTCATTGCCTTGGTTAGCATACAATTCACCTTATACAAATTCTGTGTGCGCCAATGTTGCGAGTTTACGATATTTGTTATATGTGCGTTCGACAATATGAACGTTGTGGAACGTGCATCATTAAGAATAAAAAGGAGGTGCGAGAATTGGAGAAAAACGAATTTGGTTCGATTGAGAGTAAATCATGGGAAGAACTTGCTGACCTCGAAGCGTACAAGAAGGCAGGGAAAGATTGCTGCCAATGGTTTTTAGATAGTGTAATGACTCAGCACACACGCAGACGAGGCACGGCTGAAAACATGCCTTCTATTGAATTGGTATACCGTGAGCTTGGGCTCAACCTAGAAAACGCGTTCACTGCAGCCGTTTTGGAGAACATGGTGGAGGAAGAAACAGAATACGCTAGGGGTGAACCACACTTCACGTCTGTTGAGAGTCTAATAGCCTTTATTGAGCGATTGAACGGTTGGAAAGATCAGCAGGTGATAGCAGACGCAATCCAAGCCCATATAGAGCTTGAAAAGAAAAACGCAGCTAAATACGTGACGGAAATCGGAGAAGACTTCAATCGTGAGCTGATAAAATACCTAACGGCGCAACAGCCCGTTTGGGATAAGAAAAGTAGCGACCAGCCACCAAACTTGGCATCATTAGAGGTGCCTTCTGGGTGGAATCTTGAACTGCACGGCATCTTGGAAGCGCTTGGGGCTGAATCTTGGCGAACGTATTTGAGATTAAACATCTCGGGCAACCAATCGGATTTGATGATTGCCAAACCTGAATCTATCGCTGGCGTCCCAATCGAAAGACCTAAATCTGAACCTTCCTTGTCGAGCGTAGAGAATATTTCAGCGTACCTTAAACACCTAGAAAAGCAGGCGAAGGCAAACTGATAACTGTGAATGATCGAGTCGCCTAAACCCTCTGGGGTTTTGGAACCTCCATTTTTCCCCTAGGGGTTTAGGCAAGGCAGGTTGAAGGCCACCCAGTGCCAATTATCCAGAAAAACGACAGATGGGAAGTTGAATTCCAGAGAGATGTCAAAAACGAATCGTAGTACGTTTACGTTTACGATCTTAGGAGGTGATAGAATTGAAGAGAGTTAAAGTCTATCGTCAGGTGTCACACAAGCCGAAGGTAGTGTATTCCATAAGGATTTCGGACGAAGATGATGAATTGCTGAAAAGCTACGACAACGTGCCAGAACTTTTCCATAACTTCCTTGAAGAACTAAAGTCTGAGCGACGCACGCTAGAAGCTAAAGGAACACCCATCGAGATAGTCAAGGAGATCGCTGAGGCGTACGCAAAAATCTTCATAGAAAAAGGTGAAAGCAGGAAAAGATTGAACATCGAGAAAGGATGGGAAGAAGAAGACGAACTGGAGCTTTGGAACAACAGCATGTCAGGTGTATTGCTTGACGTTGCCGAACTGACTTTGAAAACCCCTAGTCCGTTTACTCCTGCAAGCATCTATTATCCCAACAATGAGCAACTAGAAGACGTGCTGTCACACTTGCAAAGCAAGGAAGCAAGAGCCTTCATACAGAAGATCAAGGACAATATTGATCACGCAACAATCGCTGGAGGATTGTTCTTACCTGAAGAAATCGTGCCTTTATCTGAAGACGAAATAGACCTTATCCGAAAAATCTTTGACGAAACCAAGTATCTCATTGAACAACAATACCGTAAAAAATTCCATAAGCTTCCCCCTGAAGATTGGCATGTCTACATCACAGATTCGAGAAAACCTGCCGAACCCAAGAAGCTACGGTATCAATTACCATAAAAGCAAAGTCATAAACAAAATCGTAAACGTAAACGTATTACAACTCTTTTTTGACATCTCTTCGGAATTCAACTTCCCATCTGATTGAAAACTTTGGCAAAAAAAAGAAGGTTATGATGTTTCTGTTTCTTCCTCTTGCTTTAACTTCAGCGTACGCTGACGCTTTATGAGCTCTTGCACTTTAGCTGCTTTCTCTCCAGGCAGGTAACTTGCTAACACCGTGTTTATCTGAATTTGTTCTGCTAACTGTTTTGCGAGTGTTTTGATCTGTTCCTGCAACTCCTCTAGCCTAACATGGTTCTTCGTCGTCAATCCTTGAATCTTCAAAGTTTCAGCAATCTTGGAAAACGCTTCTCGCCATTGTATGCCTGTCATGTAAGTTAAGATGTCAGGCGCAACTTGCTTACCGCACAGCGCTTTGATCATGTCGGGGTCTATGTTCAAATTCTTTCCTGTCGAGATGAACAGCTTACGGAACGCATGGAAAGTCAGACGTTTTCCTTTAGGAATTGTTAATCCTGCTTTCTTCGCTAATTCCTTCAAATTCCATCCTATCGTGTCTTTGTCCAAGAAGCCTTTGCCGTTTGACGGAAACAGGTATGGATTAGGCTTGTCTTTGATCGTGGGCAGGTAAGTTTTCAGCAGCTCAACGGTCTCAGCACTTAAATGACCTTTAGCTAAAACCTCTTCCTTCTCTGTCATCACGTCGAACGGTATCGGTGGTTCTCCGTTCAAATCGGGCAAATCGTCTCTTTTGATCTGCACAAAATCGCCAATTCTGAGAGCCAAGTCCTTCGCCATGCTTAACATGATCCTTTGCTTAAGATCAGCAACAGCAAACATTCTTCGTACGTCTTCAATGGTCAACGGATACGTTTTGTCAGTCATCTGTGATTTGGCGATTGGACTGCCACGCCTCAACATTAACGGCACTTCGTACAAGCGGAAGAATTGACGTAGCCCAGAGCAATGTGTTCGAGCACTGTTAGTGCTTTGACCGTGTTCTTTCAGGAAAGCGTGGAAGCGTTCGAGGTCTCGCTCAAATCGTTTACGTGTGAACGTGTCTTCGCTTTTCAAATCAGCTTTCCGCATTTCCAATATCTCGTCAGGTGTATGCTTGAACCATTCAGCGAATTTCCTCAACCCGTAGCGATATTCTCTTCGGGTGTGCATGTTTGGGATGCTGTCGTAAAACTGTTTTTCGGTCATTTCATTCATTTCATTCACCTCCTGTCGTATATACGTTTCGCACAACTCCGAAGAAAATCCGTGTTATTCAAAGAAATCACTTTAACGAGCAGGTTAACCTATGCTTTTGACTCTATTTAACCATATTTATCATACGGCTTTAGGCTTCGCTGTTGCACAGGTCTGCAGGGGTCAGCGACAATGTTTTTATCCGACCATCACGTAAGTGGAAAACTCTCGTTTGAGCGTGCATTAACATGAGGAGGGATATTGAAGGAATTTTGGCGGAGAAAGGCGTGGGTTCCATGCTGCTTTATTCGGAAAGCGCAAAGAACGTAAACATGTACTATCTCACCAGATTTCTAGCACCGGACCCGTTTGTGTTTGTCAAGCAAGTTGACCAAGACCCAATGATAGTGGTCAGTCAGATGGAGCTGGCCAGAGCTAAGAAAGAATCCATCATCAAGGACGTGCGTTCCTTTCTTGATTATGATTACGTGCAGATCGTCAAATCGGCATCAAACCCTAAAGTTGGCCAAATGAAGTTTGTGGCCGCTTTGGCCAAGAAAGAACTGGGAACCTCCCAAACCATTTATGTTCCGCCAAACCTTTCGGTGATGCTTGCAGACGTTTTAAGGCATGAGGGCTTAAACTTGAAGCCTACGTTCGATGTGGTTGAAAAAGCCAGAGAAACAAAAGAACCTGAAGAGCTAGAAGCTATCAAGTCCGTGCAAAGAGCCGTGGAAGGAGCAACATCAAAAGCCATTGAACTCATCAGCAAAGCGGAAGTCGACACGGGTGGAGAGCTGTCTTTCCGAGAAGATGGCAAGAAGAGACCTCTCACAGCGGGCAAGGTGCGCTCTGTGTTTGATCACACCTTCGCTGATAGAGGATGTGCCGCCGAAGAAGAGACAATAGTCGCGTGTGGACCTAGAAGCGCAGACCCCCATTATTCTGGCGAGGCAGAGGATGTCTTGAAGGCAAACCAACCTATTGTCTTGGATGTTTTTCCGAAAAGTGTCAGAAAACGCTACGTCTCAGACATGACGCGAACTGTAGTGAAAGGCAAAGCATCAAAAGTGGTCAAGAGCTTGTTTGAAACTGTGCTTCAGACGAAAAACGTGGCCGTGGACGCCATAAAAGCAGGCGTTCGAGGAAGCAACATGCAAAAACTGTGTTGCAGCACGCTTGAAAAAGCAGGTTACCAAACAATATGGGGTGGGAAACAAATCAGCAGAGGCTATTTGCACAATCTCGGACATGGAGTAGGCTTGGAGATTCATGAAGGGCCAAGTATGAGCGAGTTCTACAAGTATCCTTTGGAAGAACACAATGTGGTTAGCGTAGAGCCTGGACTCTACGATCCCAAGATAGGTGGAGTCCGAATAGAAGACTTGGTGGAAGTTACGAAAAAAGGCTGCAACAACTTGACGAAGATGGACATCTTCCTAGAGGTTTAATAGACACTGGTCGTAGACCTTAACTTAACGTGTCACATTGGTTTCATGCGTTTTTATCAATTGACAGAAATTCTTAATTATGTAAGGTTGCATTGTGTGTTAGCTCGTGACCCATCTTGCAGCATAGCGTTGAAATCCGAGACCTAGTCAGAACGTTCAAGAGTAAAGATCATGTAGTGAAGGCTCTTGACAGAGTCTCGATTTCGATTGCGGAAGGAGAGATCTTCGGGCTTCTTGGTCCTAATGGCGCTGGTAAGACGACTTTGATAAAGATTTTGTCAACGCTTCTGCTTCCGACGAGTGGCGAAGCTTATGTTGGCGGGTTCAATGTGGTCAAAGAGTCGAACAAAGTGAGAAGAATAATAAGTCTGGTCTCGGGCGGCGAAACCCCAGGTTATGGTATACTGTCTACGAGCGAGAATTTGTGGTTTTTCTCGCAACTTTACGGTTTATCGTCTTCAGCGGCGAAGGAAGAGATTAAGCGGCTGATGGCTGATTTGGACTTCAAGGAATATGCTAAGACGCGGATGTCGAAGCTGTCGACGGGCTATAAGCAGAGGCTGAATCTTGCTAGAGGTTTGTTGAATGATCCTAGGATACTGTTTTTGGATGAGCCTACTTTGGGTTTGGACGTTTTGACTTCGAAGAAGCTGAGAGGCTACATTGTGGATTGGGCGAAAAGTGAGAAGAAGGGCACGGTTTTGTTGACGACTCATTATATGGCTGAGGCTGACGAGATGTGCGACAGAGTAGCCATCATTGACCGAGGAAGAATCTTGGCGTGTGATAGCCCGCTTAAGCTTAAGGAGAAACTCAGGGAAAACGTAGTGATGAAGGTTGAAGTCTCGTCGGTTCAGGCTGATTTCACCTTCATGGAGAAAATGGCAGGCGTAGTCGGGTATTCTCAAACTCGTAGCATTCAGACTAATACGACTACGTTGAAGGTCATGGTACGCGATGAACCCATCTTCTCACAGATCACGTCAAATCTAGAAGCACAGAAGTTGAAGATTTTGTCGATTAGCAAGGCTGAGCCGACTTTAGAGGATGTGTATATTAGTCTTGTTGGACGGGGCCTAGAGGAAGAAGAGGCGACGAGCACTGCGTGAGCAACTGATGCTTGATTTGAAGGCGGCTTACGCGAGGCTGTGGGTCAGGATCAAGGGCGGCAACCGGGAGCCTGAGTGGCTTATTGCAGAGTTGATTATTCCCGTCTTGACCTTGAGTGCTTACGTCTACATGTACAAGATGTTGAAGGCGCCACCGGAGTTTGCAGGATTCGTGATTGTTGGTGGAGCGATGATAGCTTTTTGGTCAAACGTACTCTGGAACATGTCTGCGCAGTTCTACTGGGAAAAAGAAACTGGAAACCTGGAAATCTACTTTGTTGCGCCAGTTTCGAGGATGGCAATTTTGCTTGGCATGGCTTTAGGAGGGATTGTGAACACAACCTTGCGGGCCGCAGCAATTCTTGTTGCCGGAACGTTGATCTTTCAGGTGCCTTTCGCCATTCATGAACCCTTAACTGCCTTTCTGATGTTCTTTTTGACGATCATTGCACTTTATGCATTAGGCATGCTATTTGCTTCCTTGTTCCTGATGTATGGTAGAGAAGCTTGGCATACGGCGAATCTTCTGCAGGAACCGGTGCACTTTCTTTCAGGTTCTTACTTCCCATATAGAGATCTGCCAAGTGCGGCGCAGCTTTTGGCGTCTTTGATTCCGTTAACGTTCGGATTGGACGGCATTAGAAGGGTCATAATCCTGGGAGAGGGAATAACTGAAACGTGGTTTGACGTGGTTGCGTTGGCGATTTTTGTACTGGTTTTGTTTCCTCTTGCCAAGTATGCCTTGAATTACATGGAGAATTTGGGTAAGAAAGAGGGAAGGCTGACGTTAAGATGGCAGTAACTCCGATTTTGAAAACCGTCAAGCAGGCTATTTGGGTAGGCTGGAAGGTCGAGACAAATTGGGCTGACCCTCTGATCTTCGCTATCTATTACCTCATCCGACCCCTTGCAGGCTTGCTTATCGTTGGCTTTATTTTCATTATCGGCAGCTTTGCCTCTCCTGGTGGGTTACTGAATCCCGAGTATTTTGCGTTTATGTTCATCGGTAGTAGTTTCTTCGGTTATGTCGTGCAGATAATGATGACGATGACCATGTTGATACATGAAGATCGAGCGCATTACGAAGTGTTAAAGCACATTTACTTGGCTCCAGGTTCACTGTCATGGTACATTATTGGTAGAGCCTTGAACGGGGTGATGAACGCCTCGATATCGTTGCTTCTGACTTTAGGGTTTGGAGTGGCTATTTTTCAAGGCTTGCTGGGAGTGCAGATTCCGATCAACTGGTTAGCGATCGACTTTCCGTTGTTGGCCTTGAGCCTAATATTGGGGATTCTCTGCTTTATCGCCATGGGGTTCATTCTGTGTGGGATAAACATCATGACCTCAAAAGTTCAGTTCATGCTGACTGAATACGTGTCAGGCATACTCTACCTATTCGGCGGAGTCGTGTTCCTGCCCGAAATGTTGCCGTACTGGGGTCAAGCCATCTCAAATGCTTTGCCGATCACGTATTTTCTTAGATGTGTGAGATTCTCAATCTTTCATCAAGCTTCAACGCCGGTTCAAACAGACTTGCTCTGCATGGTTTTGACATTGATGGCAACCATGATTGTTGGTTTGGCTGTTTTCAGAATTGCCATGTACAAAGCCCGAAGAGACGGTTTGATAGATAAGAAAGAGGAGTATTAGCCGCCGCTCACGATAGGCAATATCGCCACGCGGTCACCGTTTTTGAGCTCAGTTTCCAACCCTTTCAGCTGGTTGAGCAGGTAACCGTTTACGGTGATTATGTAGTTTGGCTTGATGTCTACGCCTTTTGGCTCATAGATTGCTTTTTTGAATGGTTCTCCATACTCTTTAGAAAGGTGGATAAGCAAGTCAGTGATTCTGGCGTTATCTCTCATTTCGACTTCTTCTTCCCTTTTGCTTTGAGTCACGTTCTTTACGTGGCCGATGTACTCAACTTTGACTTCCAAATGGGACACCCATGCTTCTGTCATATTTAACAGTGAAGTGCGCCAATATATCCGTTTCAGTCACCTTGATAGTCGCATCTAAACGAAATCTTTATCATACTATTGCTTATGAAATCAAGGGTAAAGCTCTTGGCAATAGTGAAACACGCCATTGAAACAGCCAAGAAATCGTCGAAAACCATGGAATACTAGGCGCGCTGAGTTAGCGTGCGGGGGATGGGGCCCCCACCCAAATTTACCGGTAAAAAAGCATACCGAGTATGCTTGGCGAGAGCTCGAAGCTCTCCCGGGCTACCATCAAAGCCACTATGATTCAATCGCATTTTGATGTTGAAACTGCTATTATTTGAAGCTCATCGATCGCTTTATCAAGTTCGCAACTGAGCGCGCGCTAATGAGGGCTGAATAGGGTTCTGTGAAATCAATTGTTACAAGATATCAAGAATGAAAAAGGTTTTTGTTCAATTGTATTTTGATCGTGTCTGCTCATCTGTCAGCACATGCTTGATTCGTTCTTTCCATTCAGGCGATTTCCAAGTTCCCAGGTCGTCGTGTGTCATGTAGTATTTTTGTGGAATTGGATGTGTTCCGATAACCACGTCTATATCGTATTTCTGCTTTACAAAGTCGCGTAACTGGTCAATGTAGGGGCAGGGTGGATAACCCACGACCATCCCTGTGGCAAAGTGAACCACTTCAGCGCCGTTTTTCTTCATTTCTTCGATACAGTATTCAACGTTTCCCCCAGGGCATCCTCCACAAGTGGTGTATCC
>Ga0315279_10003297_pt1 | contig 22724 bp, 22 predicted proteins | sample YL17G06_20_MG_FD_203694 | JGI IMG/M metagenome (GOLD analysis project Ga0315279, IMG submission 203694) | Sediment microbial communities from Yellowstone Lake, YNP, Wyoming, USA - YL17G06_20 | ecosystem: Environmental > Aquatic > Freshwater > Lake > Sediment | place: USA: Wyoming | collected... | reverse complement strand
ATTTGCTCCGAAATGAGCTTTCAGAACTCCAGGGAATAAAATATGCTCTGATCTATGGTTCTTTCGCAAGCGGAGAAGAATCTGAAACAAGCGACATCGACCTCCTAGTCATAGGCAGAGCAACAGAGGACGAACTACTCAGCATGACAAGCAAGATTGAAAAGGAAGTAAGAAGAGAGATCAACTACATTCTGTGGAGCGAAGACGAATTTACCAAGAGAGCAAAAACGGAGCATCACCTCCTGAGAGACATCGCAGGAAAGCCCATAATCATGCTGGTAGGTGAGGAAAACGAGTTTAGACGAACTGCTAAGAAATAGAGTCATCATGAGAATTACGCCAGACCATAGACTGGCACTCAACTCGGTAAAGCGTGCTCGAAGAGACATAGACACTGCCAAAACGCTAACGGCAAACGACAAATTCGATTGGTCCGTTGCAGTATCCTACAACGCAATGCTAAGTGCTGCAAGGGCGCTCATGCTTGACAAAGGCTACAGGCCATCCAGCCAAGAAGGACATGTGGCCGTTATCAGATTTCTTGAAGCAACACTTGACACTGAAACAAGCGACAGAATGATTACAGCTATGAATGGTATGCGAAAGAAAAGACACAGAATAGTGTATGAAGAAATGGACATCATCTCGGATGATGAGGCAAAACAAGCAATCATACGGGCAGAGGAATTCGTGAAGGCCGTCTCTGACCTAATTCACAAAGAACGTCACAAAAACCTCTGAAGAGCCAAAAAAATTCGTCGGGCTGCGTCCCTATTGCGCAGAAGACAATGCTTGCTACTAGAAGTTCCAGAAGTCTTATGTTGACACTTCTCCTTGCAAGCTTTCGGTTGATTCTGCCATTTGCCACACATCATGTGAGTCAAATAGGATATGCAAATTCGTCTCATGGAAAGGTTTTTCCTTCTTACTGATTTGGAGGCATACTAAGACCTATACACAGTTCGCGTGTTAATCCCTTTGCATGGTTCGGAAACCCTCGCTTAGAATATTCATTTCTGAAGATCTTGCTAGACTTCTCAAAGATATCGGACCAAGAAACAAGATTTCTAAATGGATCGACGGCATGAAGGAGGTTTTGAGGGAAAACATGTACGCAGGTGAATTAATCAGGAAAAGTCAGATTCCTAAACAATACTCTGACCGCTATGCATTGAACAACCTATACCGGTACAGCCATCCTGAAGGGTTCCGCTCATGTTACACAATAATAGACGGCTGCCCCTATATTCTCGACATAATGTCGCATCCAGAATACGATAAAGTATTTGGGTACAGAACGACCTAGAAGATTCTCTTGCTTGATTTCATTAGAGCTTCAAGTTTGGGATTATTGACCCCAGTATAGATGATTTTTGTCTTATCGAAGGCGATTTTTCCAGAAGCTTCCAGATAGTCTAGCACACGTTTGAAGGTTTGGTACTGCATTTTTCTGGGCAGACTTTTCCAGAGCTCAGTTCTTGTTGGATATTCGTCAGCGTCTATGATAGCTTTCTCAACCATAAGGATCGTGTCTAATTGTGGTTCATGGAGAACTTGGGTTCTCGTGTTTGCCATAAGTCTCGCCTATGCTTGTGTTAATACTAACTAACCAAAACTATCATATAAACTTATATGATGAATCAGGCTCTCTTGCTAAGTAGCAGGCCCTTTGTTCTCTTCACCCAGATGCCGCTCATGCTGCTTGATCATGCTGTCCCAGATGCGGCAAAAGGGTTACGTGACTGATACCGAGCTTCCCGACCATGGTTCTTGCATGAAGGAGCGCTGCATAATTGGTTCTGTAGAGACCTAGTATTGTAAGCGAGCGTTTGGTAATATCCTCTTCCATATGGTAGAAATTACCACCAATACTGTTCAAAAAACGTCCACATGCTCCTTCACTTTTCCAGAAGTCTTTCTGCAGCTTCCGCACACAAAACACTTCTTTGTCGCAGGGTTTCAAATTGCTGAAACCTCAACAGGTTGCAGGATAGGAATTGCAACTCCATAGGTTTATTTCATCGGACACGTATGAAGAGACTAGCAATAAGAAGATTGCAGACCATCAACTAGATCAATGAGCATTAAAGGGATTGTAATGGCCAGAATTTCCATGCTAGGAAGCGGAACGATAGGAACAATCGTTGGAAAATCGCTACTCCAGTTGGGCAACCAGGTGGTTTTCTATGATATAGATGAGAACAGAGTCAAACTGCTCAACGACTCTGGACTTGAGGCAACACCTAAAATCGAGAATGCCACCGCCAAGTCCGAGATCTCTTTCATCTGCGTTCCCACACCCGTAACCGACAAAGGAATGGACTTAGCCCCCGTAAACTCCGTTGTGGACAGCCTAGCTTCATGCCTAAGAAACAAAAACGACTACCATCTGGTCGTCGTAAAAAGCACTGTCACACCAACAACAACGCAAAGAAAACTCGTGCCATTGTTGGAGAAAAAATCTGGAAAACACGTGGATGAACAGATCGGAGTCTGCGTAAACCCAGAATTCCTGACAGAGATCAGCCACACATGGAGCGATGGCGACAAATTCTCTAGAGGCTTCTTCAACGAAGACAGAATAGTCATCGGAGAATTCAGCAAGAAAAGTGGCGACATCCTTGAAGCTCTCTATCGCTCATTAAACATCCCAATCATCAGGACCGACCTGACAACAGCTGAAACGATCAAACTTGCATGCAACTGTGCGCTCGCGAGCAGAATTTCCTATTGGAACGAGATTTTCTACATTTGCCAGAAACTGGGCGTGGATTCAAACCTTGTCGCAAACGTGGCAGCCATGGACGAAAGAATAGGAAAGTACGGAACAATCCATGGCAAGGCATTCGGAGGCAAATGTCTGCCGAAAGACCTCAAGGCATTCATCAAATTCTCTGAAGGCGTGGGACATGATCCTAGGCTCTTGAAAGCTGTGGAAGAGACAAACAAGAAAATAGGAGCTGAAAAAGGAGTCCGAGAGCAACAGGGCTGATGCTTAGGTGCCAATTGTCAAGCAGGGTAGGATGATATGATCAAGAAAGTTGTGATTCCCTCAGCTGGCTTGGGTACACGGTTATTGCCTGCCACGAAAGAGCAACCTAAAGAAATGCTGCCGATTTTTGCAAGAAACGCTGACGGGAAGCTATGCCTGAAGCCCTTGCTTCAAATAGTGTTCGAGAACCTCTACGACGTTGGATTCAGAGAATTCGGCTTCATTACCGGAAGAGGAAAAAGAAGCGTTGAAGACCACTTCACGATAGACAGCGATTTCGTCGAACTCCTTAAAAACGGAAACAAGCCTGAACCAGCTAGAGAACTGGATGTGTTTTACGAAAAAATCGGTAACTCTCACATAGCATTCATTAATCAGCCCAAACCCAGAGGATTCGGCGATGCCGTCCATCGCGCAAAACCGTTCACAGGCACGGAACCATTCCTAGTCCACGCCGGAGACGATCTGATAATCTCGAAGGAAAACCGATACCTGTCGAAACTTATCAATATCTTCGAAGAACACAAAGCAACTGCAGTCCTTTGCGTAGAAAGAGTAGAAGACCCAAGAAAATACGGAGTGATCATTGGACGCAAAGTGGCGAAAAATCTGTACCGAGTCAGAAGAATCATTGAAAAACCATCCAAACCTCCCTCGAACATCGCAGTTGTGGCCGTCTACGCTTTTGACTCAACGATCTATCAAGCCATCGAAGAGACGCCGCCAGACATGAGAGGCGAAGTACAATTGACGAACGCCATCCAAAAACTCATAGACCAAAAACACTCTGTCTATGCGGTGGAACTGAACTCGAGAGAAAGAAGGTTGGATATCGGAACCCCAGAATCTTACTTAGAGGCTCTGAATCTCAAGTTACGTTCAAGCAATCTTTCATAGTATTATCCAGGACAACGGCCCACGATCCTGTCCCATCAAAGGAAGCGGAACAAAAATGGATACTGGTATATTTCTAAGAAGAATCCGCGACGTTCTGAAGATAATTCTTACTGGAAGAATATTCAAAGAGCTAAACGAACTCAAATCCAAAATGAACGCCTCCACTCAAAACTCGAATAAGGCCTTCCTATCGAAAAACGAACAGAAGACAAGAATAAGCGTGGTAATACCAACGCTGAATGAATCAAGCATCATCAAGAATCCGATACTGTCACTCAAAGCTGGTTCATACAGCAATTTTGAAGTCATAATTGTAGACTGCATGAGTGAGGACGACACAGCAACAAAAGCCAGAAGACTAGGAACGAAAGTCGTCATCTCAAAAAAGAGAAACGCAGGTTACCAAACTCACTTAGGCTTCATGTCTGCGGAAGGAGACATCATTGTTCGAACCGATGCCGACACCATTTTCCCGCAAGACACCCTGACCAAGATTGCAGGTGCGTTCGAGAACCAACGAGTGGTAGTATATCACGTGGGACACCTATACTATGATGGCAACATCCTACTGAACCTGCTCGCTCACGTCTACGACAAATACTGGCGGAGGACCTGGGCAACAACTGGACATTTCATCGCAGTAAGAAAAACCGCGTATGAAACAGTCGCCTTCAAGCCTCTCGCCAAGGGACAAGACTTCGACTTCGGAAAAAGAGTCCACGAAGTCTTTGGCGACAAGGCTTTTGCCTATGATCCAAACACGGCAGTACTGATTTCCTCAAGGGCCATTCAAAAACGAGGACTACTCCGTTACATACTCCGTGGGGGATCGTTCAGAACGCGCACCCGCTCTTGATCAAGTTGATGATCCACCATCTCTCAACCAGCACCCCAACAGCCGCCATCACTACTCAAACCAACGCCTCGCCTCTAACGACTGATTCATTCCTCTAAAAAGAACAAGATCCAAAATAGAGGAGTTTTCTATAGGGTTATTCCTCGCATGGATATAAGGAAGATTGAGTAAAACAATTGGGATTAGAATGCAAGCGCGCACTGCACTCAAAGGAAGCACAGTTTGTCTTGAAATTGAAGAAGAAGGGAAAATCAAGACGCTGACGTTGGAAGAGGAGCAGATTTGCTGGGAAGGGCTCAGGAAGTTGCGTGGAGAACTAGTGCGTGGCGTCCCCAGAAGGAATGGCAAAGATTGTCTGAAGTACTGCCATCATGAAAGCTGCGATTTGACCTAGAAGGTACTTATGCGGAGCCACATTTGAGGATGCAATTGCCTGAAAATCGCTTTCTCACTCCTAACCACCATCTTTATGAACAATGATCACGCTGAAAGAGACGCAGGGGGAACTACTGTGGAGTTTCTTGAGAAAACGGCTTCGAAAGGCAGATTGGTTGACGATTTCCTGTTGAAAGCGCTCAAATCGGGCGCGTCGGATGAATTGTACGAAATTGTCAAGCATCAGGTTGCAGCTGGTGGCAAACGAATCAGACCTGCCATCACGATTTTGTGTTGCATGGCGGTTGGCGGAGACGGTGAAGCTGCTATTCCCGCCGCTGCTGCGGTTGAGCTGGTTCACAATTACACGTTGATTTTCGATGACATAATAGATCGGTCTGATTTGAGGAGAGGTTTGCCCACGGTCAGGGCAAAGTATGGTGATGTTATGGCTATACTGGCTGGCATGCATTACAGAGAGGCGATCTTTGAAGCGACAAAGAAGAGTTTGAGACCGATGGAGATTGAAGAGATCTTGAGTGTGGCGCTTAGAAACATTATCGAAGGTGAAAGGCTGGATGTCCTGTTTGAGCAGACTGGCCGAGAAGCAGAATACATCCAAGAAATGATGTACAAGTCCATAAGTGAAAAGGACTACTTCGAAATGATCGGAAAGAAGACCGCCGTATTGTTAGAGGCTGCCTGCAAAGTGGGAGGTGTCGTAGGCAACGGAACACCAGACCAAGTCGACGCACTATCCAGATTCGGCTGGAACTGCGGACTAGCTTTCCAGATAATAGACGATTTGCTGGACATCACCGCAAAAACAGAAGAGCTCGGCAAAACCATTGGAAAAGACATTAAAGAGCACAAACTCGGAAACCTGACTATTCTCTACAGTTTGAAAGAACTCTCTGAAGCCGAAAGAGACAGACTGTTGGAAATACTGAGATCTCCTATGATTGGTGAGACCGAAGTGAATGAAGCCATCAGAATGATATCTTCAACAAGTGCTACTACACGTGCGCATAAAACCTCTGAAGATTATGTAACGCTTGCAAAAGCAAGCTTGAACAATCTACCGGCGTCAGAGGCAAAAAACGCGTTACTCGGCCTAGCCGACTTCATAGGCAAAAGGAGTTACTAACATGCAGTGCACTAGACACGCGTGCCCACCACACGCGATTTCACAAAGAATAAATGCTATGAATACATGGAAACTAGGGTGGAGAATCGATGAAGCCAACTAAGATCAGCCTCATGATGCTGCTTCTGCTCGTTAGTTGTTCGACTTTTCTTGTTCCCGTAGGAAAGGCTTCTGCAAGCTCAGATGACAGTGTACAAGCCTCTTCGGATGGGAACGGAATCAGAATCGTTGTAAGAGACGTTGAACTCTATTTCAATGCGACCAACGGCGGAGAAATTACGGAATATTTCGATTTGACCGTTGACCCTTCCCGTTCAAGAAACCTAGCTAACGTTAGATGGAAACCCTACTACAATCTTCTTCCGTTGTTCACGTCTTTGTTCTATAAGCCTCCATACCCCACTCTGGTTCTTTCGACAGGCGGAGACCCGAATGCCAAACTATGGTTGACTAGCAACACAAGCCAATACGTGATTCTGCAATCTTCCTCAAGGATAATGGGCAGGGCGGGCGAAGTTGCCAAAGACACCCAGGGAAATGCTATTCACGTGAATTCCACGTGGATCATACGCGACACTGGCCTTGTCTCGGTTGAGAGAGCTTTTCTTGCCCCAAGCAGCGCGACTTTTTCCTCCGGGTGGAGGTGGTACCCGTTCTACCTGACCAGAACGGCGGGCTTCGGTTACAACGGCACTTTTTACCTGTTCAACACGACATACGCCTACACCTCAGTCGTTAACCAAGCCACGTACAGAGACTCATTTGCCTCGTTTCGTCTTCTCCCCAACGATACAAGACACGTCTTCGGAGTTGCCCTGCCATTCTCTAACACGAGCATTGGCGGAGACGGAACACACAACATCCTCATCGCCTACAAATACGACGAACTGACGAGTGTTGACAAGTGGAAATCAGATAGTTACTACAGTCAAAGAAACAACATATTAGAGGGCGGCGCAGCACACGAATTTAGCAAAACTACGAACATTTCCACCCACACCTATCACATGATCGTCAATTTCACACACGAACCCATAAACGAGAAAAGCGCCCAGAGCTTTGCAGAATATTACGCAGACAACCCATCTATCGCCGTGCCAATAGAAAGCTCAGTTACCGCAAACAAAGACTTCTATAACCCTGGAGATTACTATGTCTTCTCGGTTTCTGGAATCTCACATTACAACGTGGCACGCATCACCGCAAGATTCACCGTTGTAAACAGCTCTAACCGGACCATGTACCGCCAAAACTATGGACCCGGAAACATTGCCGCCGGGCAAACATTCAAACTGACACTACTCAAGGGAACCGTAGCCCCAATCCCAGACGACTATGCAGTATCGTTCCAGATACTCTCTTCATCCGGAATAGTCATATCATCGAGCAGCAAAGAAATCACTGTAACGTCACCCTGACGAAACGAGTCACCCCTAGTTTGACGTGCACATTCCAATAGAGTCGTCGCCAAAACGTATTCAGCGCAAGAGAACGAGGAAGGTTTCATTGGAAGAATACGACGTTGTAATAGTCGGAGGAGGAGTCGCCGGGCTGTCCACCGCGCTATCCATATCCCGGAAAGCTGAAGCAACGCTTCTTCTCGTCGAGAAAGGCACAGTTGGAGACCCATCGAAGACTTCGCCTTTCACTTTCCCAGACACAGTTCAACGTTTCCATCTTTCGGAAGCGGTGCTCCAGAAATACACACGATTCACCTACAGGTCTCCAACCGGAGTCGTCGCATCTTTCAAATACGAAAAACCTCCCTTCGTAACGCTGGACTACCAAAAAGCATGCAACTCCCTACTCAACCAGATAACAAAGAAAGACACTGTGAACGTATTGGAAAAGACTGAAGCCCTTGACATTGAAGCAACAAGAACCTACCTGAAACTATCCCTCTCAAACTCTGCAAGTGTCCTGTGCCATGTTTTGGTTGATGCGTCGGGAAGCAGTTTCTTCACATCGCGCAAACTTGGAACCAAGCTACCTGCGCTATACAGCCACCCCTACGGCGAGTTCCTTGAAGGATGCAAAATCGAAGAACCAGAGGAAATGTGCATCTTCTCAGGCAACAAATACGGGAACGGCGGAGGATGGATGTATCCAATCGACAGGAAAACAGCACGGTTCGGTTTCGCGACAGTCACCAGATCAACTGTCTATCCAAGGGACATCGTCGAAAGAAACTACAGGGATGCACTCCGAAACTTCTATCCCTACAATGAGATGCTCGCAGACGCTAAGAAAAAAAGATCAGAATCTGGAACGATACCAATTGGTCCACTCATGAAATTCGTCCAAGGACGAATCGTGCTTGTTGGAGACGCTGCAGGCCAAGCAACATCCTGGTATAACGAGGGAGTGCGACCTGCATTGGAAAGCGGCGAAATATGCGGCAATGCAGTTGCTGAAGCCTGCGAAGACGGAAAACTTCACGAAAGAACGCTGGCAAAATACCAACACCTCTGGGAGACTATGAATAAGAGATCGTATTCAAGAGGCACGAGAGGAGCGTTCAGAACCTTCTTGGGAAGGAGCCAAGAGGACTGGGACAATTCGGTCAGATATCAGGCTTCGCTTTCTCGAGAAGAAATGATAGCTATAATCCGGTACAATAGATGGCCTAGCTCTAGGTCAAACCTATATTCCCGATGTTGGCGTCGATTAAGGAACTTCGTCAGAGGATTTGGATAATGCGAAGAGTCAGAAATATCTGGGGCATTAAGGAAGCCTATTAATGGAAGTGTTGAGACAATGTTTACGAGGGATCGTTCTGTGAGAAGAATGTTCACTAGACTCAACTCTCCATCCGCGGCTCAATACACAGAAACAAGAACTGCATTTGAATAGGGAAGATGCCAATGTGCGGGCAATTCGGAAAAACAATCTCAAACACGTTTTTGATAATAGTGATAAGTTTCAGTTTCTTCGGAGTCATCCACGAACGTCCGGAAATCAATCAACAGGAAATCCTCAACTATCTGGATTACAATTTGAATCGTGGCACAGGAATAGGACTGCTAGATCTCGTATTCACGCTTGACAGCTACGACATACTTGAGACAGAGGTTCCTAACAGAACTGAAATAATAGAATATCTAAATAGCATGCAATCAGACGAGGGAACTTGGGGGACAGGACAAAATCATTATGTTCCGATAACGGCTCAGATCCTGATGTTCTACAACAGATCAGGAGTCAAGCCGGCAAAATCGCTGGAGCCTTTCTTCTCGACAGTCGATACTTGGGAAAAGGTAGTTGACCACGTTCAAACATACGACCCAGGAAACATTTGGGGTGGGCTATGGGGGTATGTTACAAGCTATGTTGTTTACAAGGGAGAAAGCCCGCCTTGGACGAACGAGTTCCTAGACGCAGTGAACAACAGCTTTGACACATGGGCTTACTATAACCATCAAAGAACACATTTGATGTTGAATCTCTTTCAACTGGGCGCGCTGGTCCCAAGAGTCGATGATGTCGTTAACATTGCATTGTATCAGCAGAAAGAAGATGGCAGCTGGGACTACAACTCAGCCGAAACAGCCTTCATGATAGGATCATTCGAACTGGCAAGAAACCAAACCACTGTTGACCCGAGTCTGATAGACTCTGCCATCAGCAGAGGCCTCAGCTTCATCGAAAGCTGCTATATCAGGATTGAATCGGCCGGCAAATTCTACGCAGGTTTCGCACCTAATTCCTCTGAACTGTACCCTAAACCGCAGGCAACGGCACTGGGCGTAAACTCGTTGCTCAACCCTGAAAGCGGCGTTTGGCTAAGATGGTTTGCACGTGAACGCATATACACATTTAATGTTTCATGGCAGGACTCAAACTACACGATAACCGCCGCAAGCAACTCAACCGTAACGAACTTCAATTTCAACCACTCCCTAAAACAAATAAGCTTCAACGTGACAGGCCTACCGGCCACCATAGGCTACTGCAACATTTCCATACCTAAAACGTTCATGTGGTGCGACTATCTAACGCAATGGAACGTGACTGTTAACGGCTCTCCAATAAGCAACCTTGAGGCTACAGAAGACACCAACACACACCTATACTTCGCTTACAATCACTCAGGACACGAAGTAATCATCAAATCCGTCAATGTCGTACCAGAATTTCCGTCAGCAGCAACCCTGCTCCCGATCATGATGATCATCTTGCTTGTCGCTACTATCGCAAAGAGAAGATGTATGAGAGATCAGAAAGGATGCGGAACCGTTTGAAAACAAATCGAATCATCCTCTACATACGCGGTTTGCTTGGGCTCGTGGATGTTCTCGGATGGCAAAAATGGTTCGGAGCAGCTGTTCTGGGCTTTGCCTACACACTTGACTCAAGCAACAGCTTCTCTCTGCTTCAATTCCAGGGGCTGGTTATTGGGATACCGCTGATTTTGTGCTACATTCAAGCTGTCAACGATTGTTTCGACGTGGAAATAGATGAAAAAAAGAAGGAGATCATGGGCAAGGAGTTGATAGTCTCAAACATAATCTCAGAAAGAACAGCGTTGACAGTAACTTTCCTGATTGTTCTATTTGGACTTCTGTCCACCGGGTTTGCTTCCGCAAGCCTTTTTGCGATTGCTCTTGCGATGGCGTTACTGGGAACGCTTTACTCTGCCCCACCCTTCAGGCTTAAGATGAAATACCCGTTCTCCACTTTGATACAGTTCGCAGGCTGTTTCCTACCCTTCATTGCCGGAGTTGCTTCCATAGGCACTGTAACGCTTCAGACAGTAATTATATCCTCTATTTTCGCGGTTCTCGCAATGATTCACCGATTTGCACACGAAATCAAACACTACAAGGTCGACCTAATAACGGCAAAAGGAACGGTGGCAGTAACAAAGGGACTAAAAACCGCAACAATCCTTTTCAGACTATCCGTACTCATAGGAGTCGCCGAATTCGCTTTCTTCTTCGTCTTAGGCTGGTTCAACACGTTCTCTCTTTTTCTTTTCGTGCTCTATCTCGCCATAACTATTGCACCTTCGTTTTGGCTTCGCCACATGCCTGCACAAGTGAAGGAAGTATTCGGTCCCATAACAATTCTCTCAGGCTACGTTCTGCTGTTCACTGTCTTGCTCCTATACGGAAAAATCTATATCTAGTCCAAGCTGTCTTTCCAGTTTTCAAAGATCACCTAGCACTAGCAACAAGAGCTTTTGTACTAGAACATGCTTTCACAATGCTTAATAGTCGCTGTCCATGACGCATCCTTAGAAAGGGTACCCTCAACTGTTCCCTTTCCAAGCGCGCACGCGCGTAAAAAGGAGAAAGAAAAAATGAAGAATACAAAGATAATTCTATGCTTCTGCACAATCGCAATTATGCTCTTCTGCGCACTTTCACCACTAACGAATGTTGAAGCATCTGCAAAACAATCGCGATACGTCCCTGGCGAAGTAATCATCGGCCTCAAAGACGCGTCAATAGCAGCATTCCGCCCTGCTATAAGCGGAATGGGTGCAGCGATAAAGAGAGAGATAGGTCAACTAAACGCAGTAGTCGTGCGAGTAACACCCGGCACCGAAGAGAAGTTCATGCAAAGCGTAAGAGAAATGCCGCAAGTTGCCTACGTTGAGCTAAACGGCATAGGCGAAGCGGCCTTCATACCTAACGACACACACTGGGCATTACAGTGGAACATGCCCATGATCAAAGCCGACAAAGCCTGGGACACCTACAGAGGCTGGAACGAAGTCACAATTGCCATACTGGACACAGGCATCGACTACACACACGACGATCTGCTAGCAAACTACAAAGCAGGCGGCTACGACTGGGTGAACGATGACAACGATCCTATGGATGGCCATTCACACGGAACACACTGCGCTGGCATTGCTGCAGCTACACTGAACAACGCCCTCGGCGTTGCTGGCGTAGCTCAATGCCGAGTCTGGGCAGAAAAGATTTTGACAGACGGCGGCAGTGGAGTCAGCGATGATCTCGCCAGCGGCATACTGCATGCAGCAGACCACGGCGTGAACGTCATAAGCATGAGTCTGCAAAACTATCCCTACTCAGTCACTGTGGAAAATGCAGTCAATTATGCATATGGCAAAGGCGTCATACTTGTAGCTGCAGCTGGAAACGCTGCTAAGAACATCGACATAAGCCCAAGCTATCCTGCATCCTACACTAATGTCATCGCAGTCTCAGCCACGAAAAGCGATGACACATTCGACGCTTCCTACAGCAACTACGGCAACAAGATCGAAGTCTCAGCACCAGGAACCAGTGTATACTCAACGATTCCAACCGACAACTATGCTTACATGACAGGTACTTCAATGGCTTGTCCACACGTCGCTGGTTTGGCAGCCCTCATCTGGAGCTACAAACCTTCGCTAACCGTGGGTGAAGTGCGAAATGCACTCCACACAGCTGTTGACGACAAAGGCGCCGTCGGCAAGGACTCATACTATGGATATGGCAGAATCAACTGTCAGAAGATTATTGGCAGCCCTGAGAAATACCAGTACAGCTTCACACTATCGCCGTTCATAGACCGAGCATGGATAAACATCACAACACAGCCAACCGGCACACTAATCAACGGAAAAGTAAACCTGACAACTCCAAACTCTTGTTACCCTGCACCAGTTCTAGGCTGGGCCTCCGGCGACAGCTTCCAAATGATCTTCGACTACAGAACCACTTCCGGTTGCTACGAACTCGGCATGCTAGTCGGCACAGTTTCTACACGATCAGGAAAACTCTACAGAACGCAAGACGGTAAATCATGGATTGGCCCAACGAATGTTAACCTTGCCTCGATCTCAGAAACCGCTGACGAATCAGGACAAGCTTCTGCAATGGCAAGCGAGCCAGCTGCAATTCAATACGTCGAAGGACTAAACCCAGCTGGAACACCTGAGACTGGCAGAACTTACAATGCTCAAGAATTCGGGATACGGTACGTGCCAACAGTCTCCTATCCACTTAAGAAAGTGGAATTGATGGCAGGAGGCGGATCAGGATTGTTCACCATTCAGCTCCGAACTGAAAGCGCAGGATATCCCAGCTCCAACGTGCTGAAACAGGTCATTTTCACGATGTCAAACACTCAGTCTTGGCAAGGCGTCGAATTCGATACATCAGTCCCAGTTACCGCCGGCACACCATACTGGATAGTGTTCACACCAGTCCAGAATTCTCTCACTTCAACTGCCACATCAGGGACAGCCATAACCCATGTCTGGGATTACTACAACAATGGTCCCAGTTGGGAAGGAATCTCGATATCTCTCCCATGGATGGCCAGATTCTACAGAGAAGTGCAACCCAAATTCCAATACCGCTTCACAATGTCCGCATTTGTAGATCGCCTTTACGTAAACGTCACTGCTCAACCAGGTTTCACACTGATCTATGGATTGGCGAACCTGACCGCCTACAACCGATGCTATCCAGCACCAATTCTGGGCTGGTCTGCAGGCGGCAAGTTCATAATGGCCTTCGACTACAGAACCTCAATCGGCTCAGGCTGCTTTGAACTTGGTCTCTTGACTGGCACGGTCTCCCCTGCAGCTGGCAAACTCTACAGAACAACGGAAGGCAAAACATGGGTCGGCCCAACAAGCGTCACATTGAGCACTTTCGCAGAAGCATCAGACGAAGTAGCAGTGCTCGCAAGCACGAAGTAGCGCGAAATGCATTGCCAACTTCCAACTTCCCTCTTTTTCATTTGACCGATCGAAGACGACAAGAAATAGAAACGCTGATCTGCGAAGAGGCTCCTCTGTTCGCCGAATATCTTAGAAACGAGACACAGACATGGAGACCGAGAATTGTTGACCTAGCAGATCAAGGGGTGGCGCCTCCTTTGGGGAGCGCGCGCGAACGATTCGTTTTCTTTTCTGCTGGAAATGGTAATCGATCGGAAATCTAACGAACCCATTGATGGAATAGACTTCTAGAGTTCACTTACTGAAAGCCTTATGTGCGCCCCTTTCCATTCAATGAACAGCATAGAGACAACCCCCATATGGTATTGCTTTAGTGCTTAACAAAGGGAGAAAGGAAGCAATGGGCAGAACAGAAACAATGGTGGCGATAGCTATTGGGCTACTTCCTCTGCTTCTTATCAACGCCACTCTCGTTCACGGAAGTGCAGTTCCATCGACGATCTTGTCGTCGCCATTGACTGATCAGGAAACATTCCAACCTAAAGACGACGTTAAAGGTGGTGTAGCGACAACAGTCTCGGGTGGAATTGGCGAGTTTTGGCTATGCCCTACGCTTAACGAAACTCTCGAAAGGGCCAAGAAGTGGGGATTCAACACTTTCAGGTTGGCCTTTGGATTGAGTGACGACTCCTTCAACAAAGTGGTCACTACTGATGCTTTGAACCAATTCAAAGCAGTAGTGAGTAAGATTGCGTCTTATGGCTATCGGATCGTACTAGACCTTCATAACGATGATGACCATATTGGCTTCATCGGGTCTCTTCAATGGTACACCCGTTGGTCTCAATTTGCCAGGCAGTTTGTGAATGATTCGAGAATCGTAGCTTTCCAACTTTTTAACGAACCAACGCCCGAATGTATGCACTACTACCTACATGGAGCTACTGAAGCTGAATCAGTAAGGCTTTTTCTTACAGCACTAGTGAGAGTCACAGACAACATAAGGTCTATGGGCTGGAACAAACCGATTGTCTATCCAAATCCCTCTTATTGGAGATGGTACGACATACCACCAGATCTTCAAAGAAGCAACATAGTGATTTCGCATCACATTTGGAGCAAGAAGCCATATCCAACGACTGTGCAGGAAGCTCAAGCTCAGATAGACGCTCTTAGTGACCCTAATAGTAGAGCCGTTCAATGGGCCGGTCGTCACCCTTCATATAAGCATTGGTTTGATGAAACGGGGGTTCACTATGCTGATACGCTTGAGCGCATAGATGCCGAAATGTACTTCGCAAGAGAAGCGATAAACCTGGGCTTGAAACTCAAAACAGGATTCATTTGGTGGCTGTACTCTAGAAACCATTGGCTTAAAGGAAGTGCGGATCAGGTTATTGCATCCTCAAACTGGAATGGATTGAGCACGCAAGCTTAGTGTAACGCTTTATGCCTACAGATCGATCGACGCATCAACGATCGATCGTATACATTTCTGTCAAAAATGGGCTCTGTATACCATGAAACCCGAGGAAAGTGAGAAACTTGCAGAACTTAGCCACCGGTTATTTACACATAGTTTTACACCTTAATGATCTTTTATGGCAACTACTTTTGTTCCAGAGAAGGTGGTTTTTTGTTCCATCCCAGTTTATAAGTTACCCAAAACCATTCATCGTGATGGAGGAATTGAATGCCTAGAAACACACTGGCACTATTCTTTGCGATTGTTGTCACTGCGGGTTTTCTCCAGATACCATTCAGTCAGGCCACGTCATACACAGACATCACTGCCAAAACAGCATATCAGGCCATAACAAGCGGGGTCTGTCCAAACATAGTAATCCTGGATGTCAGAACACGCGCAGAATTCGACGAAGGGCACATTAGGAAAGCCCTTTTGATTCCCCACTCAGAACTGGAAGAGAGAATCGACGAACTGACAGAGCACAAGAACCATGAAATCATAGTCTACTGCTTCTGTGGCATGAGAAGCACTATAGCCAGCGGCATACTGGTCGCGCACGGGTTCACGAAGGTCTACAACATGATCGATGGCTTCAACGCATGGACTGGACAAGGGTACCCAATCGCAACATCATACTTGACTCAGATGTTTTTCGGCATAAGCCCAAACCCGGCAAGAACGACACAAGACATCACCCTCAAAGGCATTCTGACAGACCAGTTCTCACAACCCGTAGCAGGCCAGACCGTGAAACTCTACTATCGAGAATATTGCAGCGAGAGAGCTTGGCAATATGCGTTCGCGATAAACACCAATGCTTATGGAGCCTTTTTCGCAACCGGCAAAATTCGGAAGTCTGGAATCTACGAAGTCGCCGTCTACTACCCAGGTTCATCTTACCTTGAGTCCTCATACCAGCTGGCAACGTTGCTTGTGCAACCATAGAGAAACGTGTGCAAACCCGGGAGAAGTTCCAGTCCGCCTGCGAAGCGCGCACGAGAGTGAACGCGGGATTCTGAGTCAAGCCTAGGATTCGGTGAAAGCTACCTTAAGGTCATCCAGATAGTACGTGCGAGGCGTTTCCCAGACTCCCCACACCCCAACAACCACATATAGTTTACCAGTCGCGTCCGACTCAACCGAGAAGCTGTAGTCCTTTTCCAGCCAAAGATAGCCCACGTCTGATTTTGCTCCATTCCCAGTGTCTCCTTGATACACAAGCTCATCCCTTGTTCTTGGCGGTTCCTGCAAGACGCCCGTGATGATTCTGAACAAGTTCGCATCCCCCCAATCGGCGCTGGCAAAAGCATAACTGACTCTTACCATGTATCGAGTGTTAGGTTTCACTGCAAAACTCCGTTCGATCCATATTTTGCCCATGTCATTCCAATTCTCCAGATAAAACCGCAGAGAACTACTACCATTCTTCACGTTCTCCTGACTGCGTGTTATCGACCAGTCTATCGTGGAATCAGCCAGCTCCAAATCCATCCCCCTTGCCTCCCAGCCCTCCATGCCCTCCTCGAAAGAAGAAAAGAAAGAAGCTCCGTTGCTATGCTGATTGTTTCCTCCGTTTTCATGTGGAACGTTAGAACTCAAAACGTAAACCAGAATGGCTCCTACAATAACAGTAACAAGTACTATCATAACAAACAACAATTTCTTGCCTCTGAACATTTTCTGTCACTTCCTGTTTCGCGAAAGACAAAAATAAGCCTATCTGGGGGCTCTCAGCAGTATGATGCAGGCAGGATCGAATTTCTCCTCATATGTTATTAAGTTAAGAACCATCTTCTTCAGCGGAGCATGACCATCCATGAAAGAGTGTGCGTCGATTGTCACAGGTGGCGCGGGATTCATAGGTAGCTACCTGACCGAAAGACTACTGAACGAAGGCTTCAAAGTCACCATAATCGACGACTTCTCAAGCGGGAGACAGGAAAACATTCATCACCTTCGAGGCCATCACCGGTTTAGAATCGTCAAAGAAGACCTCAAGAAACCCTCCCAACTCGCGCATCTAATCCAAGAAAGCCAGATAATCTTTCACCTCGCAGCAAACCCAGAAGTGAGAATCGGTACAACAGAGCCAAAAACCCACTTCGAAGAAAACATTTTGGCAACCTTCAACATCCTTGAAGCCATCAGACAATCAAAACAGCCGAAGAAGCTAGTCTTCGCCTCAACCTCAACCGTCTACGGCGAGGCTCAAAGAATCCCCACACCAGAAGACTACGGACCGCTCATTCCGATATCAACTTACGGCGCGTCGAAACTTGCCTGCGAAGCCCTCATAACAAGCTATGCGCACACCTTCAATCATCAAGCCCTAATCCTACGACTCGCCAACATAATCGGCCCAAGATCAAACCACGGGGTCATCGTAGACTTCATCAAAAAACTCAAAGTAGACCCGCGGAAACTCGAAATTCTTGGCGACGGCACCCAAGAAAAATCCTACCTGCACATAGAAGATTGCGTCGACGCAATGATACACTTGACGAATTTGATGCTCAAAAACACGCAGAAAGTTGACATCTTCAACCTTGGATCTCCAGACAAAATCGCAGTCAAAGAAATAGCCAACATCATAACAGAAGAAATGCACACGCCAAACACTGAATACAGGTTCACAGGCGGAGTTGACGGCGGAAGAGGATGGAAAGGAGACGTCAAAACCATGCAGCTATCAATAGAAAAGCTTCTCCAAACAGGATGGAAACCAAAACACACAAGCAAACAAGCGGTGAGACTTGCCACGAGAGCTCTTATGAAAGAGCATGCCTAGACAATGTAACTGCCTTGGTATTCACAACAACAGTAGCGATTATCGCAGCAATCGATTTAATAGTCACCCAAGTCTCAGCCTGAAAAAAGATTTCTCTTCTGCAAGCTCTTTCGGAAAATCAGCAACACTGAAAAAAGGAGTGTTTGGATATTTATGCGCCTTCTGTCCCTGTTAAGGTTATGTCGAACGTGAAGCTTGGGACTCCCGTGACGTTTGAGAACACTGTCAGAGTGAAGACTGCTTGAACTGACGCTCCGGAGGTAAGTATGTAGCCTTCACGGTTCCAACTCAACGCCATGTATCCTGAAGCTGCTGCAGGGTTCCAGTTGCCGGTTGTCTTGCTTAACGTGAGCGATACCGTGCCCTCGTTACGAACGTAGGCCATGTAGTTCTTTGCCGAATTCGGGGTCATTGTTCCCCAGTCTATGCTCGAAAGAGTCTGGCTGCATGCGGCGTCTTTGTAGACTTTGACTCCGATGGTTTTCACGTTTCCCGTGTTGGAGACGGTCTGGCTTGAAGAGAGAAGAGCGAAAACTATGCTGCCGACGCTTGCTAAGCTTATGATTGTCAGGATGATTGGCAATTGTGCTTTCTGCATCGCCATGTTTTGATCACGAGCGACAACGTGTCTCGTAAGTCTTAATAAACATTATTGTCGACACAACCAACACAAATACACAACAAACACCATCAAAAACCGCACATCCCACAACAAGACACACATAATCGCATGACCCACTGTACAACTGAACCCAGTCAAAGAACCCCAAGAAACAAGCCAAAACGTGAACCCCGACTACCCAGTTTCTGTCCGCCAACGATTTAAGAAGAAACGAACAGCATAGACACAGTCCGCATCCATCAGAAAGAGAAATATCCAAGCATCCCCATATCTACTTCAGTAAAAGGGAAAAAACTTGGTTTCGCCCGGAAAGGCCAGCGGCATCATCCTGATTTTTGCTCTCATCACAACCCTAGCCATAGCCGAATACCTATCTCCTAAAACAATCATCCCCAACGTCTCAGCCATCGAAACACCCGGCAGCATCGGAGTTTACTGGGACAAAGCCTGCACACGAAAAGTACCATCCATAGGATGGGGCGTCCTATCGCCGAGCCAAAGCAAAAAAGTAACCGTCTACGCAAGAAACGAAGGAAACACATCCTCCTTCCTGACCCTGAGACACACAAACTGGAACCCGAAAAACGCTTCCACCTTTCTAACTTTCGGGTGGATCTCCGAAGCCGAAAGACTCGCAACAGCCGAAGTCGTCAAAGTCACCCTATCCCTATACGTCTCCACAGCCACAAGAGGAATTACCACCTTCAGCTTCGACATAATCTTCGAAGGAAGCAAATATGCACCATGGGACGTGAACCAAGACAACAAAGTCGACCTCCTAGATTTCTTCACCGTCTCAAGCCTATACGGGTCCGTCGAAGGATCCACAAATTGGAACCCAAAAGCCGACACCAACAGCGACGGCAAAATCGACTTGGCAGACTACTTCGCTGTAACCAGACACTATGGGGACCAGTACACGTAACAAGTTGTCTGGCCACATTTTGCCCACTGTTCTCAAACAAAGAAGCCGTATCATGCACTCACGATCATATCCAAAGAGGACTAAAGATAAACAACCTTTAAAGAACAGTCAAAACTAATAAATCGAGTCGAACAATCAAATCGGACTTGTTAGTCAATCAGCGTGAATGACATGAAAGTGCGCGTTCCGTTCAAGCCTGAAGTGATTCTGGCTCTTTTGCTAGCCGGAATCACGTTGAACATTCTTTCAGCATTCTTCTTCATGCGCGTAGACACCATCGTTAACAGCGACCTCTATGATCATGGATTACAGTATAGTGATGAATGGTACGCGAAATATTCAACCTACTCGAAGCTCACCCTGAGCTTTCTCGGAATCTCCATAGTTCTAACAGGAATGTCCATGGCGCTAGTCCTGATTCACGTGCGAAACCGCAACACTTCCGCAAGATTCGTCAGCTACATCCTCATCGCCGTGGGTGTTGTTACGACAGCTCTTTCCGCGGTCTCCTTCAGCCGCCTAGATTACGTGGTTAACAGCGACCTCTACCAATACGGCCTGCAATTCAGCAACACATGGGCAACCAAATACTGGACATATGCCGACTTCATGCTCGCCTTTGAAGGATTCGCCACCGCAATGACCATACTCTCTGCAACACTGATGGTCCTCAGCGCACGCCCACAGGTCGACATCGACCCACCGAAACTTGCTCGCCTTCTGATGCTATTCACAGGCGCCATAGCCCTCGTTGCCTCTGTCGGCTACAGTTCGTCAATTCTTGCTTTCATCGGCTTAGGGCTGGTATTCTGGGGCGCCGTGCTGATGTACGTTCGGAATGAGGAATACACAAAGAAATCCCTCTTGGATACAGCAGAATCGTCCCAGCTTCTCACACTGGACCAAACGATGCAGGGACTGGGCTACAAAGGCAAGGCAATATACCTGCCGCCAAGATACCTCAGAGACCCAGAAACAAGCAAAGCCTGCGTGCTCAAAAATGAAGGCGACAAACTGCCACCGCCAGAACAGATCCAAAAACAAGAAGACAAAATCTACATCGAAAACTTTCAAGCTCTCCTAGTAACGCCGCCAGGCGCCGAACTGGCAAGACTCTTTGAAAAGACCCTAGGCACAGACTTCACAAAAGTGGACCTGAACTACGTCCAGCAAAACATGCCGAAACTCTTCATAGAAGACCTAGAAATCGCCGAAGACATAAGAATAGAAAACAAGAACGACCTAGTCCAAGTCGCAATCGAAAACACCATCTTCAAAAACGTTCACGAACAAACCCTCAAACTTTCAAACACAGCACAGTCGCTGGGCAGCCCCATCTCCAGCGCCATCGCAATCGTCCTCGCAAAAGCTACAGGCAAGCCGATCACGATAAATGGAAACGAGATCAGCAAAGACGGCAAAACAATCACCATAGAATATGCCCTCTTAGACGAGACCGAAGAGGAACAACCAACATGACATCTTTCCCACTAGGCCTCTGGGACGTAAGCCTATGGCTAGCAGTAACCGCCATAATACTACTAATAACGTCTGAAATGCTCTCCCCCTACTACGGTAGGATAAACATTCAAATAGGCAGGAAAAGGCTCAGGAACGTAGCGGTAACGGTAGCGATTTTATTCCTGGGAACAGTGGCCATAAGGATCGTCGGCCTGGTTGCCGCTTCATAATCGCATGTTCTTGAGCACTATATCCAAGAATAAACGAGAATGTCCTATAGCTCCGCCGGTTTCGGAAACGTTGAACGGTCCACTTTCTTTGAGAGTCTTATCGAAGGAAGCAGATCGATGAAAATAGAGCAATGTTCTAGAACACCGTTCCCTATGCCTATATAAAGGAGACCTGAAGCTTTGATTGAGGAGATAGGAATGAAAAAACTAGCAATACTCATGCTTCTCGTTTCGTTATCTTTGATTGTGATTCCGACTGTTCTCGCCAAAGTGAACAGCTCAATCATAGTAATAACTCCGCAATGGCCTTTAACGCAAAACACGCCAGCTACATTCAACATCAGCACAACTCCTGCTTCTGACCCAACCTATGACCCCCACATTCTGCTCGTCATGACAGTTGCCTGCTATAACGGATTGACAAACGTCGAAGTAACATGGACAGGCGGATCAGTAACATTCGCGAAGAGCGACTTTGCACTGATATCGGGTTCACCTCCACCGAAAGTGCCACCAGACACTGCGAGCGAAAACCAGTACACACGCTCATCACTAGCCGATCACCTGGGATTGCCAAGCAACTCTTCAGTGTACTGGGCAATGAAGCCTTTCTTGGGAGGAAACGCACTTCACACAACGCCACAGCAATTCACCGTCACTCTACACTCAACAAACCCCAAAATGCTGGTGTACGCTCTCGGCAAAGCTAGCGATTCTGACACAAAGCTCAACCGCTGGGTACCACCAACCAATCCAGGCTTCGTAGTTCCAGAACTGGGAACAATCCTGTTGGCGATGGGATCTTTCGGTGCTCTGGCATTGTTCTCGATGAAACGCAGAAAAGTGCCACAGCTCAAATAAAGCCATCAAAGCCAAATCGAAACCGAAAGTAACTCTCTTTTTTCTTTGTTAATGATTACTTTGGAGTCTTCGCCATACTGAATTACTTTGACTAGCGAGCGTAGAGAATTGCTCTATAATATCATTACACGGGTGTTTTTAAAGCAGAAATGCGATTCCTTTACTGGATGGTTCACATGAGAAGGCTAACTATATTATTAGCAGTTGTACTGACTGCTCTGAGCACAATGCTGATTCTCTCGCCGCTAGTCTATGCAAATTGCGATGAGGGATGCAGGCACACCATAAAAGTGATACCCGTCGGCACTGAAAGCGCAGAAAGCACCAGTCCATTGATAACCACGACTCCAGCAAACCTCATGATTTTCCACACAGGTAGCGGAAAAATCAAGAACGGTTGGCTCCTAATAGTGCTAAATAAGCCAACATACGATGCTCTTGACAGAATCGA
>Ga0315279_10003296_pt1 | contig 22735 bp, 20 predicted proteins | sample YL17G06_20_MG_FD_203694 | JGI IMG/M metagenome (GOLD analysis project Ga0315279, IMG submission 203694) | Sediment microbial communities from Yellowstone Lake, YNP, Wyoming, USA - YL17G06_20 | ecosystem: Environmental > Aquatic > Freshwater > Lake > Sediment | place: USA: Wyoming | collected... | reverse complement strand
AATTACTTCTTCTTTTGCTTCCTCGGCAGGTTTTTCTTTTGGTTTCTTAACTGGTTTTACTTTTGGTATCTCAGCGGGTTTTTCTTCTACTGCTGCAATTACCTTTTCTTTTGCTTCCTCAACAAGTTCTTTTTGCACTGCGGAGGGTATTTCTTCTTTAACTTCTTTCACAGGCTTTGCTTTTGGTTTCTTTACAGCTTTTGCTTTTGGTTTCTCAATGGGTTTTGTTTCTATAGCTGCGGCTATTTCTTCTTTCAGTTCCTCAGCAGGTTTTCCTTTTGGTTTTTTGACTTGTTTTTTAGTTGTAGGAATTTCTTGCCCAGTTTTTCGTTTTGCATCATCGATCCAGACAGTAATTATATTTTCAGAGATTTTCAAATCCTTTGTAAGAATCTCGGCGTTTTCTTGAGCCAGATCGGTGATTGTTAATATCCCAAAATCGACCAATCGCTGGGCATAAGCTCTATTCATTCCTTTAAGTTGCATTAAGTCCGTAACAGATTCGCTGACCGCTTTTCTCTTAAGTAAAACTTTTGCTATCGTAATCCATTTTTCTATTTTCTCGATTTCTATTTTTGTATCATCTGCCAAGGATTGTGGGTTTTCTTCTATTAGGGCTTTTAGAGATTTAATACCCGCCTCGATTAGGAGTTTGGCCTCATCACCTTTGATACCTTTCAGTGATTTTAACTCTTTAAAGGCTTCTTTAATAGATAAATCCAACTCAACTCTTCCTTCGGCACGGGTTGATATAGTCTGACGGTAAAGTGCACTAAGTACCTGCACATTCTCATCATGAGAACTTTTTCTTCGAGTATCGATAGCAATATTCAGTTTTTGGGCATCATCCAACGGAATTGCAGCATCTTTTATTTCGTGGAGGCTGAATCCACGACCTAAACGGTTTTTCTGATATTTCGTGGGTCGGGTTACCATTGGTTTGCTTTTTTCCATGCCAATTTGCAATTTTTCGCTCATAGAATTGCCTCTTTCCTAAAAATCATTCGATAGCAATTTATCTGATGGATATTTCAATATTTAATTAACTGATAAGATTTAATTTTTAAATTTTCTTTTCAAGGTATTTGTTTATCTTTTATCAAAAAGATGAAATGCGTGGGGAAAAAAAGAAGGGAATGCTATTAAAGGTAGAAGCGATTACGAGATGTATCCCAATTCGGGGGAATCTTTTCGTAATTTCTTTTCCCGTTGTCTTTGACGCATTTTATCATATAAATCGATGGTTTTTTGGGCTTGTTCCTCTAATTCTGCTATATCAATATTTAAATGGAGGTATTTATTCAAGATACTAATTAGAGATATAGAAGCGCTTAAATCACGAACAAATTGTGGATATGTCTCTGAAAGTAAAACAACCCCTTCTATATTGAAGGAAGATTTGGCAAACCCTGGAATGACACCATTCATTCCTGTAATAGTTCCTTTTACGAATTTATTTTTGACGCCGGCTTCTAAAAACTCTTGATAAACAGATTCAGAAGAAAACGTAAGAAAGACTTTAGGAGTTTTTTTCGGAGAGAGAATGGGGGTGGCGGCTAGTGATATAACGAAATCGGCTCCGGCTTCAGAAAGCAATTTCACAATCTCTTCGGATAGACTGTTTGTCCCGATTACACTATTTGGTTGCGTATCTCCAGTCACAAAAAACAGTTCCAATTCACCATCATTAATATTATTAACGTAATAAATAGTAATGCAAGGAGTAATGATTGTCCCATCATCATTAATAATAATGTGCGACGGAAAATCGGTAGTATAGAGTTCCACATACTTTTTTGGGTTTAATTCTTTTATCAAATGATCTATTGCCGATTTTCCCGTCATTCCGATACCAGGTAACGCTGAAATACACACACGCTTTCCAATATGATCTGGGGAAATCTCGAAAAATTTCTTCACAAAAGTTTGAGGCGTTTCACTCATAAAAATTCAGAATCCATCTTAATTAAAAAACTTATTGGCAATCTTTGACGCTTGAGTTTATTATTTAAGAGTTATTTATTACTTAAGGGTTTAACGAAATATATAATTGAAATAGGAACAATAAAAGAGAAAATAACTAATTTTTAACTTATTTTCCCGCTTCAAAAATTTCGTGGACATATTTGTCAACATCGGGAATGCCATTGAATATCACTCGATCATTAATGAGAATAATCGGAACTGCACTCACATCAAATTGAGAAACATAGTCAGCATGCTCAGAGGCATCAACGATTTCATGTTGTATTTTATTATTGCCCTTCAGGGCAGATTCAAGGGAAAGCATATTACCAATTCTAACAGCTAAGGGGCATATAGTACATTGACTGGTTACGATCGTCTTGAGGTGTACTTTTTTGGTGAGGATACTTAATATTTTGCAGATAGCTTCTCCAATCCCTGAATTAGCGGTTGATTTCATTACTAGAGTTTGAATAAATACAGAAGCTTCTGGACCAGCGGGAATGCTTACATATCGAATGCCGCTGCCCTCAATAACAATGGTAGGGACTTCAGTGATCTTGTATTTCTCGAATAATTCGGGTTTTGTCTTCTTTGTAATTACTCTTAGTTTAATTCGGGCATCAAGGCTTGTAATATGGGACATGAACTCGAAAATAGAAAAAGAATTATCATCTTCCTTAGAATCAAGGAATAAGGATAGGTGCACATCCTCTTTTAACTTCTCAAATTCCCTTTTCAACATTTGCTCATTCGGTAATCGATATTCGCTCATAGTAATTTCCTCTCATAAACCAAAAAAAATAGATTAGACGAATACGGATTGTACGTCTTTACTTACTTGGGTTCGTCGTAACCGTTGCGTAAACTGGTCATATGCCTTAAGTACTTCCTCAGAAAGCCCAGGAGTTATTTGACTGAAAACAGCATTAAAATGCTTTTTCTGTACCTCAGCTTGCAAATTTTCGATTACGGTAGGGTCTTCAAGATTTAGAGATGTTGTAGTCAGTTCTCGAATAGCCATCATGCCCGCTTCACGGCAGAGATTTTCAAGATCTGCGCCTGTGAAGTGTTCCGTTCTCTGGGCTAATGCATCGAGATCGACATCCGCTGCAAGGGGCATATTGCGGGTATGGACCTTCAGGATATCCAAACGTGCTTCAAAAGCAGGTGCAGGGACTAGAAGCAGGGCATCAAATCGTCCAGGACGCAAAAGCGCTGGGTCAAGGATATCGGGGCGATTTGTGCTCGCAATAATTGCAACATTTTTCGAGGCTTCTAAGCCATCCATTTCTGTTAAAAGTTGGTTTAATACGCTTTCATACACTTGTGACCCTTTATTACCACCACGTTGAGGAGCTATCGCATCTAATTCATCAAAATAAATGATAGAAGGAGCCGCCTGACGCGCTTTACGGAAAATCTCGCGAATTGCTTTTTCCGATTCGCCAACCCATTTCGAGAAGATTTCGGGCCCTTTAATGGAAATGAAATTCGCCTCACTCTCGGTGGCAACTGCTTTAGCGAGTAAGGTTTTACCACATCCAGGCGGACCATACATCAATAGACCAGACGGTGGACGAATACCCACTTTCTTAAAAAGGTCTGGAAATTTCAGAGGCCATTCTACGGCTTCTTTTAATCTTTGCTTAACATCATGTAGACCCCCAACATCGTCCCATTTAACATCAGGAATCTCCATTAGAACTTCACGCATTGCAGATGGCTCGATCATTTTTAATGCAAGATCGAAATCTGCCTTTAACACTCTTAATTTTCTGAGGAACTCATCTGAAATTGCATCTTTCTCTAAATTGATTTCAGGTAGCACTTTTCGTAGAGTATTCATTGCGGCTTCTCGTGTTAAAGCGGATATATCAGCGCCGACAAACCCATGAAGATGATTTGCAAGTTCATCGAGATCCACATCGTCAGCGAGTGGCATTCCACGCGTATGGATTTGTAATATTTCTTTTCGACCTATTTTATCAGGAATACCAATTTCAATTTCACGGTCGAATCGGCCCGGACGGCGTAAGGCAGGATCGAGGGCATTGGGGCGATTAGTAGCCCCGATTACGATTACACTCCCGCGTCCTTTCAATCCATCCATGAGAGCTAATAGTTGAGCCACAACACGGCGCTCAACCTCTCCAGTCACTTCTTCTCGCTTAGGCGCAATACTATCAATCTCATCAATAAAAATGATACTGGGTGCTTTCTTTTCGGCTTCATTAAAGATTTCACGCAGACGCTCTTCAGATTGTCCATAGAACTTGGACATAATTTCGGGTCCGTTTAAAGAAATGAAGTGTGCGTCAGATTCATTGGCTACCGCTTTGGCAAGGAGCGTTTTACCACAGCCGGGTGGACCATGAAGTAAGATCCCTTTTGGAGGATCAATTCCTAACGTGTGAAATAATTCGGGATATTTGGTAGGCAATTCCACCATTTCTCTAATACGCTGAATTGCATCATCAAGGCCCCCAATATCCTCATAGGTTATTAAGGGCATCCCCTTTGTTATTTGAGCGGCTTCGGAGGAAATTTCTATTTCCGTATTTTCTTTAATCTGAATGATGCCATTTGGTGACGTCCCAATCACAACAAGGCGGATTTCACCGAGAGAAGGGGGTGGCGATCGAGGTTTCCCAAATAGCATTCCCATCGGATCCGTTGGATTTCGATTTGCACCAAGAATACTTAAAATATCGCCTTTTACTACAGGACGATTAAGAATATTATTTCTTATGGCATCAGGGCTGGAAAGGATGCGGATTCCTTCTTCAGTAGGTGCCAAAGTTATTTTTTTGGCAGAATCCGCTGAAATTCTCTCGATTTTTATTAAATCTCCAATTCCCGTCCCGGCATTTACCCTGATAAGACCATCCATTTGAATGAGGTTTTCACGAATATCGGGCGTGGCGGGAATTATAATAGCGGCAGTACTTTTCTTTCCAGTGATTTTTACAAGATCCCCAGCCTTCAATTCAAGGTCCCGCATCACATTAGGGTGCATGCGGACGCGACCTCGATATGCCCACTTTTTTTCAATATCCGTAACACGGAATGTTAGATCTTCCATCATTTCTTTTTACCTTCTAACTTTAAATAAACAATAAATTAGGTCACATTAATAGGAGTGCTTTTGTTCTTGGCCGCTTTCTTTTTGAGTTTAATTTCAAGAATCCCATTTTTATACCAAGCCTTTGCACTTTCTGGCAGGACCTCAGCAGGTAAAGTAATTTCTTTTGAAAATTTGCCTTGAGGAGTATTGATTGAAAGCTTAAGTCGTGTTTCGGTAGTATCTAATTTGATATCGGATTTATTAATACCAGAAATCTCTGTGAGCACCGTAATCTTCTCATCTTCTTCTATAATATCAATTGGGGGCTCTTCTTGATTTACCTTCTCTTGAGTCAGCTTTTTCTGGTGCTTAGGATTTAAATTGCCAATTTGGCGAATGAACGGTTTCTTATCCGGTCCTACATTTATTGAAAAGCCCCAAACCATTGGACCGCCTTTAAATTCCTTTGTGTTTGGGAAATGAAACTGATTCATAAGATTTTCAATAAATTTTTCAAATTGGCTCATATCGATATCTTTGAATATCTCAGGATCAAAGCTCTCAAACCAATTTGAATCCTTTGTCCAACTTATAATGTTATCTTTGTCTTGATCGTTTTCGTCCTCGTCTTCGTCGGCATCAGAATCTTCATTATTATCGTCAAATTCATCATTATCTTTATCGGGAAACATAAAATTTCACCATTACACTCATTTTTTATTTAAATTCATTTTTCAAAAGTTCTAATAATCGGATAGCGTGAGATCGAGCCTCATCTAAATTATGAATCTCATTTTCTAATTTGCTAATAAGCCCTTGAATGACTTCGAGTTTCGTGAGGCCATATGGCAGCTGTTTAGCAGATACAATTACTTCTTCGATTTCATTTAATTTTTCAAAATGATTAGGAGTTTCAGGCGTCCTTAAATCAAAAATAATATCATCTTTATCAATGCTAACAAACATGCGAAATTGTGCTTCTGGTGCGATCTCATAGTATTTTCGTTTGCGGCCTTTTCGTTTTTGTTTGAATTCCGAATCTTCTTCTTCCTCTTCCTCAAATGAGGAAAGCAGACCAAATTCTTCCAATTCCTGCAGATGGCGCAAGATAGCTTGCTGCCCTACTTCTAATTCACGTGAAATTTCACTAATAAATCGAGGCTGCCCAGATACTAAGTCTAATATGCGGCAGCGCGTCTCATTCCCCAAAATATCAAGGAGCTTCCGCAATCGATCAAATATTCGCGGCTCATTCAATTATTTCACGCTCATTTTTAATTCATTCAATAATATGGCACATATATATACTAACAAATTGTTAGTATTTAAAATTTACGTCCTTATTTGCCTTCCAATATTTTTTCTCAGAAAGAATCGTTTAATTATGACAGTAAATGACCAAGATTTTTTATTTTAATGAAATTATGCCCCATTTTAACTATTTTAAAGGGTAATATCGGAGTAATATTGTGACAAAAGTGGGATTGCTTATCAAATACATTTACATCTTCTATATAATCGATTTTTAATAGATCCTTGCCGCTGAATGAGGGAAATATTAGATTAAATTTTAAATCCTCTTCACTCACTTCAAAAATGGAAGAATTACCTTCTGAAATAGTTGGGATTATAATTTGACTGACTGGCATCTCAGTCATATCTACCGGGAAATTGTTCGCTTCGGGTTTGATTACGGCTTTCTGATCGCCATATGAAGTAAAAATTGAAATTACATTCAAATCATTATAGAGAGAAGGGAATTTTTGTAAGTCAGAATAATTTGCAACGATTGTTTTTGGGAAGGGAATACAGTTTATTTGATCGTTTTGGAACTGGAGGTAAACGGAATCATCGGATACGAAATGAAATCCTTCTTGAAGCAATTTCATTAGTAAAGTCGTTTTACCGGTGCCACTTGTTCCACAAATCAGCAGCGCTTGATTATCCTGAGAGACACATGCCGCATGAATGCGAAAGATTGCATCATTGAGAAGGGGTTTGGAGAAGAGATAATCAACAACCCCAATGCAGATATTGAAATACCGTGTTGGATCTCGAATAAGATTAAGCACAAAATTCTTTTCAGTATTATAAATTCCTTTCACGAGCCCTCCATGATAGATTCCATAATATATATCATTTTTATAAAGAACTTGACTATCATCTTTCGTCCAAACAACCTGTCCATCTGCTGGAAACTCTAACTTGTCAGACCGAGTCGATTCAAGCGGTAAATAATAAGCAGAAATGGGTCCTTCGCCGTTATAAAAGTTTTTCTCAAATGCAATTGTTAAATAATCCACTATGGTACTTGAATTTGTTTTAATTGATAGCTGATAGTCAAGAAACTTTATAATTCGGTGAAAAATTTCGGGTGCCCCGCGATGTTTTTAATCATATTTTCCTTCATAATGCATTAGAATGATTTTATTCATTATTTGTGAATTGAGACTTAAATTCATTTGAAGGCTAATCGTGAATTAATTCAGTATGAAATTTACGTATTAAAGATATCCAAGATCTGGATAGGGGATTAAATCGATGGCAGATGATCCTTATAGACGATTGCAAGAATTTTTGGATAAATTTCCACTAGGATTTCCAAAAACGGTGTCTGGGGTTGAACTCAAGATTTTACGGCGGCTTTTCACAGAAGAAGAAGCGGAGATTGCAGTACTGTTGAATCCGGTCCCTGAGGAAGCCAGGCGCATTGCGAAACGGAGTGGATTATCGAAAGAGGACCTTGAGAGAAAGTTAGAGGCGATGTCCAAAAAAGGGCTTATTTTTCGAATACGAAGGGAGGGTAAAAACCTCTATAATGCAGTTCCCTTCATGATAGGGCTTTATGAGTATTCCGTCAAGAAGATCGATAAAGAACTTGCCCACCTCTTCAAAGAATACTACGATGCAGCATATCTCAATGAACTGGGCGCAAGTAATGTGCCAGGGTTCAAGGTCCTACCCATTGAGGAAACTATTCAATCGGATACCGTCCTCATCCCGTTTCAAAAGCTCAAGGAAAGCGTGAAAGAAGCACGAAAAATTGCGGTCACAGAATGCATTTGCCGGAAAGAAGCTCGCCTAACTGGTAAAGGGTGTAGTTATCCCATTGAAACTTGTCTCAGCTTCGGGGCTGCGGCAGAATATTATATTGAAAATGGTTTAGGACGAGAAGTAACGGCAGATGAGGCAATAGAAATTATTGAGAATGCTGATAAAGCAGGCTTGGTTCATGCAGGCGTGAATGTCAAACATTTATCCAATATTTGCAACTGCTGCCCCTGCTGCTGCGCATCCATGAAAGGGATCACCAAAATGGGACATGATAAACATAAGTATCTCAATGCTTTATTCGAATCCACCATCGATGAGACGAAATGTATCGCCTGTGGAACTTGTCACGATCGTTGTCCCGTTGGAGCGATAAGTATCGAAAATATGGCAAAGGTGGATAGAGAAAAATGCCTTGGATGTGGATTGTGTGCAGGTGCTTGCCCGGAGAACGCAATTATTTTGCAAATGCGAGAAGATAAGGAAGAACCCTTCGATCATGTAGTTGATTTAGGAATGGCAATTTTTAAAGGAAAAAAATCGATATAAATGGGATTAAAGAGAGGAATTTCTGTTGGATATCCTGCTACCATTCAAATCGAAGTTTATCCCAGCAATCTTCAATGGGACTAAGCGGTGGGAATTTAGAAAGACCTTTTTCAAAAAATATCAAGCAAATGACCTAATCTTCATCTATGTCGCCCATCCAATTGAGAAGATTGTGGGATACTTCAAAGGAACGGAGATTCTCAGAGCCTCCCCCCAAGAATTATGGATACAGTGCTCAGACCTATCCGGGCTGAGTGAAGCTGACTTCTTTGAATACTTCCATGGTAAAACCGAGGGCTGTGCCATCCGGATCGACGAACTGACCATCTTCCCGCACCGAGTGGATCTGAATCTCCTCGGGCTGTCTCGTCCTCCACAACTCTATTCCTATGTAGATAGTGCATTGCGGTCCCGGATCTTGACCTTGGCCCACGACCCACGAAAAGTTCGAGCGCTTGTTTATTTTTCGGAAATCCTTAAAAAAATACTGCCGGAGGAAAGTCCGCCCGAATAAATCTCAAATTAAAAGAAAAGGAATTCTGTGCTAAATATGGTCCAGTATGTTCTGAAAGAGTTTAAAACGGTATTGAACAAATTAAAGTATATAGATTCTTGGTTTTGGTGCCGATACACCATAAATGCCTATCAGAATTGTGAGCACAGTTGTATCTATTGTGATGCTCGCTCGGAGCGGTATCATTTACTGCCGGGCTTTGATCAAATTATTTATGTGAAGCAGGATGTGAAGTGCAAATTAGAAGATCGCTTAAAACGAGCGCGCACGCTGCTACCTGATGTAGTAGCATTTGGAGGAACGGCAGATGCATATCAACCCGCCGAGAAAATAAATCAGAATTCACGCCAAATATTGGAAGTATTGGCAAAATATAAATATCCAGTAAGCATTTCGACCAAATCAACTTTAATTCTGCGAGATTTGGACTTATTTAATCAAGTCGCCATGGATACTTGGTGTTACATTGCATTTACGATAACCAGCGTGGATGAAACGGTATGTTCCTTTTTAGAACCGCGGGCTTCGAGTGCGGAGGAACGCTTTCTAGCCTTGGAAACGATAAAACGAGATTATCCGGCAATCCAGACTGGGGTGAATTTCATGCCAATTGTACCCTTTTTAGCAGACTCAGAGGAGAATTTAGAGGCGATGATTCGAAGTATTCATGAAGTAAAGGCGGACTTCGTCCTTTTTGCGGGACTGACTATGCGGGATAAACAAGGAGAATATTATCTTACTAAGGTAAAAGAAAGTTATCCAGAGTTAGTAGAGAAATACCAAGAGCTTTATCAAGATAATTATGTTCCCACTAATGTTGAATATATGAATGAAATAAATAGAAAAGTGCTGGAGCTTTGTAGGAAGTATTCGGTGAAATATCGGATCAAACGCTGGATTCCCACGGATTTCCGTAGAGTGAATTACCTCATTGCCCAAGAGCTTGCCGATTACTCGTATGAATTACAAATCCAAGGGAAGCCAAAACGCGCCTATAATAAGTGGCTTTGGGCGGCGCATTACATCAACAATTTATCGGAGTCCATTGCGACGTTAGCGCAAAAAAATCAGTTAGAGACGATTCGAAATGTGAAGGGGGAGGTGAAAGAGGAGGTAGAGGAATTAATTAAGAAGTATGATAAATCAAAAACGTTGGAGAGTTATTTTCATCGAGATTGATTTGAATGTGATGGAAAAAATTCTTCCGTTAGACATTTAATATATTAGAATTTATTATTTTTAATTTATTTTCTTTTGCGGAATAGCTTCAATTTGAGATAAATTATCGCTCAGGCCAGATGTGAATTTTCTTGAATAGTTCTATAATGGTATCGGGGTATTCATAGGAAGGGAGTTCTTCGAAGGGGCACCATCTCGAAGCAGCGGCATCATCAGAAGCGCAGGCAATGCCCTCAAATTGATGAGTTACATAATCAACGATGATGAAATGGTATTTTAGGGTTCCAGCATCGTCATAGATGATTTTATTGACGATATCGGCAACGTATTCTAGCTCTATTACTTTCAAGCCCGTTTCTTCTTCGACTTCACGCATGGCGGCGTCTTCAGTGCGCTCACCATACCCAACCATCCCGCCGGGAATGCTCCAAAACCCCTCGTCGGGGGGATGACCTCGCTGGATTATGAGAATGGTGTTGTCTTTGAGTAGACAAGTCCCCACACCGATGAGTGGGTATTTTGGATAGGCTCGCGGATCACTCATTTTTACCACCAATATATGCGCTTACCATGAATCTATATTCTACAATCTATTTATTCAATATCTTAATTTCAAGGGCTGTAATAAAGTTTCTTTTCTATTTAGTAATATTTTTATATAGCCATTTAGATAAATTACCTTATGAAAGGATTACGCATCCAATTAAAAGATGAGATATTAGAGAAATTTAGGAGGGTTGCCATGAGTGTTTTTGGATATTCAAAAGGATCGTTGAGTCAAGCCGCAGAATCAGCAATAAGTAATTGGCTTGAAGCGATGGAAATACCCTATGGGGAGGAACTAGAAGAAGACCCAGTTGAAGTTATAGAGGGTTTATTAGAAGAATGGGATATTGATTCCGTTGAATTGCAACATAATTTATCCAAATTTTGGCTCCAGGGAACAACAGATGATGTATCTAATTGACACTAATATTTTCCTTGAAGTGTTATTGAAAAGGAAAAGGAAAGAAGATTGCAAGATTTTCTTAAGAAAGGTTAAAAATGGAGAATTAACTGCAGTTTTTTCTCATTTCTCTCTATATTCAATCGAAATTCTCTTAACTAGTCAAAAGAAGTATCACGCCTTACGTAAGTTTTTGATGAGTTTGACTAGATATAAAGGATTAATAATATATAATACGAAAGTATCCGACCAATTGAAAATTGTTGAATTAATAAAGAAATATTCTTTAGACTTTGATGATGCATTACAATTGTGTGTTGCATTAATGAATCAAATTACAATAATTGTAAGTTTTGATGGTCATTTCGACAAAGATTTTAAAGATATCGAGTTTAAACGTGTGGAACCTCATGAGATCTAGAGAGATTTTATTAATCAAAAGGAGTTCGATATTTATTCATTTCGGATGAATTAAATCAGCAATTTTTCTAGATGCTAGTATTTATATCCATAATATTTACATATTCTCGACTCTTTAGTTTTCGGATGAAATCGCGACCTCATGGATCATGTAGCAAGTGAAAGAAGGTACGATCCGAGGGTAGGCGCCGATAGAATTGAGGCACTTTTATGTGCTTTTACCGCCCCAATAAATGAATGCCCATTTTATGATAAACAAATTCGTTCCACTTGCGCCCTAGATCCATCCTCAAGAAGAGCTTGGGACTGCCAAGGAATATGCTTTGAAAACGGCTTTTGTTGTAATCACGTCATCGCCAAATCAACAGAGATTGAGGAGTTATTAAAGGTCTTGCGATCCTTTGCAATTAGAAAGCAAGGATATTAGAACTGGGCTGCCACTATTCATTTTCCAATATTCATATCATTTTATGTAAATTTTTCAATCGATAATCTTATTTAACTTGCAAAGCAAATCATAATAGCATGCGCAAATTAATAATTACAGTCGCACCGACGGGCTCATTAACAACACCAGAGCAGTTACCTTGGATTCCAATAACACCGAAGGAAATTGCGGATAGCGCCTTGGAAGCCAATAAGGCAGGGGCTGCGGTGGTGCACATCCACGTGCGGGATCCACAGACGGGGCGAGCAATTCAAGACCGTGAATTATATAGAGAAACAATGGAGTATATTCGCGCAGAAAGCGATATGATAATTTGCACGACCACTGGGGGAGGTGCAACTTCGGGGGTAGGCCCTATGGGGCGTATTGTTTCCCTGGATTTGAAGCCAGAATTGGCGTCTTTAAATTGTGGTTCTATGAATTTTGGGAAAGCTATCTTTCAGAACCCGCCAGATCTGATGAAAACCTTTGCAATGAAAATGAAAGAGTTGGGTGTAAAGCCCGAATTAGAAGTGTATGAGATAGGGCATATTGCAAATGCAAAGCAAATAGCTGAACTAATAGGTCCACCTTTCCGATTTAATTTTGTCCTCGGCGTTTCAGGCGGAATTCCTGCTACGCTTGAAAGTCTATTGCTCATGCGTGATATCGTAGCTAAATTTTTCGGGCGCGAATCATCGTGGATGGCGACAGCAATTGGCAAATATGAAACATCCATTTGTGCCCATGCCATTCTATTAGGAGGAGACGTAAGAGTTGGGTTTGAAGATAATATTTATTATTCGAGGGGCGTTAAAGCCGAAAGCAATGCACAATTAGTGGAACGAATGGTTCGGATCGCAAATGAAGTAGGGCGTGAGGTTGCAACTGCCGAGGAGGCTCGTGAAATCCTCCAGATCAAGAAAGAATAACATTAGATGATGGTAATGGAAGGGCGAAATAAAGTTTTATTTATTTTTTTACTTCTATTTTCTATTCTCATCCTTCTCTCTCAGAATTTTTGGACGCAGGGAGAATTTGTATCTGAGTTTTTGGATTGGATGAGCTATGAATCAGTAGGGGGATGGGTTTATGTAAGTTGGCAGGATTCTTTCTTTAGGTTCTTATTCCCCTTAACTTATTTCCCCACTATAGCAGGTGGTCTTGGGATTACTGGTGCCATTGTGCTTCTAGGGAGCCTCACAGCCTCAAGAATACTTAGTAAAATTGCAGCAGTTCTTGCAATTCTCGCGTATGGATTGTTCATTCTCCTCCATGCGCTCTTTGGATTAATCCTTGGTTCCGCCACGTTGATCCCCAATATGGCGGGTGCTTACCTATGTTTGGTTCCTGGAATTCTATTACTGATTTGTGCTTATTCGCTTAAATCCTCAAAAGTAGAAGGGCAGGCTATGGAAAATAAACAGTATTACGCTATTGGGGGAGAAGCCCAAAAACCCACACAACCATACGTGAAAGCGCCAACGATCAAGTGCCCTAATTGTGGGGCCTTAATTCAAGCAGACCAATTATTCTGTGAGCAATGCGGTCAATATCTTTAAAAAAACTACTTTTCTTTATAATTATTTTGTAATCTTGTCTTTTATCAAAAGAAAAGCTAGTGCACCGAAGGCGCGATTAACGTTATCACCCGTTTTAGCGGAAGTTTCTAGGTAACTGATTCCTAACTCATCCGCAACTTTTTTCCCCTCTTCAAAACTCACTTGCCGCTCCTCGGTCAGATCAGACTTATTTCCCACAATTAAGGATTTCACTTCAGCGCCCGCCACGGCATTGAGTTCCTTTCTCCAATTTGTTAGATTGTAGAGGGTTTCGGGGCGTGTGACATCGTATACAAAGAGGGCGGCTTGGCAGCCTTGAAGATACATCGTACGTACCTTCTGAAAAAACTGCTGGCCCGCCAGATCCCAGAGGGCGAATCCGACAGTGACATTTTCCATGACTTTGTAATCAATGCGCATGATATTCGTTCCGATAGTGCTCTTGTAGTCCTGTTCAAACGTTTTTTCGACAAATTTATTGAGGAGGCTCGTCTTTCCCACGCCGCCATCGCCTAGAATGACCACTTTGAAGGTGAATTTCATGGCTTCGCCAGCCATTCTTGGTATAGAAACATCGACCTCTTTGTGGGTCTCAAGAATTTGAACAATTTTCTCCGCAACAATATAGCTATAAGGGAGAATATTATCAATATCAGTGACGCCAGACGCGATGGTGGTTAGAATAGCTGTGGGACCTGCATTTACAAAAATGAGTTTCCCGGCTTCAGATTCAAATGTGGTGGTACCAAAACGCCCCCCCAGTTGGAATTCAAGCATGATCCGGTCGTAGAGCTTTTCAATTACCCCCGTTACGCCACCAATAGAGAGTTCATCCATTTCGGAGGAAACTTGAGAAGCAATAATAAGACCATCTTTATCGACAATGGCTGCTGCTTTCACTGCGGTGGCATCAATATAATTTTTCAGTAGGCTATTCAGCAAATTACTGGTTGACACGATTTAACACCCTTTAAACTTCATACAATATTAGCATGACCACATTTAAAATTCGATTGTTTTCACCATAAGTATATTCAATTTATTTTTTCAGCGCAAGAGGTATTGAATTGTTATAAGTTCCGTCTTTTTTTTTTCAAGCGGCGGTTATACAGAAATTCTTATACAGCTTTCAGCAAAGTACGGAATTTATGTGAGATTATTATGGAATTATTATAATTTTTAGCGAAAGGATTCCAACAATCGCCCTATTAAAGGTTAAATAATATTTGAGAATAAAATAAAAAGTAATTTTTTAAAATTTATGGTGTGAAGTTTTTGAAAAAATTAAAAACCTTAACCACATATAAATAAATAGACCAGTGAGAGGAAAAACTGTGGAAACCCTTGATAGTATTGCGAAAGAAATTGTTTCAAAAATGGGCAATCTCTTAGGGATTAGAATTCACATTGGTATGGTGGATAGAGCTGGGAATCTTCTATTCCTGGATCGGGAGATGGAACCGTTCAAACAATTCATTACTTCCTTTGTGAGCAATAATTTTAAGTATCTGAAGGTTGGGGACCACAGTTTACCGATTTCTGGTAAAAATATCATGTTTTTCCGCATTTCGGATAAAGTCGCCATAGTCTTATATAGCGCAAAAGGGCGCATTGGCCAATTTTTATCTTTTAAAAGTCTAATGCCGAAATATAAACAAAAAATAGATGTTCTGGTTGAGGGGATAGAGCCAGAGACAATAGGAATTGAGTTAAGAGCAGAGAAGTCCGGAGTAACTCCAGCTACTTTGGAGAAACCTGTAGAAAAGGCAATTTTCTCGAGAAGAGAGAAGTTTTATAAGAGTATATACCCAAAATTGGAAAAAAAGATTAAAGAGAGCGATAAATTTAATCTAATAGTCAGTATTATCTTAAATTATAGCACTGGCCAAAATACGCTCTTAAATGTAATCGAGAAAGTAGATGTTAAAGAGAACGAGTTTTACGCCGAATTCGCTAAAATTTTAAAGGCAAAATGGATAAAAGTCCCGAATTTTGAATTATATCAAATCAACTGTCCTGTATGTAAAGATCTTTCGTATAGATTCGTCCCCATTGAACTTTTTAACAACAGCCCACATGAATACATTCGGTTTCAGCAAAAAGGCTTCTGTGAACATACATATTATGTCTTAATTGATAAAAAGCAAAAGATAAAAACAAACCAAATTACAGAAATCAAAAAAATCCAGAATGAAATCAACTTCTCAAATCTATCCATTGAAAAGCTCATTGAATTCTTTGGTGAGGATGTTTTCTTCAGTCTATTTCACTCAATTTTCTTCAAATTTGTGGTAATTTTTCTTGAATCTGAGAAAAATGCTGAAAAAATTAGCGAATTCATGAAGAATTTCTTTCCGCAAACTCTTTATGGGACCAATATTAAATCACTCCCCCGAGAAGAATTTTTAAAACAAAGCAAAAAATACTCGGATGCGCTGGTAATTGACTTAATCTCGAACATCATTGTTAATGAACCCTATGAATCTGAAGATTTCGATTTTGAATCAAAGCTATTCCGTAATATTTTGAAAGAAAAAGATGAAAAAGCCCGGATTCTAAAAACTTATTCGGAATTTGAGCGCCTAATCCTGCTCATTGATACTATTTTAAATGAAATTGAGATGTATAAGGAAATAAAAGAAGAAGAATTAATCAATTTAATGAAAACTAAGCATAATGTGGTTCTTGATCGCTCGGAGATTCCTGTTATTAAGGAGCTAGCGAGCATCTACTATACTGTCGATATTCGGAAAAAAATTGTAAAGACCCTTGTCGGTCAAGTATCAGATTGGTTTGAGAGTATTTAATCGAGATCGCGGGGGACAATTTCATTTTTATGAGTATCCATGAATTTCTTCAGTTGTTCGGTAGTTGCTGAACTTTGAGCCCCACCAAATTGAATTTTATAGCTAGCATTCGCATGCGCCATAATAATAGCATCCTTCAGTGACTTCTTCTGCAATAAGGCAACAATGAAGGCCCCGCCAAATGCATCACCAGCACCAATTGTGTCGAAAACTTTGACTTTATAAGGAGGCACTGCGAAAAATTCTTTACCAGACTTCATGATTGTTTCTTTGGACCCGCCTTTAATAACTAAGTTAATATTCGGAGGTACTTTCGATTGAAGAGCATCAATTACCTCCAAGATGTCCGTTTCTTTCGGAAGTTCTGCGACTGATGCCGCTTCCTTGCGATTGATGATTAAATAATCGATATTTTTAAGAATAGCCATTAATTTTTCATAGCCCAAATAAGATATTGACCGTCCAGGATCGAATGAGACCATTGTCTTGGTCTTTTTACTAGATTTGGCTATTTCTGCAGCTTTTTCGAGAGCTTTGGGGTCAGTCCCCGTCATGTGCAGATGCCTTGCGGATTGAATATTTTGGACATTGAGGTGTGATATTGGAAAAGGTTCATTGGCGCCTAAATTCTGGATGATTATTGGCTCACCCGCTTCATCCACAATAACCATGGATATCCCAGTTGGCTTCTGGTAATCAATTTTGATATTGGATACATCTACTCGTTCGCTAATCAATTGCTTAATTACTTCCATACCATAAGCATCAAAGCCTAAAATAGAGCAGATCGCTGAATGTACGCCTAGTTTGGCAGCCGCAACGGCGACATTAGTTGCAGAACCACCAGGGCTATATTGTATCTGCCCCTTAATCTTGACAGAACTGTCTGGACTTGGAAATTGATCAACATATGCACGGATATCCATTAAAATATGTCCCAAAGTAACCAACTCGGGAGCATTTTTCATCTCATTCTTTTCGGCCGTTTTTAACACCCTTTTATGTGCTAATTATCTTATCGAATACAGTAATTAGTAATTTTTGCGTTTTAAAAAGATTCTTGTATTTATTCAACTGCACTATTTTTAAAATTTTCAATGAAATATATTAAAATTAGAAAAAATGGGTAAAGTAATAAATATGGATCAAGTAAAATTTGGTGTAATTGGTGGCGGAATGGCTTCGAGATTTCACTTAGCAGCATGTAAAAATAGTCAGAAAGTGAAATTTCAAGCAGTATATGATGTGGATGGGAAAAATGCAGAGCGAATTGCAAAGGCATATAAATTGGAGCCATTCAAAGATCTTTCCGCTTTCTTGGAAAGTGATATTGATGTGGTGCTCGTATCAGTTCCGCATTTTCTTCACGCGGAAATGGTAATTGCTGCAGCCGAGGCTGGAAAGCATGTAACTTGTGAAAAGCCCATGGCGACCACTTTAGAAGAATGTGATGCAATGATCGAGGCCACACAGAGAGCCAATGTGAAATTCATGATTGCAGAGAATCATCGCTTCCTACCCGCGCATCAATGGATAAAAGATGCGGTCGAGAATGGTCTAATTGGGAAGCCGTTTCTGATTCGTAGCTACGAGGGAGTCAATGAAATTCCAGGGCTTATGACGCCCGGATTCTGGAAGGGTGATCCGATTCAAGCAGGCGGGGGGAGTTTAATGGATATGGGAGTCCATAAGTTCGCTACTATGCAATGGATCCTCCAAGATCAAGTTATTTCAGCTTACAGTTGGATAACCAAGCAATGCACGACTCTAGAAGAGAAAGCCGAAGATAATGCCATGATTCTTCTAAAATTCGGGAGGGGCGCGATTGCGGAAACCACTGTTAGCTTTACAGTAATATCACCTCCTACCAATCAATTGGAAGTTTATGGAACGAGAGGTACTATTTTAGAAAATCACGCGTGGATAAAGCCGGTGCAAATTAATTCCGTCCATGAAGATATGGGGACTTATCGCGGGCTTTGGTTCGAGCCGGAAATTGAACATGGACCATATCCTAAGTATTATCAGATCTCTGCAAAAATCGAAGATGAGTATTTCGCTGATTGTGTATTAGAGAATAGAGAACCAGAATTTCGACCGGAGGAAGCCAAACGCGCAGTTGCGGTTGTTCTCATGGGATATTTATCCGCCAGACTCAATCGCTCGGTCAGTTATGACGAATTAATGGATCTCTGCCAAAGTGAAGGCACAAAAACCATTTTAGAGAATTTAAGAGATGGAATACAAAATAATTTTCAGATGGAGTGAGAAGTGCTTATGATGTTATTAAGACGAGATGAAACAGAAAGACCTGAACCGATCGGCTACAATAAAGCGAAAGCGGCACAACTGATGAAACAATATAACCTTGATGCACTAATTTTAACCTCACCAGAAAATACTTTTTACGCCTCAGGGTTACCCCTCCTTCATCAAGAGATTAATCCGATTTTATTTGCTCTACGAAATCAATATCCCACTATCTTGCTCATTCAGCAGGATGGCGAGGAAAGTCTAGTCCTCTGGGATATTTTTGATAAGAAATTAACTTGGATTAAAGACGTGAAGGGGTGCTTGAATCCGACGAGTGCACTACGTGCCTTGGGAAATTTTCTTAAAAAAATAAACATTAGCGATAGCCAAATCGGCGTGGAGAGTACCTTACCTTTCTATATTCAGCATTTTCTCACGGAAAAATTCCCATCCGCAACAATTTCCATTGCGGATGAATTGCTCATGGACATGCGCCTTATTAAATCCGACGAGGAGATTCGACGCATTACCGAATCCACCAGAATTGCAGAACAGGCAATTTCGAATATGATTGAAGCAACTGAAATTGGAGTGAGCGATCTCGAGTTAATTAAAGTAGGGAAACGGACTATGGTAGAAGAAGACGCCAATGGTTGGGACCATTTTACGATGTCCATCGGGGAAAGTGATCCAGAAGCACCCGGAATTGGCCTGCAAGTGCAGGATCAGCAACTGTCGCGTTTCGATATCGGTGCCCTCTATCAAGGGTACGTCTCAGATGTAAGTCGACACGTCTATACCGGAGCAGCCCCCTCTAACTTGAAGGAGACTATCGAAGCCATCGTGCAGGTTCAAAATGCCTGTCAAGCAGCAATCAAACCGAACGTGGATCCTCAAGATATCATTACGGTTTCAGAACAAACTTGGCGGGAAGCTGGAAGGCAGGATACCTTCATTCTGATGGCACACAGTTTGGGGTTAAATACTGAGGAATACCATTTTTTTGACCCCATGAAAGGCGCCCTGAAACGGAAATTCCAACAGGGGAATGTGTTCGACTTAGAAGCCTGGACTCTATTGAAGGGCTATGGCACCATCGGCAACGAAGATACCTATGTCGTGACCGCAACCGGCTGTGAAAGAATAAGTTCCTTGGATATGAAAATTTTCGAGAAGATCTGAAACAATATTTACAATAGAAATTAACAAATGAGAAATACGTTGATATAGCGGAACTTTTCAATGGAATTCAGGAGTTCTTGGGCAGGTTCCGAAATTGACTTTATGAAAACGGTTCGTTCATCACCGGGGAGTTCTCGAAATCCAGTTTTCTTTAAAATTTGTGCCATATTTTTGGGATAAGGATAGGATACACTAGGAATTCCTTTCTTTGCAAAGTAATCTAACATATAATTGATTAAAACTTCTTTATTTTGCGCCTCAACGCCCTCTTTAAATACCATTTCTTTGAGTAATCCGCTAGTAAAATAATCCTTTCCAAGGGTCGCGATCTCTTCGTAGCTAATGATGGATCCCAGGATCTCTCCATTATCGCTTAAAACAAAGACTTTATACCGCCAATCGATCATTTGCTTCAAATACTTCTTGGTCCAAAAACCAGAAACATCTAGCCTATCACTTTCCTCATTCAATAATGGTATAATTTGCTCCAGATCCGCGTCGGTGGCTTCCCGAATTTCTCCTCTGGTAGGTTTAATTTCACCAATATTTGAATCAACTATTGCTAATGCAATTTTTTTCAATACAGGATTCAAATCTATCAAATCTTCTATCTTTTCTTTATCTAGCACCTTTCCTCCATGTTCATATTTGTGGATTTTTTGGAATCCTGCGCGGTTCAGGATATTTTTCCCTCCACGATCAGCGATTAAGAATGCAAAGATAAAATCAAAAGAGGTTAATTGTCCTAACATATTTTCGAGCATTTCAGAGGCAATGCCTTGTTTCCGATGCGAGATAGAAACTTCTGTAATAGCGATTACGGCACAATTGAATTTCTTCTTTTTAATTTTCAATATATCAGAATGGGCAATCATGCAGCCTATTAAGTTATCATCTTCAAAGGCTCCAATATACAATTGCGTATTTGCCGCATGAAATTGAAGCAGTTTAGTTCCCCAATCTGGATAATCTCTCCATCTTACTTGTTTTGGATTGTTACCAATACATGCGGTAATCGCTTGGTAATCTGGTTCTTCCATCACCTTGTAGGTAATTAAATTTCCCATCCTATATCACGAATTCCGAATAAATCTCTAAAAGATAAATTTCTAATATTAACAAATAAATTATTATAAGTACGACGAACAATTTATTTCAATTCTAATAAAGACCTATATTCTCTGTAAAAGGATTTTGTCTCGTAAGGATGAGGGGTTAAAAAAGTAAGAATGAAGGATTGCCCGTGACTCACGAAAAACCAGAAAATACAGCGGTAAATCAAGAAATATTAAACGGCGTAATTTACTCTACTTTATCGGAGGTAGGGCCGAAACCGCAAATCTGGTTCCCTGAGTCTTTAGCATATAATAAAATCCTCGAAATTCTTATTCGATCCACGACTTATATTTCAGTGGAAGGCGAGAAATGGACGGGAAGAATATCAATTCTACCCTTTCCAGTCCATAAAGTGTTAGGGCTGACTTATTTTTATGAAGAACCTGCAGAAGATGCTAAGTTAGCCCCAGAAATTACTGATACTACTGAAATATCGCAAGAAGCTGAGGAAACCCACCTAGAGAGTGCTGAAGAAAATGCAGAACCCACTGGAGTGCCTACTACCGCCACCATCACCCTTCTGATCAATGAAAATTTTAGTAGTTTCTTCTATCAAAATATGGATAAGTTAAAGCAAGATATTGAGGGTTTAGCTAAGGAATTAAATGAAGAAAGAAATCGGCGTCGATATATTCTTTCGAAATATTATTTTAATTTAGTGGAATTCATCACACGTTACCAAGCAATTCAAAGAATAGGTGATAATGAAGAGCCGCTTGAACAAGCTAGCAACAACTGCGTTCTTCTCTCCTATTTTCACAGCAAAATCGGTCCAAAACCATTCTATTGCTATCCTGAAGAGATTCTAAGCGAAGAACAACAATACCGCATCAGTAAAGAACTTGAATTAAATTTTGAACAAGGGTTCTTCACGCGTTCGTATCCGGATTTTAAAGCCCTTCATTATTATTTTGAGGTTCCCTCCGAATGGGCGCGTGGGAAAGCGGAAATGTGCTTACTTTCCTTAATTTTTGAGCGGATGCCCTCCAAAGAAACAATAACGAATATCTCATTTCGATTATCCGAATTGATTGATAAATTACTCAAAAAACCGGGAGTCTCGATGGGATTTTATAAATTCGGCTATGGGATCAAAGAGAATTTGGCGGAAATCGATCAAATGCATGATTATCTTCATAAATGGGTTACTGATGTCTATAGACAGTGTATTGAAGAATTCTATGGTACGACCTCTGAGGTGAAATTTGCCAATATTCTTCAAGATTTTAACCGGGTTAGGCTGATCGAGAAACTGTCCGAAGGTTCCATGGAATTAAAAGCGCTACAAGACTGGATCCGTTCAACTTTAGGAAAAAAGGTGGATCCGCTAGCGCTTATTTCGCCCTTAATCGACTCGAAATTTGCCATCGTAAATGAAATTGCAGGCCAAAATCATATCATTCTCCTCAAAGATTTACATGTATTTCGGATTTCTCCCTCTGCTACCTTAGAGAAACTCAAATCCCTTGAGTATGTTTATCCAGATCTTTTAAAGCTCTATGAAGATGAAGTCCAACGCTATTTCCGAAGGTACAAACCATCAGATCGAGATACCGTATTTCTTTCCCGATTGATTTTTGATAGCGTTAATAATATGATTATTTCTATGTTACGCGAAGGAGGCGTATTCTTAAAAAATGATTTTGAAGAAGCCCTAAGCGCCGATTTCCGCAATATCGCCATGGATAATCTTGAAT
>Ga0315279_10003293_pt1 | contig 22738 bp, 23 predicted proteins | sample YL17G06_20_MG_FD_203694 | JGI IMG/M metagenome (GOLD analysis project Ga0315279, IMG submission 203694) | Sediment microbial communities from Yellowstone Lake, YNP, Wyoming, USA - YL17G06_20 | ecosystem: Environmental > Aquatic > Freshwater > Lake > Sediment | place: USA: Wyoming | collected... | reverse complement strand
CTGATCGGGATTGCGTACGTGGTGGCCGCCGCGGCTTCTATTCTCGCGTTCAGCTACGCGCCCGGGGCCGCCGAGAAGATCCAGGACATGCTGCTGGGGAACATCCTGTTCGCTTCGGCTCGCGACGTAGGGGTGGTGCTCGCCGTTTCCGTCGCCGTCGGCGCGTTCCACCTAGTATTCCGCAGGAACTTCCTGCTCATCTCGCAGGACCCCGACGAGGCCGCGCGGCGCGGCGTCTCCCTCGCCCTCTGGGACTTCCTGTTCTACGCCTCCCTCGGCCTGGTGGTCGTGAGCGCGGTAGGGGTGGCGGGCATCCTGCTCGTCTTCTCCTACCTCATCATCCCGGCGGTCTGCGCGATGTTGCTCAGGCGAAACATGGGCGCCAGGATTGCGCTGGCCTGGGGCCTGGGAGCGCTCGCCACCTTTCTGGGGGTCTATCTGTCCGTGCTGCTCGACTTGCCCACCGGCGCCACCATGGTCTGCACCTTCGCCGGCGTGCTCGTAGTGGTAGCGGTTCTTAGAACCGCGGGGCGTTGTCGCTTGGGGTAGAGGAGGACAAGGAGTCCTTAACGGCGGAGAATGTGTCCGCTTGACCCGTCTGCGCCGGCGATGATAGACTGCCGCCGGAGATCGCTTGATGCCGGGTTCCTCTCCACTAATCGCCGTCACCGGCGAGCACGACCGCCGCACCGGCCTGTGGCAGCCCAGGGAAGCTTACCTGAAGGCGATTGAGGACGCCGGGGGAAGCCCCTTCGCCATTCAGGCTCCGCAGGAGCTGGACGGCGCAGCGGGCCTGCTGCTCACCGGCGGGGGAGACATCGCGCCGCGCCGCTACGGGCATCCGGCCCATCCGGCCCTGGGGCCCGTGGATGAGGAGCGGGATGAACTCGAATTGGCATTGGTGGCGGAAGCGATGGAGCGCAACTTGCTGATTCTGGCCATCTGCCGCGGCATGCAAGTGATGGTGGTGGCATGTGGGGGCAGTTTATGGCAGGATCTGCCGTCGGAATTGCCCCACAGCGTCGGCCACGGCCGCGGAGCGGGACGCAGCACCGGCACGTCCAAGCGGGCGGCTCATTCGGTCGCCCTGTCGCCCGGGACGCTTGCCGCGAACGCCTGTGGGGCCATTGGGTTCGAGGTCAACAGTAGCCACCACCAGGCGGCCCAGGTGATCGCGGGCGGCCTGGTCATTTCGGGATGGGCGCCGGACGGCATCGCGGAGGCGGTGGAGCTGCCGGGCGCCCGGTTCGTCCTCGGGGCGCAGTGGCACCCGGAGGACATGCTGGACCGCGCGGAGCAAGCGCGTATCTTTGGCGCCTTTATCGCCGCCGCGCGGGGGTGAAGCATCCGGGGGCGCCGGCCATCACACGCGCGGCACATACGTCGTTCCCCATGCGTCCTAGCCGGTGCACTCCTGTGGCGCCGCGCAGTGGTGGTAAGCCCCCCTTTTGTTTGACAATCTCACGCTCGCTTTGCTATACTGCCACCAGCGCCAAGCTGGAGGCGGCGGTCGCCCCTTTCGCGGGCGGGTGTCCAGGCCAAGGCATACCGCACCGATGCTACTCTGCGAAGTCCCGGTAAATCGGGACGAAGCACGAGGCGAGCGCAGGCACCCGGCTATTTGGCGCGGATTTTTTGTGTCCGGGCGGAATCCCGCCTTCCATGGTGGGGCAGGCGTCCCGCCTGCCAGGTAAGCCTGAGGCGACTCCGTGTTCGATAGCCTTACCGATAAGCTGCAAAGCGTATTCAGCCGGCTCACCCGCAGGGGGCGCCTGTCGGAGCAGGACGTCACCGAGGCGTGCCGCGAGATTCGCCTCGCGCTGCTGGAGGCCGACGTCAACTTCAAGGTCGTCAAGGACTTCGTCGAGCGCGTGCGCCAGCGGGCGGTCGGTCAGGAGGTGCTGCAGAGCCTGACGCCGGGCCAGCAGGTCATCAAGATCGTCAAGGAAGAGCTCACCGACCTGTTGGGCGGCGGGGAGTCGGAGCTGGGGCGCAGCGCGCAACCGCCGACGGTGTACATGCTGGTCGGCCTGCAGGGCGGCGGCAAGACGACGACCGCGGGCAAGCTGGCGCGCGCGCAGAGGGAGTCCGGCCACAAGCCGCTGTTGGTCGCCACCGACGTGCGCCGGCCCGCGGCCATCGAGCAGTTGCGCATCGTCGGCGAGCAGGTCGGCGTGCCGGTGTTCGAGCTCGGCACCCGCGAGGATCCGGTCAACATCGCCCGCGCCGCGCTGGCGCAGGCGAAGCGCGCGGGGCTCGACCCGGTGATCCTCGACACGCAGGGACGCCTGCACGTGGACCAGGAGCTCATGGCCGAGCTGCGGAACATGAGGCAAGCGGTCGCGCCGCAGGAAACCCTGCTCGTCGTTGACGCGATGACCGGACAAGACGCCGTGCGCGTGGCCCAGGAGTTCGACGCCGCGCTCGACGTCAGCGGCTTCATCCTCACCAAACTGGACGGCGATGCGCGCGGCGGCGCCGCCGTCTCCATCCGCGCGGTCACCGGCAAGCCGGTCAAGCTGGTCGGGGTGGGGGAGAAGCTCGATGCTCTGGAGCCGTTCCATCCCGAGCGCATGGTTTCGCGCATCCTGGGCATGGGCGATGTGCTGACGCTGATCGAGCGCGCGGAGGCGGCCTTCGACCAGGAGCAGGCGGCCGCGCTGGAGCACAAGCTGCGCACACGCAGCTTCGACCTCAACGATTTCATGGAGCAGTTCAATCAGATGTCGAAGATGGGGCCGCTCGACCAACTGCTGGACATGATACCAGGCTTTCGCCAGATGCGGCTGCCGGCCAACGTCGAGCTCGACCCATCGCGCATCGGCCAGCTCAAGGCGATCATACAGTCCATGACCCCCCACGAGCGCGCGCATCCCGAGATCGTCAAGGGCGGCCGCCGCCGGCGCATCGCCCAGGGCAGCGGCACGTCGCCGCAAGCCGTCAACCAGCTCTTGAACCAGTTCCGCCAGTTCAAGGATACCCTTCACCGGCTGGCGGAGATGGAGAAGCGCGGCAAGATGCCCAAGATCAGTTTCCCGGGGACTTGATGCACCGTACACGCGCGCCGCGGCGCGCGATGACACGAACGACGAGATAGGAGCAATTCATGGCCGTTAAGCTTCGCCTGCGCAGGACCGGGGCCAAGAATCAGCCCAACTACCGTATCGTCGCGGCGGACGCGAGATTCCCGCGCGACGGGCGCTTCATCGAGGTCATAGGATACTATAACCCGACGCGTCAGCCCGCCGAGTTCAGGATCAACGAGGAGCTTGCGCTCAAGTGGCTGCACAATGGCGCTCAACCGACGGAGACCGTAGGCGACCTGCTGGTGCAGCTGGGAATCATGTCTAAGTTCTACGAGCGGCAGGGCAAGCCGGTGCCCGCCGAGGCCCTGCCTAGGCCGGCCGAGGCTGCTCCAGAGGCGGCCCAGGCCCCCGCGGCGCAACCGGAGGCCGCAGTTCAGCCCGAGGCGGCGCAAGCGCCGGCCGAGGAGTCCGCCGCGCCCGAGGCCGAGCAGCCGGCCGAGGAGTCCGCCGAGGAGGCCGACCGGCAGCAAGCCTGATCAGCGCGATCGACCGCACCCCGGGCGCGGGAGGCATGAGTGCCGCGTGCGCCGCGCCGTCGCCAGCTTTCATCCCGGCACAACCAGGGCCAGAAGGGGGAGGTGTCGACTGTGAAAGAGCTGATCGAGATGATCGTGAAGGGGCTCGTCGAGGAGCCGGACAAGGTGGAGGTCACTCAGGTCGAAGGCGAGCGCAGCATCATCTTCGAGGTGCGCGTCGCCGACGAGGACATGGGCCGGGTCATCGGCAAGGGCGGGCGCATTGCGAATTCCCTGCGCACGCTGGTCAAGGCCGCGGGCGCCCGGCTCAACAAGAACATCTGGGTGGACATCAACAAGCACTCCGAGCAATGACCCGGCGCGCACTTGGCGATAATACCCGCTGCGCGGGGAGGTAGCTGATGGCAAGCCTGACGATCACGCGCCCGATAACGCTGCGCGTGATAGTGACCGAGGAATTCAAGCAGGAAATGGAGGCCGAGCTCCAAGAGGCGGCCGACACCACCCAGCGCCGCATAGACCAGATTGACTTCCAGGCGCGTCGCATTCTGGCCGACCTGCAGCGCACCGACCTCAACCAGGCGATGCAGGTGCGCCAGCAGATCGAGGCCGAGAAGGACCGCCACGAATCGGCCAAGAAGGAACTGCTCGAGCGCGCCAAGCAAGTGCGCGAACTCGAGCTCGGCTCCGAGTTTCCCCGCGGCACGCTCGAGGGGACGGTGGAGATCAAGGAGGGCGACAACCTCTACGATAAGCTCGCCAAGACCGAGATCGTAATCAAGGACGGCATTGTCGTCGAGATCCGCGAGTCCGCAGCATAGCGCGCCGCGCGGCGCCGGGCGCCATGCGCGCGAGCTCGCGGTCGGGCGCATCACGGCGCCGCACGGGGTGCGCGGGCAGGTGAAGGTTGAGCCCCTCACCGACGACCCGCGGCGGTTCTCGCAGCTTGACGAGGTATGCCTCGAGCTGCCCGACGGGCAGCGGCGCGGGTCGGCGGTCGAACGGGCGGCGGCGGGGCCGGGAGGGCGCGTGCTGCTGAAGCTGAAGGGGTGTGACGACCGCGACGCCGCGGCCGCGCTGCGCGGGGCGTACATCCTGATCCCGCGCGCGCAGGCGATCGAGCTGCCGCCGGGGCGCTATTTCGTGGACGAGATCCTGGGCCTGCAAGTGGTGACGGTGAGCGGCGCCAGCCTGGGAGCGGTGCGGGAGGTGCTGCGCACCGGCGCCAACGACGTTTACGTTACGGAGCAGGCCATGATCCCGGCGACGCGCGAGGTGGTGCGCGAGATCGACGTCGAAGCCGGGGTGATGGTGGTTGACCTGCCGGAGGCGATCTGACGGCGGGCCGCCGTGGTGCCGGCGATGGCCATGCGGATTGACGTGTTGACGCTGTTTCCTGAGATGTTCGCGGGCCCCCTGGACGCCAGCATCGTGGGGCGCGCGCGGGAGCGGGGGCTGGTAGAGATCCGGCTGGTCAATATCCGCGACCACAGCACGGAGCGCCAGCGCATAGTTGACGATTATCCCTACGGCGGCGGGGGCGGCATGGTGATGAAGCCGGAGCCGGTCTTCGCCGCGGTGGAGGCGGTGCGCTGCCGGGGCGGATGCCGGGAGCGCGTGGTGCTCATGTCGCCGCAAGGGCGGCGGCTGGAGCAGGCGGGGGTGGCCGAACTTGCCGCCTACGAGCACCTGGTGATCATCTGCGGCCACTACGAGGGCGTGGACGAGCGGGTGCGCGAGCACCTGGCGGACGAGGAGGTGTCCATCGGCGACTACGTCCTGACCGGCGGGGAGCTGCCGGCGATGGTGGTTATCGACGCCGTGACCCGGCTGCTGCCCGAGGCCTTGGGGGCGGAGCACGGCGCGGCGAGCGACTCGTTCGCCGCAGGGCTGCTGGAGCATCCGCACTACACGCGGCCGGCGGAGTTCCGCGGCTGGAAGGCGCCCGAGGTCCTGCTGTCGGGTAACCACGAGGCGATCAGGCGCTGGCGCCGCGAGCAGGCCCTGCGCCGGACGCTCCAGCGCCGGCCGGACCTGTTGCCGCGGGCCGACCTGAGCGAGGAAGACCGCGAACTGCTGGAGAAAATCGAGGGCGAGCCCGACGCGTGACGGCCGCCCGAGGAGATATACTAATGGGTAAGTCCGTAATAGCGGAGCTGGAGAAGGAACAGCTCAAGGCCGATGTTCCCCAGTTCGGCCCCGGCGACACGGTGCGGGTGCACCTACGCATAACCGAAGGCGGCCGGGAGCGCACGCAGGCGTTCGAGGGCACGGTCATCCGTCGCGGCGGAGCCGGCATCAGCGAGCGCTTCACCGTGCGCCGGGTGACTCACGGCGTCGGCGTGGAACGCACCTTTCCCGTGCATTCACCCCGCGTGGAGCGCATCGAGGTCCTGCGCCGCGGCAAGGTGCGCCGCGCCAGGCTCTACTATCTGCGCAAGAAGATCGGCCGCGCCGGTCGCATCAAGGAGGCCCGATAACACGGGATGTTGCTTAATTCGCCGTGGGAGATCATAGCCGTCGTTGCCGCGGTGGGGCTGCTGCGGGTCATCTACACCGTCTGGCGGGAGTCGCCTTATCGCGGGCTCATGTTGGAGTTGTCCGACTCGCTCCTGATCGCCTTCGCGCTCGTCTTCTTCCTCATCAAGCCCTTCGTGGTGGCGGCGTTCTTCATCCCCTCCGGCTCCATGCGGCCCACCCTGGTCGAGCACGACCGGGTGCTGGTCAACAAGTTCATCTACGAGTTCACCGTGCCCCGCCGCCAGGACATCATCGTCTTCGCGGCGCCGCCCGAGGCCACGTCGAAACACCAGGATTTCATCAAGCGCTTGATCGGCCTGCCGGGCGACGTGATTCAGGTGCGCAGCTACGACGGCGTGTATATCAACGGCGTCAAGCTCAACGAGCCCTACATCGGCCCGCTGGAGATGGCGGACTACAACTACGGACCGGAGCGCGTGCCCCAGGGGCACTACTTCGTTATGGGCGACAACCGCCGCGACAGCAATGACAGCCATCGCTGGGGGTTCCTCGACCAGCGCAATGTCCTGGGCAAGGCGATGATCATCTTCTGGCCGCTAGGGAGGCTCGAGCTTGTGCGCTGACGCCGGCGAGAGCCCGACCGCGGGCGCCATGGCCGCCGCGCGCCAGCGCTCGCGGGCCGCGCGCAGGGCGGCGCGCACCCGCGCCGAGAATGCGCGCCTGGCCGCGCTGTGGAAGCACGAGCGCGAGCTGTGGCGCGCCGGCTATCGCCTCATCGCCGGTGTGGACGAATCGGGCGTAGGACCGCTGGCGGGGCCGGTGGTGGCGGCCGCGGTCATCCTGCCCCCGGATTTCAAGGCGCCGGGCCTGTGGGAATGCAAGCGGCTCACCGCCGATAAGCGCCCCGAGTTTCACTCCATAATCATGCACGCCGCCCTCGCCGTCGGCGTCGGCGTCGTGGACGTGGACGAGCTCGATCGCATCAATATCCACCAGGCCGCCCTCAAGGCCATGCGCGTTGCCCTGGCCCGGCTTGACGCCGCGCCCGACTGCGCCCTGGTGGATGGCTTCGTCATCCCCGGCCTCGACGTGTTCCAGCGCCCCATCGTTGGCGGCGACGCCTGCAGCATGTCCATCGCCGCCGCCTCCGTCGTGGCGAAAGTCACGCGCGATCACATCATGGAGCGCCTCGACCGCCTCTATGCCGGCTATGCTTTCGCACGCCACAAGGGCTACGGCACCCGCGAGCACCGCGAGGCCCTCGCTCGGCTGGGGCCGTGCCCCGTGCACCGACGATCCTTTGGCCCCGTCTGCGACCTTACGGGCGCCGCCGAAGAGGAATAGCCGCCGGTTAACGCGGATGAATGCACATCTGCCAGGAAATGGAGCACAGCCGCCCTCGGCTGTGTCTCTTCGTGGCTGGGCAGGCGAGACGCGTGCCCTACTGTGCCGGAACGCAGCGCTCACATCCGCGGCCATCCGTGGCGAGATACTACTCACAGGTTTATGCACAGGTGTGGAGAACCGACAAATGCCACCCGCGCTTGGCGCCTGACGCGCTCAGCCTGTAGCATCACCGAACGCTGCCGCGTGAGACGCAACACGCGGCGCCCGCTTCGGCTGGAGGCCGGTAGTGTCTGAGCTGACAATTCGAGATGTAAATACCTTCTTCGGCTTCTGGGCGAGCCGGCCGATTGACATCTCGCTCGCAACCTTGTCCGGGATTTTGGACAAACACAAGGTTGCTCGCGCCGCGACATTATCCACTGTGGGCATCTTCATGGATTGTCGCCGGGGAAACGACCTCACCTGGCAGGCGGCGCAGGATGACCCGCGCCTCCTCCCGACGGGCACGATCGATCCGCGCGGCGGCCTGCGCTGCATGGAGGAGTTGGCGGAACGCGTTGAACAGGGCTTCCGCCTGTTTGCGCTGTTCCCGGAGACCCAGGAATGGTCGCTCGAGCACGCCTGCTGCACAGAGGCCCTGCGATTCGCCGGCCAGGCTGGGATCACGGTTATGATCGAGGCGGCGCAGTCGGGCGCGCCCACGACGATCGCGCGCCTGGCCGAGCAGTGCGGGGCGCGCGTGATCCTATCGCACATCGGCTATCGCAACCTCGGCGAGGTCCTTATGGTCATGAAAAACAACCCGAATGTGCTGCTGGAGACGCACATGCTGACATCGGCCGACGGCATCGAGCGGACGGTGGACGAGGTCGGCAGCGAGCGCCTGCTGTTCGGGTCGGGGGCGCCGCTCAAGTATTTCTCGAGCGCGTACCTGCGCCTGCACTTCGCGGATCTGCCCGCGGGGGAGCGGGCGGCGGTGCTGGCCGGCAACTTCGAGCGCTTGCTGGAGCAAGGGTGAACCTCGCGCGGGCGGTGGGCAGCCGCCGGGTGCGGCGACGCCGCTTGTGCCTGCGGACGAGGAACGCACGTGGCGATCATCGATATCCACGCACACTACGGAAGCTGGTTCTGGCCGGTGCGCGCGCCGACGCTGGACGACCTGCGCGCGCACATGAAGAAGTTCGCCATCGAGAAGACGTTCCTGGCGAGCTCGGTGGCGATCATGGGCGAGATAGTTGAAGGCAACGCGGCGGTGGCGGAGGCGATCGAGGGGTGCGACGATTTGCTGGGCTGGTGTGTGATTAACCCCAACTTCGTGGAGCTGTCGCTGGACGAGGTGCAGAAGTACCTGCGGCGGCGCGATTTCGTGGGCGCGAAAATGCACGCCGCCTACCACATGCAGCCGCTGGATTCGCCGCCGACGGCGCAGTTGGTGAAGGCCATGCTGCGCTACGACAAGCCGCTGATGGTGCAGGTGCGCACCGAGACCGACCTCGCGCGCCTCGACGCGCTCGCCCAGGAGTTTCCGAGCGCCCACATCATCATCGGCAACATGGCGGGCGCGCATTGGCAGGTCGCCGTGCGGCTGGCAAGCGTGCGCACCAACATCGTGCTGGAGTGCGGCGGCCCCATCGCGGACCGCGACAAGATCGCTTACGCATTTGCCGAAGCCGGCCCCCACCGCGTCCTGTTCGGCACCGACCAGCCCCTGGTGCACCCGGCTTTCGCGGTCGGCGCGGTGCGCGACGCCGCGCTCGAGCCATCGCAGAAGGACGCCATACTGCAGCGCAACGCGCGGCGGCTGTTCGGCCTATGACCGACTTGCATCACGAGGCCCGGCGCGCGCTGGACGAATTCCTCGATCACCTCGCCCTCGAGCGCGGCCTGGCGCATAACACCATCGCCGCCTACCGCAGAGACCTGGAGGCGCACCTGGCCTTCCTGCGGGAGATAGGCGTAGAGCGCCCCCGCGACGCCGGCGAATCATACCTCCTGCGCTACCTCGCCTGGCTGCGCAAGGCCGGCGCCGCGCCGGCGACGGTGCTGCGCAAGCTGTCGGCCGTCAGGTCATTCTACCGCTACCTGGTGCGCGAGGGGATGATCGGGGCCGATCCCACCGCTAACATCGAGTCCCGCCGGCTCGAGGCCCGGCTGCCCGGCGTGCTGTCGCTCGACGAAGTCGAGGCCATCCTGGCTAAGCCCGACACCTCGACCGCCCGCGGGCTGCGCGATTGGGCGCTGCTGGAGCTGCTCTATGCGTCGGGGCTGCGCGTGTCGGAGCTGGTCGAGCTGGAGGTCGGCGACCTCAATCTCAAGCTCGGGTTCGTGCGCTGCATCGGCAAGGGGTCGAAAGAGCGCATCGTGCCGCTCGGGCGCAAGGCGATCGAGGCCCTGGAGCGCTACCTGGGGACGCGCAAGAGCGGCGCCACGGCGCTTTTCCCCGGCCGCAGCAGGGGCAAGCTAACGCGGGTGGCGTGCTGGCAGATCATCAAGCGCTACGCGGCCCTGGCTGGCGTCAAGACGCACGTGTCGCCGCACACGCTGCGCCATTCGTTCGCTACCCATCTGCTCGAGCGCGGCGCGGACCTGCGGTCGATCCAGGAGATGCTCGGCCACGCCGACATCTCCACCACCGAAATCTACACGCACGTTTCGATCGACCACCTGCGGGAGGTTTACCAATCAACCCATCCGCGGGCGTAGGGGAATCAGCCGCCGATGCTTGCCCGCCCGCCTGAGGCGGATAAACCTCTGGCGGGAACGCGGATGGACGCGGATTAAGGCGTAGGGGCCGATCCCCGGATCGGCCCGGAGATGAAGAGGCCGTCCCTCGGCGCAGCAAGGATAGACATGGCGAGGTTACGACGTGAGTAAGCCCGAGAAGGTGGATAGCCGGTCCCGAGACCAGCAGAAAATGGAGCGCATCGTCTCCCTGAGCAAGCGGCGGGGGGTCATCTACCCGTCGTCGGAGATCTACGGCGGCGCCGGCTCGGTGTGGGACTACGGGCCGGTCGGCGTGCTGCTCAAGAACAACGTCAAGCAGGCGTGGTGGAGGGCGGTGGTGCAGCAGCGCGACGACACGGTCGGGCTCGACGCGGCCATCCTCATGCACCCGCGGGTGTGGGAGGCCTCCGGCCACGTCAGCGGCTTCACCGATCCGCTGGTGGATTGCCTGCAGTGCAAGCAGCGCTTCCGCGCCGACGACCTGGCGGGCGACCGCTGCCCCGCCTGCGGCGGCGAGCTGACCGAAGCGCGCGCCTTCAACCTCATGTTCAAGACCTTCATGGGGCCGGTGGAGAATGAGGCGGCGGTGACCTACCTGCGCCCCGAGACCTGCCAGGGGGTTTTCGTCAACTTCAAGAACGTGCTGGTGTCCAGCCGCAAGAAGCCCCCCTTCGGCATCGCCCAGATCGGCAAGTCCTTCCGCAACGAGATCACCACCGGCAACTTCACCTTCCGCAGCCGGGAGTTCGAGCAGTACGAGATCGAGTACTTCGTCCCGCCCGAGCAGGCCGACCAGTGGTTCGAGTACTGGGTCGAGGAGCGCCTGAAGTGGTACACCGACCTCGGCATCGCCGCGGACCGCCTGCGCCTGCGCCCGCACCGCGAGGACGAGCTCGCCCACTACGCCTCGCGCTGCACCGACATCGAGTACGGCTTTCCCTTCGGCTGGTCCGAGCTGGAGGGCATCGCCAATCGCCAGGACTTCGACCTGCGCCAGCACCAGGAGCACTCGGGCAAGGATCTGACCTACTTCGACGAGGCGGAGAAGCGCCGCTACCTGCCCCACGTCATCGAGCCCTCGGGGGGCGTGGACCGCAGCGTGCTGGCGTTTGTGGTGGATGCCTACGAGGAGATTCCCGGCGGACGCGGCTCCGCGGGGGCGGAGGTCGAGTCGGTGCTGCGCCTGCACCCGCGCCTGGCGCCGATCAAGGCGGCGGTGCTGCCGCTGGTGCGCCGCGACGGCATGCCCGACCGCGCCCACGCCATCTACGACGACCTGCGCCGACACTGGTTCGTCGAGTATGATGAGGGCGGCAGCATCGGCCGGCGCTATCGCCGCCAGGACGAGATCGGCACGCCGTTCTGCATGACGATTGATTCCCAAACCGCCGAGGATGGCACCGTCACCGTGCGTGACCGCGACACCATGGAGCAGATCCGGGTGTCGGCCGACAAGCTCGTGGAGTTCCTGCGCGACAAGCTGGGGGAGTGCTGAGGGCGGAAGTAGCCGCGGATCAACGCGGATAACCGCGGATGGGAACAAGTTTCACCGCGGAGACGCAGAGGGCGCTGAGAAAGCGTAGGGGCGGCCCTGCGTGGCCGCCCGTAGGGGCGCGATTCCCTTCGACTGCGCTCAGGGCAGGCATCGCGCCGTCCGGACGTCGCCCGCCCGGTGATGTCACTCGCGAAGGGGGTTCGGAATGACAGTTCGGCGTGCCAGGAGGCCGCGATGACGCTCGACCCCCTGAGCCATCTCGCGCGCGATGACAAGTGGTACCTCGCCAACGGGCGCGGCGCCATGTACGCGCCGCGCTTTCCGCGGTTTCTCGACGCCCCCGGCTTCTGGGATGAGTGCTATGTCGCCGACCTGCCGCTGGAGCGCCTGTTCACGGTGCTCGTCCTCGAACAGCGCCGGCCGATACCATTCACCACGCGGCGGCGGATTTGGCGCCCGGACGTCCTGACCATCGAGCGCGAGGCCGAGGGCCTCGAATGCCGTGAGGAACGGGTCATCGTCGGCGAGCACATCTTCGCCAGCCGCCTGACGCTCACCAATCGCGGCGACCGCGACCTCGAACTCGACCTCGTGCAATGGAGCCTGCAGCCGCGCGTGCCCACGCTTGAACGCGACGGCGTCACCATCGGCCCCCCGCGCCGCGACGGCCGCGCGATCGTTTTCCCGCTGACCGCGCGCCGCGCGGGCGCCAACGTCGAGTTCCACGCGGCGATGGGCGCCGACGTCTCCCCGACCTCCCACGCCATCAACCTGGCGGAATGGCACGACCCATCGCCCCGCTGGGAAACATCCATCTTCCCCGAGAAGTTGGGCGAGGCCGGCCTCGGCGACGAGGACAAGTTCGAGGTTGGCGTGCCTCCCGACGGCCTCGTGCACCTCGGGCTGCATTATGCGGTCAAACTAGCGCCCGATGAGTCCAGGCAGACCACCTTCGCCTGCGCGGTGTCCACAGAGCCGGGTCGGGCCGCGCGAGCGCTTGAGAAGCTCGCCGAGGTGAACGTGGTCGCCTCCAGCGAAGCGAGCTGGCGCAAGTTCTTCGACTCGGTGCCATACTTCGAGTGCAGCGACCCATACTTGACGACGTACTACTGGTACCGCTGGTACGGCCTGCGCCTGCTGATGGTGGCGGCGTGCCAGGGCCACTTGCCGCACCCGTGCGTGTTCGAGGGCAGCGGCGGCTTCCGCTGCCACATCTCCTACAGCGCGCAGTGCCACATGCTCGAATGCTCGTGGATGGAGTTCCCCTCCTTCGCCGAGGGCAGCCTGCTGAACTTCATCGAGAATCAGCTCGACAGCGGCAGCTTCCCCGGCCACATCGGGCTGGCGTGGCACGACCAGGGCTTCTATCACGCAAACTGGGGCGCGGGGGCGCTGCAGGCATACCATCTGTCCGGGGACAAGGGCTTCCTCAAGGCGATCTATCACGGCCTGAGCCGGTACGCCGATTACTTCGCCCGCGAGCGCGACGCCGAGGGCAGCCACCTCTACGACGTCATCAACCAGGGCGAGACCGGCCAGGAATACTCGAGCCGCTACCTGTTCGCCGACCCCGAGGCCGATACGTGGAAGGCGATTCGCCTCAAGGGCGTGGACGCCACGGTCTACATTTACGAGCTCCAGCGCGCCCTGGCCGAAATCGCCGCCGAACTCGACATGCCCAACCAGGCGCAGCGTTGGAACGCAGAAGCCGACGCGACCAAGCAGGCGGTCCTCGAACGCATGTGGGACCCCGGGCGCGAGGAGTTCTGCGACGTCCTGCCCGGCACGTTCGAGCGCTCGCCGTACTCGCCCGCCGTGAGCTTCTACCCGTTCATGACCGACATCGCCGGGCCCGAGCACGCGGGGGCCCTGCGCCGTCACCTGCTTGATCCGCAGCGCTTCTGGAGCGAATACCCGGTGCCGACGAGCAGCCTCGACGACCCCTTCTTCGACGCGGAGGCCGAATGGAAGGGCCGGCGCCACGCGTGCCCGTGGAGCGGGCGCGTGTGGCCCATGACCAACAGCCACGTCTGCCAGGCCCTGGCCCGCGCCGCCCAGCACCTCGACCCGTCACTGTCGCAGGCCGCCGCGGAGCTGCTGCGGCGTTTCGTGCGCATGATGTTCTTCGATGGCGACCCGGGCCGCCCCAACTGCTTCGAGCACTACAACCCGCGTACCGGGATGCCTTGTCTGTACCGCGGCGTGGATGACTACCAGCATTCGTGGGTGGTGGACCTTATCATCAAGTACGTCGCTGGGTTCCAGCCGCAGGCGGGGGCCCGGGCGGTGGTTCATCCGCTGCCGATGGGGTTCGAGCACTTCACCCTCGATCGCGTCAGGTTCCGCGGACACGAGGTGAAAGTCACGTGGCGCGCGCCGGGGTTGCAGGCGGAAGACACCGGGCTGCGAATATACGTCGAAGGCGCCATGCGGGCGCAGGCGGTGGACCTGCAGCGGGTGGAAATCGAACTATGAACTATGCTCGGCCGCGGATTGACGCCGGCAGCGCGGATCAGACGACATCCCACCGCAAAGACGTTGACGGCGCTGAGAAAGAATGGGAGGAATCGGGTCGTTTCTAACCGGGATTATGCATAGGAAAAGGTCAATGTCATTCTGAGCCCTTCGACTGCGCTCAGGGTAAACTCCGCGAAGAATCTTGGTAGGGAACGCGCAACCGCGATGGCAAGACCCTTCGCTTCGCTCAGGGTGACATCACTCGCTGGGTGAATGCCTCACGCTCGATACGCATAATGTGGGTCTAACGTTGTCTCAATCTGTGAAATCTGCGCAATCTGCGGATAGACTGTTTCCATCCGTGTCCATCGGCGTTCCCGCCAGAGATTTATCCGCCTCAGGCGGGCGGGCAAGCATCGGCGGCTGGAGTAATCAATACCGATAGGGGATGACATGCCATTTCACTTGGTGCGCAGCTTGCGCACGCTGTCGTCGGAGGTGTATCTGGTGTGGGCGGGCGAGCAACGCATCGGCCAGGTTGACCTCCACTACGCCGACACCACCGTCCACGCCACCATCATGCTCGAGGCCGACTTGCTGCCGGAGCAGCGGCAGGAGCTTTTCGCGCAGCTCGACGATGATGTGGTGTCCTCCTACATGCCCGTTTTCCAGCGCGAGGACTTCATCATCGTCGTGTTCCGCGGCGAGGAAACCGAATCGTTCAGCTACCCGCCGGCAATGGAGGAGTAGCGCCGGGGTCGTGAGCTATGGGTGACGACAGGATGCTCCGCGCGGCTTCGGCGCGGGAGAGCCGGTTGCATAAGGAGCTGAGGACGCACGTACAAGCAGCCTGCCTCCCGCACTTGATGGCTGTGGACGCGCTCGCGCCGGTGGCGGATGACGTGGCCTTTGCGATCGTCGGCTCGGTCGCGACCGGCTTCTGCCGCGCGGATTCGGATATCGACATTGCGGTGATCGTCTCCGAGCGAGTCCGTCGCCTTCTCCGCTCCCGCGTCCCCCACTTGGTCGAAAGATGGCGGGGCGGGCGTCCGACCGAAGAGGTCGTTGCGGGTCGTCAACTGCACTGGTATGCGGTCAGCACGACCGAGGTGAGGCGAGCGCTGCTGTGCCACAACGACGGCGCGATGTACGCCTATGGCACGGCCCAGGTGCTGCGGGACCCGAATGGTCGCCTGGGACGCATAGTGGCACGCCATGGGCCGCAGGTGGCTAAGGTGCGCGCCAGCCGGATCGAGGGCAAACTCGACATGCTGCAGCGGCGCGCCGGGGTGCTGCCCCCCGCATACCGCGACGGCCGCGTGATGGTCGCCCGGATGGCGCTCGAAGTGATTGTCCTCGGATTGAAGACGATCGCGTTGCTGGACGGAGCGGTGGGCTTTCGCAAGGACCTTGAGGCGTGCGCTTTCGCGGGAGGGCTCGGAGGGGCCCTGCGCGCGAAGCTGCTGCAGGCCCTGGCGGGCATCGGCGAGCTCGGTCGGGCCGACCGCTTGACCAAGCAATTGGTTGTGGGGAGCATAGTGCGGCCCCTCGGAGAAGTGGTTGACGCTTGCAGGTGCGCTGCGCGTTCCCAGGGGATGAGAGATGGGCTTCCGCGGCCGGACCCGAGACACGTGGAGCCGCAGCCTCCACCCGCCCTGCTCTGGAAGCGGCGATCCGAATGGCTGCGATTGTAATCCCGGAACCCGGCACTGCCGGAGCATGGCAGCCACTCAGCTCGACGGCCTAACGCTTTCGCGGGCGCGCCTGGCCCCCCGGCCCCAGGAGTCGCCGCGCAGGGAGCAGAATCCCTCATGCTGACCTAATGGTGTTCGGGTATTACACAAGGGGCATCGGAGGGCGAAGACGAGTTCATCTCAGAGGTTTTTCCGCCCTCCCTTGATACCCGAGGCTCTTTGAGTATGGGCGCACGGGGACGAGAGCAACAGCATGCTGAACCGCCGGCCGCGGCCGAAACGCGCGGGCCTCGATCCAGCCCGCGCTGGCAGCGCTACGTGGGGTCGTATCCCTTCCTGCTGCCCAATCTCCTCGGCTTTCTGGCTTTCACGCTGCTGCCCGTCACGGCGGCGTTCGTGCTCAGCTTCACCGAGTGGGGCATCCTCGATCACCCCCGCTGGGTCGGTCTGCACAACTTCAACAAGCTGCTGTGGTTCCACCGCGAGGCCGGCCGCGCGGCCGCCAACGACCCGTACTTCTGGAAATACCTGTGGAACACCGTGTTCCTCATGTTCGGCATCCCTCTGTCGATCGCGGGGTCGCTGTTCAGCGCGCTCCTTCTCAACCAGCGCCTGCGCGGGACGATCCTCTTTCGCACGCTCTTCTTCCTGCCCTCGATCGCCTCGGCGGTGGCGGTCACACTCCTGTGGAAGTGGATCTTCCAGGATGATTACGGCCTGCTCAACTCGTGGCTGCACGGCGTCGGCGTCGTCCATCCCCCGCGCTGGCTGGTCAGCACCGCTTGGGCCAAGCCCGCTTTCATCATCATGGGCCTGTGGATGACCGTCGGCGGCTACAATATGATTCTCTATCTGGCCGGGCTGCAGAACATCCCGGGCGAGCTGTACGAGGCCGCCGATATCGACGGCGCCGACTGGTGGCGCAAGCTGCGCTACATCACCTGGCCGATGCTGTCGCCGACGACATTCTTCATCGGCACCATGTCCATCATCGCCGGCTTCCAGGGCGGGTTCGTGGCGGCCTACATGATGACCGGCGGCGGCCCGGCGGGCGCTACGACAACCATCATGCTCTACATCTACCAGAACGCCTTCCAGTGGTTCCAGATGGGCTACGCGGCCGCCATCGCGTGCGTCCTGTTCGGCCTCATTTTCGGCTTCACGCTGCTCAACTGGCGGCTCAGCCAACGCGTGGTGTACTACTGATGGCCGCGCGCGAGATAATTGAGCTACGCCCGGCGCGGCGTCGCCGGCGACCGCTGGGGCCGCGCGACGCGGCGGTGAGAGCCGCCGCCTACGTCGTGCTGTGCGCCATCGGCTTCGTCATGGCGGTGCCGCTGGCGTGGATGATCGCGACTTCGCTCAAGGACCCGTCTCAGGTGATGCTTGCGCATGACCAGTGGCTACCGCGGCGCCAGGTCGCGAGCAGGTACGGCCCGCTCTATGCGGCGCGCGTGAACGGGGTCGAAGTCAGCGGCGCCGAAATCGCGCGCTCGCCGCAGGGCCGGGCTCTGCGCATCATCGAGCCGCGGCGCATGGCCGGCCGCATCCTGACCGTGCCCGCCAACCGGACGCGCCCCGTGGAGCGCGTGCACCTCCACTGGAAGAACTACGTTGACGCGTGGACCGCGATCAAGGTCGAGTCCGCGTTCGGCGGGCTGCTGCGCAACGCCGACGCCTTCATGGTCTTCTACCTCAACAGCATCCTCGTCGCCGTCGCGGTCACCCTCGGGCAGGTCGCCACCAGCTCGCTCGCCGCCTACGCTTTCGCGCGCTTGCGCTTCCCCGGCCGCGATTCGCTGTTCTTGGGCTATCTCGCGACCCTCATGGTGCCCGCGGTCATCACCATGATCCCGGTCTATATCCTGCTGTCGCGGCTGCGCCTGACCGATACGTACTGGGCGCTGATCCTGCCCGGCATGTTCTCCGCCTATGGCACTTTCATGCTGCGCCAGTTCTTCCTCACCATCCCGCGCGATATCGAGGACGCCGCCCGTATCGACGGCGCCAGCCTGTTCGGCGTCTATTGGCGCATCATCATGCCCCTGTCCAAGCCCGCGCTCGCCGCCCTCACTACCTTCGTCTTCCTTCACACCTGGAACGACTTCATGTGGCCGCTCATCGTGATAGACAGTCTGCGGCTGAAGACGCTGCCCATCGGTCTCGCCCAGTTCCAGGGGCCGTACGTCACCGAGTGGCACCTGCTGATGGCGGCGTCGGTGATCGTGATGGTGCCCGTGCTCGTCGTTTTCGTCGCCGGCCAGCGCTACTTCGTGCGCGGCATTATCCTCAGCGGCCTGAAGGCGTGAGCGGGCGTGCGCCGGGCGGTTCGCACGTGCGTGGCCGAGAGGAAATCGCCCGGTGGGGGAGAAGAAGCATAGGGGAAGGATCACGCACGCAACCCTGCACCGTTGCTAATCCCCGTAAGGAGGTCCCAGTGGGTAGAATCGAGGAGGCGGTCCGTTCCACCGTTACGCGCGTCGTCAGGCGCGAGCTGAGAAGCACCGTTGCGCCCCTTGCGCGCGATGTGCGCGAGCTGAAGCGCGTCGCATCATCACTGTCGCGATCCGTCGCATCCCTGGGGAAAGCCATCGGCGAGCAGGTGCGCGCAGCCGAGGCGCAGCGGGCGCGCCTGGAGGCGCCCGAGGAAGAGGTCAAGGCCGCCCGCATGTCGCCGCGGCTCATTCGCAAGCTGCGCGCGCGCCTTAAGCTCACCCAGGGGGGGCTCGCCGTCATCCTCGGCGTCAGCTCCGCGTCGGTCTTCGCGTGGGAGTCGGGACGTTCGGCGCCGCGCGGGGGCAATCGGGCCGCGCTGGTGGCCCTGCGCAAGCTGGGCCGCCGCGACGTCAAGCGGATACTGGCGGAGAAGGCGCAAGCCGCTCCCGCGAAAAAGCCTGCTCCGGCGAAGGCTAAGCGAGCCAAGCCGCGCCGCAAGCCCGTCAAGCGCGCCAAGCGCCGCGCCAAGAAGAAGTAGCCGTCACCATTGCCAGCGCGCGAGCCATGAAGCTACCGGAGCGGCCACCCAAGCCGGAGGCTTACTATACGCATCGGTCGCGGCGCACGTGAGAGACGCTGGTGGCGCACGCCGCTGGCGGTGGTCTCCCTCGCGCTTGATGTCGTGATACTCTGGGCCGCGTGGCAGCACTCCGTGTGGTGGTTTGTCTTGTTCTCGGTCCTGGCCGCGCCGTACGTTGTCTGGGCAATCTCGGTCCTAGCTTCCGAGCGCTAGGCCCATGCCCTCATCCGCCGTTCCCGACAGGTTATCGCCCCCCGCCGTAGTAATATTGCCCCCAAGATCGGTTCTCAGTGGGCGCGAACTCCCCCGAAGTCGCGATGGCGCCCCGGGAATCGTGGCATTCGCGGCGTCAACCCGAGAGGAGAAAGGCTAGGTCGCGATGAGTGCTGAAAAGCCCGCGATAGACGGCGGCCGACCGATCCGCGGCGCCGAGGATCCGCTGCCCCAGGTCTTCCCGCGCGCGGTCGGCGGCAACGCGCTGAAGTACTACCGGGAATTGCTTGCGAGCGGGCTCACCAGGGCGCCGGATTTCGACCGCGCTTTCGCGGAAGCCAACGGGGTGCGCTTCGCGCTCTCCGTCGCCAACTGCACCGCGGCCAACCACGTCTCCTGCGCCGCCGCGGGCGTCGGCCCCGGCGACGAGGTCGTGGTCAGCCCCATCACCGATTACGGCACCCTCTACGGCATCATCGCCCAGCGCGCCACACCCGTGTTCGCCGACACCGACCCCCTCAGCGGCAACGTTACCGCCGCCACCATCGAGGCGGTGTTGACCGAGCGCACGCGCGCTCTCTCGGTCGTTCACTGGGCGGGCATCACCTGCGACATGAAGCCCATTCTCGACCTCGCCGCGCGCCGCGGCCTGCCGGTGATCGAGGACGCGTGCCAGGCGCCGCTCGCCGAGTACGACGGCCGCAAGGCCGGCGCCATGGGCGCCATGGGCTGCTTCAGCTTCGACGGCGAGAAGCACATCTCGTGCGGCAGCGGCGGCGCCGTCATCACCGACGACGAGGAGCTGTTCCAGCGCGCGGTCAACTTCGCGGGCAACCGCGGCGCCTACGTCGAGGACCCGGATTACGGCCGCCGCCACAAGGTGCTCGGCTGCAACTACCGCTTCGACATCGTGCGCACCCCGCTGGCGATGGCGCAGTTGGAAGCGCTGCCGGAGCTGGTGGCGCGCCGGCGAGGCCTGGGCGCGCGCCTGTCGCGGCTGCTCGCCGAGATCGAGGGCGTCACGCCGAGCCCGGTGCCGGAACGGGGTGACGCGGTATATTGGATCTACCCGTTCCTGGTCGAGGTCGAGGCGATGCGCGTCGGGCTTGACGACCTGGGGCGGGCGATGGCGGCCGAGGGTCTGTCGGGCATCGGCTCCGGCCGCTACTACCTGGTGCCCGACAGCCACGACCTGCTCAACGACCTGCGCCACACCTACGCCGACGGCGCCATGCCCGGCGGCGCCTCTGACAGCTACTTCGGTCGCACCTACTCGGCGGCGGCTACACCCAACGCGAAGTGGTACGTCGATCACATGCTCCGGTTCGCCTTCACCGAGAAATACAGCGATCGCGACCTCGAGGACGTGGCGAGGATCGTGCGCAAGGTCGTCGAACACTACCGGGCATAACCGGGCACGAGGGGTGTGACCGTTTTTAGTGGGTGCGGTGGCAACGCCTCTCCCTTGCAGGGAGAGGACGGCCCGCTGGGGGGGGGCCGGGTGAGGGTGAATAGCCAGGCAGGCGACCCTCTCCTTGATCCTCTCCCTCCTTCGCGGGCATCGAAGCCCAGCTTCGTCGGGCGAAGTTGCCCTGGTAGGGAGAGGAGTCCCTCGCTCAAACCCCCACTTTTCGAGGTCACACCCGGTACGAGGGACATATGAGCCGCATTCTCAAGTTGACCGGGCGTTACTACCGCACCGTGCCGCAGGACGCGGCCGGTTACGCGGAAGAGGAGCTTGCGCTCGACGCCGGTCACAGCGCCTTCATCCCGCTGCACTGCTGGGACATCGGCTGCCCGGGAGGGCCGGCGACGGATCCGCAGTTCTGCGTGGGCATGGGCCATCACGCGACCCTGGCCGCCGCCTACGAGGTGATGCGCGACTACATCAGGCCGGCGCTCGATGCCGCGCGCGCCGCGGGATTGGCGGTCTATCACGTGCAGTGCGAATCCATCGCCGCGCGCTACCCGCAGTGGTTCGAGTGTGACGCCGATCCGGTTGCGGCCAGCTCGGGCGAGCCCGCGCCTGAAGCCATCCCCGGGCATCGCGACGCGATCCTCTCTCGCAGCCACGGCCGGGACTACATGACGCGCTCGCCCTTGACGGACATGGACATCGCCGAGATCGTCGCCGCCCTGCCCGATGAGCCGGTGGTGCATCAGAGCGCTCAATTCGACCGCATGCTGCGCCGCCGGGGCATCGTGAACCTCGTCTATACCGGCTTCGCGACCGACATGTGCATCCTTAGCGCACCGGGCGGGGTGGGGCCCATGTTCTCACTCGGTTACCGCGTCCTGCTCATCCGCGAGGCCACGCTCGGCGTCGAGCAGCCCGATACGCTGGAGGAAAGGCTGGCGACCCGTTGGGGCATGCGCTTCATCGAGACCCACTGGGGCGACACCGTGGGCTTCGACCAGTTCATGGCCGAGTGCGCGCGCCTGGCGCGCGAGAGGGAGACGCCCTCGTGAGCAAGGATTTCAACCCCGTCAAGGTGGAGATGCCCGAGGGCATTCGCTGCGCCATCTGCCTGACCTACGACACCGACATGGCCGGGGGCTACGCGCCGCCCGGAGGCTCATGTCACGGGCACACCATGCCCGCCCTGCAGGAGTACATCCTGCGGCTGTGCGACACGGCGGAGAGCTTCGGCGCGCGCCTGCAATTCTTCCAGATCGGCAACGGCCTGGAGGATAAGGACGTGCACTATCTGCGCGAGGTCTTGCAGCGCGGGCACGTCGTTGATTCGCACACCTACTCCCACATTGCGCTCATCACCGACGACCGCAAGGCGCTCGACGAGGAGCTGGCGCTCACCAACCAGCTTCTCGAGCAACGGCTGGGCTGGAAATCGACCGTCCTGCGCGGGCCCGGGGGCTACCATGAAGGGCTGCGCGGCTACACCGGGAACCAGCGCATCATCATGAAGAACGGCTTCCACTGGGTGAGCTGCGAGTGGAACCGCACGCTGCTGGAACAGCCGCTCGAGCGCGCCATCGAGGCCCCCGCCCACGACGTGCCCTACGCGTATGACAGCGGGCTCATCGAGTTGCCGCTGCAGGGCTTCACCGACCGCGTGTGGTTCGAGACGGTGAAGATGGCGGACCGGGAGCTGTACGACGCGTGGCGCGCCGAATGGGGCCATCGGGCGGTGCCCGCGGGCGCGCGCGCGCCATGGACCGCCGAGGACGCCCTTGAGTCCTGGATCGAGTACAACCTCGCCACCGCCGACTTCACCTACGATAACGGCTTGTTGTGGGTCATCTGCTGGCATCCCTACTCGCACTACCTGCATGACCCCGACAACCGCATGCTGCCGGCCCTGCTTGAGCACTGCGCGGCGAAGAAGGAAAAAGCGTGGGTCTGCACCATGCGCGACGCGGTGGGGATGATCGCCGCGTAACGTGCGCGGCCGCGATGCGGCCGCCCGCCGCGCGCCCCGCGTGACGCAGGCCGCGATTCCTCGCGCTACGGCCCGTCGGGCAGGGCTTCCTCCCCGATGGGCGGCCCTGCGTGCTCGGCGGCCTCCGGCTGCAGGGTCTCCTTGGCGGCGAGTTGCCCCGCTTCGCTCAGCTCCACCGACCTGGGCACCCGCACCCGGCTTGCAGCCACCAAGGTCATGACGGCGATCACCGCCCCCGCGAGGAACACCGTCGGGTAATCATACTTCACCCACAGGTAGCCGCCGAACGCGGGCACCGTCATGGAGACGGCGTGGTCAATGGTCACCGACAGGCTGAGCGACGCGGTG
>Ga0315279_10003292_pt1 | contig 22739 bp, 23 predicted proteins | sample YL17G06_20_MG_FD_203694 | JGI IMG/M metagenome (GOLD analysis project Ga0315279, IMG submission 203694) | Sediment microbial communities from Yellowstone Lake, YNP, Wyoming, USA - YL17G06_20 | ecosystem: Environmental > Aquatic > Freshwater > Lake > Sediment | place: USA: Wyoming | collected... | reverse complement strand
AAGTCAAAAAATAGACCCGCTCTAAAATTACCAGCTAATTTCTTGTATAAAGGTGCTTTTGAATATGCCATCAAGAGAATTGAGAAATTAAAAATATAGCTCACAGTTTTCACGCAGGTTTCAGGATAAATTATAACAAATCTATAGCTAAAACGTTGGTTATTTCGAGTACCCAATGTTTTAGTAAAGTTCCTATGGTCAAATTAAATCAATCGGCATTTCCAAAAATATTTCAAGATCTGGAGCCAGAAGTTAAAGAGAAACTAACGTATTTGCAAGGGGAGGAACATATCGAATCATTTTACAATCAATTTTGTCAATATGGGGGAGCATATGGTAAAGGAGTTTTTGATCTAAAAAATTTATTGGCCTCTGTAAAATGCCCTACCCTTGTGCTCTATCCGGACAGAAGCATTCTTTTTGATGTGGAACAAGCGGTCGAATTTTATCGCCATCTTCCCCAAGGAGAACTTGCCATCCTTCCAAGATGTGGGCATAACACTTACGAAGAACAACCAGAGGAATATATTCGATCTGTTTTGAATTTCTTAAAGAGAGACCATTTTTAACTTAAATTTGGATTATCCCCTAAAGGATTCTCGATCTTCCTGAATTTTTACTTATAGACAGAGGGGGGGATAGATATGTTGATTTTTAAGAAGGCCCTTCAGAAAGGATAAAGAAAAGGGTCTCTGCCTGCTTTATGGCAAAGACTAAACCAGTAAGTATTTCTTCCTCACTTCCTCATTATCTCTCAGTTCCTCTATGCTTCCATGAAAACGGATCTGCCCGTTATCAATGATATAGCCACGATCGCTTATTCTCAGGGTGGATCTCACATTCTGTTCAGCAAGGAAGACGGTTAAACCAACTTCCCTTAACTTTTTTACCTGACCTTCGAGAGCATATACCAAGAGAGGTGCTAACCCTTCAAAAGGTTCGTCAAGGAGTATAAACTCTGGATTTCCCATCAATGCCCGAGCAATGGCTAACATCTTCTGCTCACCTCCGCTGAGGCAGCCACCCCTCCGGGACTCTATATTTTTCAGGGCGGGGAACATCCCGTAAATTCTTTCCCTGCTCCATCCTTCCCTTCCCTTGGCTTTTCTTTCCCCTATCTCTAAGTTTTCTCCAACGGTGAGGTCAGCAAAGATCCTTCTATCATCAGGGATATAACCTATCCCCCTTCGTGTAAGCAAATAGGGTTCAATGCCGATGATCTCCTCTCCTTTGAATCGAATGCTCCCTTGCTTTGGCGGTGTGATACCCATGATGCTCTTCATGGTAGTCGTTTTTCCTGCTCCGTTTCGTCCCAAAAGACAGACCACCTCTCCTGGGTCCACTTTTAAAGAAACGCCGAACAGAATATGGCTCAAACCGTAGAAGGTGTGGATTCCCTCCACCTCAAGCATCACTCACCTCCGAGGTATGCCTCCTGCACCTCTTTGTTGTTTCTCACTTCATCCAAGCTTCCCTGAATGATTGTTTGCCCATGACGCATCACCATGATACTTTGCGCAATAGAGAACACAATGTTCATGTCATGCTCGCAGAACAATATAGTTAAGCCTCTCTGATTGGCCAACCGCTTGACAAGTTCCATCGTGTCCTGGGTTTCCTCCGGAGACATGCCGGCCGTCGGCTCATCCAGAATCAGTAATTCTGGCTCATTCCCCAAGGCAATGGCAATCTCCAATATTTTCTGGTCACCATGAGAGAGTGAACCAGCGATACTCTTTCCCTTATTGGATAGGCCCATGCTTTCCAAAATACTTCTCGTCTCCTCGACAGCGATGTTCTGAGCCGGCTGGAAAAGATTGGAACTCCTTCTCTGATGGGAAAGGACAGCAACTTGAACGTTCCCAAAGACAGTCAGTCTGGGGAAGATGTTTACAATCTGATAGGACCTGGAAATTCCTTTCTTACAGATTTCGTAAGGAGGTAATTCTCCGATATCTTCACCTTTGAAAATGATTCTCCCTCTATCTCGCTTCAGTGCACCCGTGATCAGGTTAAATAATGTGGTTTTCCCAGCACCATTGGGACCGATCACTGCCACAATCTCCCCTTTGCCAACGGTGAGGTTCGCTCCATCGACTGCCATGAAGTCATCAAAAGACTTCATGAGGCTTTCCACCTGTAGCATCTATGATTTACCCCTTTCGGTTACTTCTTTCTTCCCAGGTTTAAATAATCCCTGGAAAAAACCCATGACCCCCTCTGGCAAAAAGAAAATCACCAAAATGAGCATAATACCAAGGATTAAGGTCCAGTACTCGGTATACCTTCCAACAAAAGTCCGTAGAGCTACGGTAATGGCTGCTCCCAGTATAGGACCAGCAAACGTAAACCATCCTCCCAAAAGGCACATAATGAATATCTCAAGTGACAAAACCCAAAACAGGAGGTCGGGGAAAACAGAACGTTCTAGCACTACAAAAAGAACGCCTGCCACACCAGCAAAGAATGTGGCAACAACAATCCCACCCAGTTGATAGCGCTTGACGTTGATCCCAACGGCTTCACATCGCTGCGAATTATCCCGAGTCGCTTGGAGGGTGTTCCCAAATGGAGATTTTAAAATCATGTACATCAAAATAAGACAGATCACGAGGATGATCAGGATAAAGTAATAAGAACTGTTCAAAGAGGCAATAAGCGATGGCATAGGGATGCCGTGGATGCCATCATCGCCTCCCGTAAAATTATACCAACGGAAAACGATTGCCCAAATGAGTGAGCCCAAAGAAATCTGGAGCATGCCAAAGTAAAGCCTGGTCAGTCTGACACAAAACCAGCCAATGATCAATCCTATGATTGCTGCCACAACGGGACCTACAATAAACCCAAACCACATGGGCATGGAGCTTTTGGTGAGCATCAAGGCGACAGCGTAGGCCCCTACTCCATAAAAAACACCGTGATGAAACTGGAACAGCCCACCATGGCCAACCACCATATTGAGACTCATGGCCAGTAGAGAAGTAACGTAAATCAAAGCAAGGATATAAACAAAAAACCTGGGAGCAAATAGCGGACAAATGAAAAGCAGGATAAAAATGCCAGCGACAACCCCAAACCATTTTGAATGAATAATATTCTTAAACAAATCTTCTCTCTCCTCACTTACCAGACCGATTTAAGCAAACCTTTAGGCCGCAGAAGCAATACAATCACGACTGCGATATAGGGAAAAACAATAGCAAACTGAGGCCAGAATAATACACCAAAGGAATGGGTGATACCAAAAATAAGAGAACCCACCAGGGCACCCCACATATTACCCAATCCTCCGATAATGACAATGAGAAAAGCTTCGATGATCAGAGTGTGATCCATCCCCAAAGTAATACTCACCGTAGGGGCAACTAAAGCTCCTCCCACTCCGGCAAGGTAACAGCCAATGACGAAAGCGATCGCAAATACCCAGCTGACATTGATCCCCAGTACTCCCACCATCTCCCTATCCACTGCTGCCGCACGGGAGATCTTGCCTATCTTCGTTTTATTGGTAAAGAGCCAAATAGCGATGGCCACAAGGGGGCCAACGAGGATGAGGAACAAATTATAGCGTGGGAAGGACGCACCCAGGATGGAGATTGAACCCTTGAGTAAGAGTGGCGCCGAAACGGACTTATATTCTGCACCCCATACAATTTTTACTAAATCTCCAAGGATAAGAGATAAGGCAAAAGTAAATAAGAGTAGCATCAGGTGTTCTCTCTCATAGAGATGGCAGAACAGAACCCTCTCGGCAATAAGGCTGACCACGGCGACCAATAAAGGAGCCACGATTAATGCGATCCAAAAACCAGAAGATCCAGCAAACATTTTTGTGATGCTGAAGGTGGCGAAAGCTCCAATCATGTAGAGCGTCCCGTGGGCAATATTGGGGATCCTAAGCACACCCAGTACGAAACTTAATCCGGCGCAAACGATGAATAAGATCATTGACCGGCTAATTCCTACCAATAATTGACAGATCAGTTCTGCTGGACCAAAAGTCATCTCGATTCCCTTTGATTCACGTTTCTAAATTGAAGGAGATCTTTTATAAAGGCCATGGCCCCCTCTCCATTTGGGGAGGAGGGAACCATGGCTAATATTTCTTAATGAAAAGCTAAAATGCTTACTGCCCTCGAGCTTTCTTAACTTCCTCTATGCTGGGTACCGCGTCCTTACCAGGAATGGTTACAATATCACCCGCGATCAGGAAGGGGTATTCCGGAACTTTCTTGGTCACGCCAAAGTACATCGGCAACATGGCCTGATGATCATAGGCTCGCATCTCGATCTCACCAACCGGACTATCCACTTTCATACCGCTTAAGGCATCGATGAACTTCTCTTTATCCATCTTGCCTGCTTTCTGCAGGGCCTTGGTAATGAACTGTCCAGCGAGATAACCGTAGAGAGCACCTACTTTGGGTTCCCTTCCATAAGCATCCTTAAAAGCTTTAACAAATGCCTTATTTTTCGGCGAATCAGGATAGTAAAAATGATAGTTTGAAGTGCCCAACACCCCCTCAGGCGCATCCATCCCCAAAGGTGCCAGAGTACTGAGCTCTGTGGCCGTATGAATGAACATCGGGATTTTCTCTGCAAAACCGGTTGCTTTTGCTGCTTTCATGACATTCACCATACTGACACCGCCCGGCGCAAAGATGACCGCGTCAGGCTTTGCTGCTGTAATTGCTGTTAAGTAAGGCGTCAACTCAGGCTCTCCTAACTTCCACCATGACTGCCCCATCAACTCGACTTTTGGTTTCAGTTTCTTGAGATTTCCCCAAACACCATCAGCAAGGGCATGGCCATACTCATAGTCATCACCCGCGATCCAGTATTTAAGAAAAGGCTTCTTGGAAAGACCAGCCGCCGCAGCTTTACCGATCATTAATGTATTTTCAGATATGGAGAAAACATAACGATGCCCTTTCTCCCCGGTGATCTTGTCACTTTTGGAAAATGTGACGATGAATGGCATTTTCTCTGATTTACAATATTCAGATATCGCAAGGGTAACAGAACTACTGATGGTACCCATCAGGATGTCTACCTTCTCCATCATCACCAGTTCCTTGGCCATGCTGAGTCCAATATCCACTTTGAACTTGTCGTCTCTTGTAGTAAACTCTATCTTTCTTCCCACAACACCACCTTTCGCATTAATTTCATCGATGGCTAACTTGAAAGCATCACGGACATCATAGGTGTAGGTTGTGGCTGGCCCGCTGTAGGTATCAACAATCCCTAACTTAATGGGACCCTGGGCTTCAGCACCGATAGGGTTGAGAAAAAATAATCCGGCCAAAAGAACTGTAAATAATACCAGGCTCCTCAAATTAACAACTTTTTCCATTTTGCCTTACCTCCTCTCCTTAGTCCATTTTTTATGTTTTTCAGGGGAGGGGAGCGCTCTGCTCCCTTCCCCTTTCTGAGAATTATGATCCTTCACGTACCTTTCTGATTAACTTGATCTCTTCACAAGTCGGCATGATATCTTTACCGGGCAGCGTTATGATATCTGTTGAAATAATGAAATCATACTTAGGGACTTTTTTGGTTACACCCAGAAACATTGGAAGGACTGCCTGATGGTCACAGGCTCGCATCTCCACCTCACCCACCGGGCTATCGACCCTCATCCCCTCCATAGCATTGATAAACTTCTCCTTATCTATTGCCCCTGCCTTGGCAAATGACTTAGCAATTAAATGGGCTGTAATATAGGCATGGAAAGCAGGAAACCCCGGTGGATTTCCATAGGCGTTTTGAAAAGCCTTAACAAATGCCCTATTGGCTGGAGTATCGGGATGATAAAAGTGATAATCCATAGTACCCATCACACCCTCAGGGGCCTCTGCGCCTAATGGTTTGAGAACGGCATGGTCTGTGGCGGTATGAATCCAAATTGGAATCTTTCCAGACATGCCAGTCGATTTGATCGCCTTGAGAGCATTGGTCATGCTCGCCCCACCCGTTGCAAAAATAACAGCATCAGGCTTAGCAGATGTAATCGCAGTGATATAGGGTATCAAATCAGGCTCACCTACCTTCCACCACGATTGTCCGATCAGCTCCACTTTGGGTTTCATTGCCTTTAAATTGCGCCAGGCAGCGTCGGCGATGGCATGCCCATACTCATAATCATCCCCAGCAATCCAGTATTTGATATAAGGTTTCTTACTTAGAGCAACTCCTCCAGCTTTGCCTGCCATATAAGTATTTTCAGCCGTGGAGAAAACATAGCGATGTCCTTTTTCCCCGGTAATCTTCTCAGTCTTTGAAATCCAAACAATGAATGGTATTTTTTCCCCTTTCAGATAATCGGATACAGCTAAAGAAACAGCACTATTGATTGTACCGACAATAAGGTCAACCTTCTCCATCATGACCAACTCTTTGGCCATGCTAAGGCCAATATCCACCTTGAATTTGTCGTCACGGGTGGTAAATTCGATCTTCGTCCCCAGAACGCCTTTTTTGTTAATATCATTTAACGCAAGTTTGAAGCCGTTGAGGGCATCATTGCCATAAACGGCTGGCGGCCCGCTGTAGGTATCGAGGATACCCACCTTGATCGTCCGTTGAGCATTAACATTAGCAGAGTAAAGAACCAATAGAACAGTTAAAAACAATGTTAATAATGAAAATTTCTTCATTTCTTTCCGCCTCCTAATTTGTTGAGTGTAATGAATATCCCTTAAACCTGACCTTTGCATCACCTCCTAAAACTGAAAATTTCTATCCCTTTTAATAAAGCAGCCCTATATTCCCAAACTGCGTCCAACTTGTCAAGTCCCAGTTAAATTTAAAGATTTCAAGATTTTTTCTTCATCATCTCAGCAATCAAATCAAGGAATCCGACTGGGTGATAACCCGTCATCCCCCCATCTGCAACAATGGTTGTCCCATTGATATAACTGGATTCCTCAGAGGCCAAAAATAATGCGATCTTCATAATCTCCTCAGGCTTTCCAAGTCTTTTTAAAGGAACCTGTTGTGTTAAACCAGAAACCAGAACCTCTTTATTGAGAACCGGTGCATTCATCCCCCCTGCAACAAATCCTGGAGCAATGGCATTGACCAGGATGTTGTATCTGCTCCATTCATAAGCGAGGATACGAGTAAGTGTCATCACTCCGGCCTTGCTGACACAATAGGGTAAGAAACCCTGCTCACCAAGGATGCCAGCAGCAGATGAAATATTAATGATTTTCCCTCCTCTCTGTTGGATCATCTTCCTCCCCACTGCCTGGCAGCATAGAAACACACCTTTTAAATTCACATCGAGCACCTGATCCCAACCTTCCTCTTTAATCTTTTCTGCCTCCAGAATGAAGGGATTAACCCCGGCGTTATTCACCAGAATATCGATTCTTCCAAATGAGGTAATAGCCTCTTCCACCATTCTGTTGACATCTTGAGAGGAAGAGACATCTGCTCCAATAGCCATCGTTTTAACTCCAAGCCCCTCCATTTCTTTTGCCACGGCCTTTGCTTTTTCAAGGTTTCTTCCATTGATGATGACATCTGCTCCTTCTTTTGCAAACCCCATGGCGAACTCTTTTCCAATCCCTCGGGTAGAACCCGTGATCAGTGCGACTTTTCCTTTTAGTTTCATGGTTTCACCTCCAAACTGTGATCTGAAATTTCTCCCCCTTTTCTAAAGGGGGACCAAGGGGGATTACAAGATTTCATATACCTTTTCGATAATCCCCTCAAGATTTTTAAAAACTTCTCTATCTGAAACCCTCAGGATTTGCATTCCAAGTCCCTTCAAATAATTATCTCTCATTCTATCTTTTTTATTTCCAATATTGCTGTAATGTTGACCTCCATCAACTTCAATAATGAGTTTTGATTTAGGACAGTAAAAGTCGACAATATAATTTCCTATAATCCTCTGTCTATAGAATTGAGAATCTTTTAGTTGTTTTCTCCTCAGCTTTGACCAGAGCAGTTTCTCTGCTTCGGTTATATTCTTTCTAAGTTCTTGAGAGTATTTTTTCAGTTTGGTGTTGTAGAAGAGCATAGATTAGATAATCCCCCCTTCCCCCCTTTATAAAAGGGGGGATAGACACAAAGAATTTAGATAAATTTTCTTAGCCTTTCATTGAACATCTGACTCAAATGACGGCTACTCCGTGGTGCCCAGCCAAAAACCTTTTCCCACACCTCTTTGCTTTCCATACACAGGTAGACAAAAAGATCCGGGTCCACCTCCCTCAACCATCCTGCTATTTTTCGATACATCTCTACTCGAATCTCCTTCAGATAGCGGAACTTGGCATCTCTTCCTGGAAACAATTCTCCAAGAAATATCCTGGTATTTGGAAAACGTTCCTCTGCAATAGCTTTGAGTTTGGGCGGATAGCGAAACCCTCCCAGACTCATCCAGACGACTCTTTCAGGATCTATTTGTTTGAAAAGCTGAAAAATGGTCTCCTGATATTCTTTCTCCCAGTCCTCATGGTAAATAATAGGGTCAAAATGAAATCCTAATGGATACCCTTTCTCCTGGCATTTTCTTGCTGCACCAATCCGTTCTTCCAATGGGGCAGTCCCCATCTCCTCCTCTTCGATCATTTTGGGAGGATTAAGCGACCAGGAGACGACCGTTTTCCCTCGATGGTTTAAATGAAGTAGTGGGTTGACATTCGCTGACTTGGTCTTCAGTTCCAGAATTCCATTATGTCTCTCCGCAAAAAATGGAATGAGAAACTGCGAGATCGGAAAGATGGATTCCAAAGCCAAGCTATCAGAGAGTTCACCGGTTCCCAATCGAAGGAGGGAAGGGTGATCCCTTGTTAAGAAAGTCTCTATCTCCTGGAGAAGGTCATCCCAGTTGGTGTAAAGGGTGAGAAATGGATTATTGAGGTACCCTTGAAGAACGCAGTAGGAACAATCCATTGGGCAATTGGTGATGGCATTGATCACGTAGTAGCCGCAACAGATATGATGGGAGGTTCCTGGACAGGGCTTCAAACGCCTTCCATAAAAATGGGTAATGAGAAGATGTTTTTTCCCGATCCTAATAGGATCGGGGGTAGGAAGAAACTGCTTGATAAGAGCTCTCTTGTCCTCAACCCTTTCGATGGGAATATCAGGGAAGGCTTTGAGAACGGTTTGTGTGACCGAATCCTTTTCAGCCTTTTCATCGAGATAAATTTTTTCAATTTGGAAGGGCAACATGCTGACGTCCATCAATTTCAAATGTCAAAGCTCAAATCAATGTCAAATGGCCAAATGCCAAAAGTTAAAGATCCCTACTATAAAAACCAAGATTTCAATTTTTGAACTTTAGAATTTCACATTTGGATTTCATTTGGCATTGGAACTTTGAAATTTGACATTTTTAATCCTTCTCAACCATCTGCTTAAACACCTCCTGCCCCGGAAGGGCTGATAAGGCAGAAAGGATACTGCGATATTCCTCCATCGTTTCAAATTGGAATTCAACCTTCAACTCCCTTCCTTCAAAAAAGGGAGAATGATGAAGTGATATACTAGAAGATAAGTTGAGGTCTTTTCTCTTTTTTTGAAACTCCTCTTCCAATTGGGCCATCGTTGGATAACGCAAATCCATGAGGACTTTCTTTACCCGCTCTGTTTTCTGAGATGGAGTAAACTCTTTTTGAGAAAGGATGATCTGGATGTCAGCCCGTTGAACAATCTCCTTTGCTTGACATTGATTCTTCCGGGAAATCTCCTCCAAAAAGGTGAGTATTTCTCTCAAACGATTCTCACCCAATTTAAGAGGGGAGATCAATAAAAGAATGGCCACTCGATCCTCAGGAGTCAAATTCGCAAGTTTCCGGATATTGGAACGGGACACCTCTTCATTCAAAACATAATCTTTAATTCCATCCTCCATCCCTGCTAAGGAGAGAAAGGTATTCAAAATTTTTTCATTAGGCTCCAATGAAAATAGAGGGAGAAAAGTTTTGATGACTGTGTCAGAATCGATTCGAAAACGATGGATCAATTTCTCCAAGGCGATCGCTTTCTCTACAGTATTGAACCCCCGGGTCGTCAGATTCTCCCGAAGGGAAAGGGAAAATAGTTGGAATTCATCCACCTCTTTCTCCTCAAACACCCTTGCCTCAATCTCTGATTTTCCCAATTCCTTGGCTACAGAAATTCTTCTGAACCCACAAATAATCTGGTATCCGCCCGACTTCTTCCTCAAAAGCACTGGCTGAATTAATCCTATCTCCAAAATCGAAGACCGGAGTCCATGGAGATCGGGCATAAAATTGATAGAAAAAGTATCATCAGAATCATCAATTTGATTAAGAGGAATTTTTTCAATGGGTCTCATTTTGTTCATCCTTGGCAAACGTTAAAGGTTTGCGGCCTAAAGTTGGAGGCAAAACATTTAAACTCTCACCTTAAGTCCCGTTTTGCGGGACGCTCCTCCAACCTCCAGCGAGTTATATTTCAATTCCATATCGCCTCATGATCTCCTGATAATGCCTCGCCTCCATTTCCTTTCCTCTTCTCAAAAAACCTTTATAAAGGATGTGACACTTCTTCTTCATCTCCTTAAGGATCATCTCCTTTTCTTCGGATCCGATATAAGGTTCGGAGAGAAGTTTTTCCAGAGCGATCACACGGTAGCGGTCATTTCCCCATGATCGTTGAGAGAGTTGGTCCGGATGCCCTCCCCGTTTGATAATCAGTTTTCGGTTGATAAAAAAGATAGGAAAGCGGGCAGAAATCCTGAGCCAGAAGTCGTAATCCTCACATACCGGTAGGGCCTCATCGAAGAGGCCGACTTTGGGGAAAAGAGTTTTCCTCATCATCGCTGAGGAGGGGCTGAGGATACAGAGAGGAAGACACTTTTCAAATATCCAACCAGAATATTTGGCATGTTTGAGCATGGGGTTGACTCTTTTCCCCTTGCGAATCCATATCTCATCCGTGTAACAAAGGGGATAATGGGGGTTGTCATCCAGGAAAGCCACTTGAATCTTCAGTTTCCCCTTCACCCAAAGATCATCCGAATCCAAAAAAGTGATATATTTGCCTCTTGCTTGAAGAATCCCTCTGTTTCTGGCAGCACTCACCCCTCTGTTTTCAGAATGTTGAATGAGTTTGACCCTTCCTCCATATCGCTTCATTTCTTCTGCAGTTCCATCAGTGGAACCATCATCCACAACGATCAGTTCCATATCTTCAAAATGTTGAGCAAGGACTGAATTCACCGCCTCCTTCAGCATGGGGAAACGATTATAGGTGGGAATAATAACGGAGACCTTAGGCATAGATTGAACACTTCGTTTGAGGATCGCTTCGTTTAAGGAGCACTGTGCTTAAATCGTTGGACGATCGCTCCGCTTGAGGATCGTTTCACTTGAGGGTTGAGGCTAAAAAAAAGATTTTCCCTACTCCCCCAAATCGCCGGAGGCGACACTCCCCTAAGTTTTTTCGTTTCTCTTCCATCGCCTCTAACCTCAAGGCCGAAGGCCGCTCCTCAAGCCCCTGGGGGCGGTCTTTTAACCTCTATCGAGATTAGGCGGCTCGCCGCGTCTTTTTCTTCAACCGGCTGATCCGTTTTCTCAAAATCTCACCCATCCTAAAATTCCTCTGCTGGAGGAGTTCCTCTCTTTTGGCTCTCAATTCCTTCACCTTCTGTTTCAACTGGGCCACGGTTAAAACAACTTTCTCTTTCTTAGCAACAATCTTCTTCTCTTCCTTGGGTTCTGGCTCGGGAATGCCTTTTGCTGCCCGAATAGCGATAATTAACTCCTCTTTTTTCATCGCGTGGACGCCATGGATTCCAGGCAACCCGAGGGCCATCTCCCTCAGTTCTTTGGCGGTCATCTTCTCTAAGGGTTTCTCTTTCTTCTCCATCTCATCTCCTCCTCAAATAATGTTAGAGGATTGAGGGTAGAGGTTAAAGGCTAAATATTTTTGCCTCAAACCTTAAGCCTCAAACCTAAAGCAACAGTACGAAACATCCGAACACGATGTTCCCTTTCACCAAGGATAAATCCCTAATTCTATATTGAATTCAAATTGTCTCATCGGCTCTAAGTCCAATGGCCAGTAAAAAAGCAAGCATGACCCTTGAAAAATCCTCTCGAATCCACTCTCTGAGAGCGAAATGGTCTCAATGGGAAAACGCCAGAGATTGCAACTTTTGTCTGTTTTTAAAACCACTTTCATCCTGTTCCATTCGTCAATCAATTGAACTTCTGTAATACCATTTATTTCACCTATACTTGCAAGCCTTCTATCTTCAAGGGGTTGTCCTGGTATTTTATAATAACGATCTGGTGCATCTCCGGCTAAGAGATTAATATTCAATTCAATGCCGAAGTTCGTTTTCCTCTTCTCTCCTTTATAAGTAATTTGATAAGCCGCCTTGACTAACCTTTGATGGGTTGGAATCGAAAAACTTTTTTCTATCTTAATCGGATCTTTTCTCCCATCCTTGCGAAGGCCTCCCGATCGAGAAAAAAGGATTTCTTGATACTTTCCTTTTTTTCTCACTTCAATCTCATAGAGCTCCTTAATAAAATCCCCTTCCTCTTGATATTGGGATCTCCGAAATGACTCAAAATCCATCGGCTCAGCGATGAAATGATCCAAGAAAGAGGTCCTTCGATATCCATCAAAATGGAGATATTGATCTAAATCCTTCTCCTTCGAATCAAAAATCTCATGAATGGTCCTCGTTTTTGCTGTCGACACCTCATCCCTTGATGCTTGTTCCCGGGCCTCAAATAATTTTTGATGATAGCCCTCTTTTCTTCTGGTTAGGGTTCCGAGGATATTGAAGGCCTTTGGCCGATCATCCATTTCTAAAAGGCTTCCCCCACGGCTGCTGAAAAGGAGCACCGTTTCAGGATTCTTTAAAAAAACTTCCTCGTCTCCATCCCCATTGAAATCAAATCTCTCCAGTTCAATCCATTCTTTCTCTCGATGCACCTTTTGATCATAGAGAGTTTCTGCCTTGATCAAGTTTTCATAAATGGCATGGCGAAGGTGTGGGAGATAAAGTCCCCCAAAAACTCCATGCCAGTAAGCATCATTACACTGGGCTCGATGAAGATAGTAAATGGGATCCTGGCTCTTGGGAATAGACCTTCTTTTTTCATCCCCAATTTTCTCTCGAAGATGAAGGACCCTTTTATGGAGATCGTTCGATTCAGGATATTTGGCAAAGAAGTTTCTCCAAAATCCGCCTTTGATAAACCTACTGATTGGTTCCCCTTCAGGTGACTCCTTCAGTTTTTCAACGACCTTTCCATATTCCACCATTGCCTCTGTGGGAAGGCTCCATTCATCCATTTCCATATAAGAGGAACAGGAGAGATAGATCCTCCCGAGGGGCTTCTGGCGAATTGCATAAGTTCCAAGAGGTATGGGTTCAATCCAATCTAAATTTTTTCCGATCAATTGGAAGAAACGTTCCAACCAGCCCTCTTCATAAACCGAATGATAGGTATAGGGCCAGACTCCAAATTTCTCACCATCATCGGCAAAAATAGCTGCGCAGGAGGAACCTCGAAGCCGAGAGAGGTACTCTATGGTCTCTTCAGGAGGGTGGAAGGGGATGATGTATCGCAACGTTTCGCTTCCTGGAAATACTTTTATAACTTTCCCATCTTCCTCTGTTAGGTAATAGCCATATAAGTCCTCTTCTTTCAGTCCGGATTTCTTGAAGTGATAATCATCGATCGTAATATACTCCACACCGGCTTCCTTCAAATACCTCGGGAGATGAGGTTCCCAGATCCTTTCTGCCAGCCACATACCATAAGGGGTGACTCCCATTTTTTCTTCAATGGTTTGGGTCAGTCTTTTGATCTGTCCAATCTTGTCTGCATCCGGGATGACCGCCAGAATGGGTTCATAATAACCACCGGTCATCATCTCCAGTTGGCCTTTTTTGACCATTTCTCTTAAAGTGTTTAAAAATTCTGGGTGATAATCTTCAAAAAAATCCCAGAGGACTCCAGTATAGTGGATGGAAATTTTCATGAAGGGGTATTTCTTGAGGACTTCGATGAAGGGGAGGTAGGCTTTTTCATAAGCACTTTCTAAGACATGGGGGAAATTCCCTACCGGCTGATGATTGTGGACACAAAAGAGGAAGGCAACCTTCTCCATGGTTTGTAATTTATATGATTTTCCAGGCCAAATCAACCCCTCCTGGAAGATTGACCGAATAAGTCGGCCGTGGACACTTTAAAAATTATTAACAAAACAGGGGTTAGCATAAACTGCTAACCCCTTTAGGTTTCTGGCGGGAGCGACGGGGCTTGAACCCGCAACCTCCGGCGTGACAGGCCGGCGCTCTAACCAATTGAACTACGCCCCCGATACTTTAAATATTAACCTCGCAACCTTCCCGAGTCACACTCGGGACACTCTAACCAATTGAACTACGCCCCCTAATTTAGTTCGGAGTTTTGAGTTAATTAAAAAAACAGTTACTAAAATAATCCGTTAAACTCCGAACTCAACACTCTTATCTCGCGTTGCATTATGCGACGCGAATGGTAGGCGGAACAGGGATTGAACCTGCGACCTCCGGCTTGTAAGGCCGGCGCTCTCCCAACTGAGCTATCCGCCCCTTTTGCAGAGCTAATTTTATGGAATTGCCCTTTTAATGTCAAGTTCAGGCGACCTCGACCTCTTTCTCATAAAGGAGGATCGGGCTTTCATGGTGGAGAACGACTTCTTCACTGATAATACATTCACGGATGTTGGATTGTGAAGGAATCTCATACATCACATCCAACATAATGTTCTCCATGATCGCACGAAGACCCCGAGCACCAGATTTTCTCTTAATGGCTTCCTTGGCAATGGACATCAAAGCCCCTTCAGTGAATCGAAGTTTAACATTTTCCAATTCGAAGAGCTTTTGATACTGTTTCACCAAGGCGTTTTTGGGTTTTTTCAAAATATCTACCAGGGCATCGATGCTAAGCTCATCCAGGGTAGCAATCACCGGAAGTCTTCCGATGAACTCTGGTATCAATCCAAACTTTAAAAGATCTTCTGGCTGAACCTCTCTCAGTAGCTCTCCCATGTCACGCTCATGCTGGGACTTGATATCCGCCCCAAATCCGAGGGTCTTCCCTCTAATCCGTTGTTCAACAAGTTTTTCCAGCCCGACAAAGGCCCCGCCGCAGATGAAGAGGATGTTGGTCGTGTCGATTTGAATGAACTCTTGCTGGGGATGTTTTCGACCTCCTTTGGGAGGGACACTGGCAACGGTCCCTTCGATGATTTTCAGGAGGGCCTGTTGCACCCCCTCGCCTGAAACATCTCGTGTGATGGAAGGACTATCCGATTTTCTCGAGATCTTATCGATTTCATCAATATAGACGATTCCTTTCTGGGTCCGTTCGATATCGTAATCGGCCGACTGAAGAAGACTCAGGATAATATTCTCCACATCCTCGCCCACATACCCTGCTTCGGTCAGACAGGTGGCATCAGCAATCGTAAAGGGAACGTCGAGGATACGGGCCAGTGTCTGGGCAAGAAGTGTTTTCCCAGATCCGGTGGGCCCGATGAGGATGATATTCGATTTCTGGAGCTCCACATCTCCCGATGCAACACGGGAATCAATCCGTTTGTAATGGTTATGAACAGCCACCGACAAGATCCTCTTCGCATGCTCCTGTCCGATGACGTATTCATCTAACTTGGCCTTGATCTCCATGGGTTTGGGTACGGTCAATCTTCCCGGGACAAACCGTTCCTCGGTCTCCTCTGCAATGATCTCGTTACAAAGCTCGATGCATTCATCACAGATGTAGACCGTGGGGCCGGCGATGAGCTTCCTCACTTCATCCTGACTCTTTCCACAAAAAGAACAATGTAAGACGCTCCCATAATTCCCCCCGTTCGCCTTCATCATCTTCTCCTTTCTGCCCCCTTGAGGACTACCCTACAGACCGGAGGGGACGCTGGATGACCACCTCATCAACAATGCCGTATTCCTTCGCCTGATGACCCGTCATATAAAAATCTCGATCTGTATCCGCCTGGATCCGTTCCACTGGTTGGGAAGTGTGTCTGACCATAATCCGATTCAGTTCTTCTCGGAGTCGCAGGATCTCCCTCGCTTGGATGTCTACATCCGAGGCCTGTCCCTGAAAACCTCCCATCGGTTGATGAATCAGAATCCTCGAATGAGGAAGAGCATATCGTTTTCCCTTCTCCCCTGCTGCCAGAAGCAGAGCCGCAATGCTGGCTGCCTGTCCCATGCATAACGTGGAAACCTTGGGTCGAATATATTGCATGGTATCATAGATGGCAAGCCCAGAGGTGACAATTCCTCCTGGAGAATTGATATAGACATGAACATCCTTGTCAGGGTCTTCCGACTCCAGAAAAAGCATCTGAGCAATCACCAGATTGGCAATATCATCATCGATCGCCGTCCCAATAAAAACGATTCGCTCTTTTAAAAGACGAGAATAGATATCGTAGGCTCGTTCGCCCCTTCCATCCCTTTCAATCACAATCGGTATCAGTGTCATCGTTTTTCCCCTCAGATATAGTTAATGTTAGCTTTCTCGAGTAGAAAATTTAATGTCTTATCCCGGATGATTCCGTCCTTCACTTCAGGGAGGAGACCATTCTTTTCGTAATATCGTTTCACCACATCGAATTTTTGATGCATCCTCTCTGACATCTCTCTGAGACGATCATCTGCTTCATCATCGGTGACCGCAATCCCTTCCTGACCCGCAATCTTCTCAAGAATAAGAAAAGTCCTGACCTGCTTCTGGGCCATTACCTTGTAATCCTCTTGGAGTTTCTCCTCTGAGACGCTCAAATTTTTGAGGACGACTCCCTGAGCAGCCAGTCTTAACTTTGTGTCCGAGATCATGGCTTTGACCTGCTCCTCCACCAAACTGTCGGGAACCTCGAAGGGATTCGCCTCAAGCAATTGATCGACCACCTGATCCTTCAACTGCCGTTCTAATCCCAGTTCCTTTTCCTTCTCAATCTCTCCTTTCAATTTTGCTTTTAATTCTTCGAAGGATGCATAATCACCTAAATCTTTCGCAAACTCATCATCCAGAGGAGGAAGGATTTTTTCTTTGATCTCTTTGATCTTAACATGAAATGAAATCGTCTTCCCAGCCCACTTCTTATATCCATAATCCTCAAGGAAGGAAACCTCAATCTCTTTCTCCTCTTCTGGTTTCAACCCGATCAACTTTTCCTCTAAGGCCGGAATGAATTGCCCACTTCCCACTTCCACCGTAAAATCAATCGCCTTCCCTCCCTCCAAGGGTTTACCATCCATGCTTGCTTCATAATCGATGATGACATAATCTCCAGCCTGGATGGGTCTGGCCTCCGAAATGGCTTTCAAATTGGCGTGTAGATTTTGGAGGGCTTTCAACCGCTCCCCGACTTCTTCGTCTTTCACCTCTTCTTTCTTCCCTTCGATCTTCAATCCTGTGTATCCTTCCAATTTGATATCGGGTTTGACTTCAATCACAGCAGAGTACTGGAACGGCTTTCCATTCTCAAATTCTCCAGGATCGACCACAGGTGGGGAAACGGGTTGGAGATTGGCCTCCGAGAGGGCTTGCGGATACGTATCCTGAATCAGTTTTTGGATGACCTCTGCTTTGATATAATCTTTAAAGTATCTCTCCAGGATATCCCTTGGAACCTTCCCGGGCCGAAAACCTTTGATCTTGGCCTTCTTCCCCAAATCTTTATAGAAAGATTCAACCTCTTGGGTGACCTGGTCTTCTGGAATTTCTATAGATACCTTTTTCTTAATCGAGCTGATCTCTTCGACGCTAGCTTTCATGAAATATCCCTTCTATCAAAAACAGAAGTTCAAATGTCAAAATCCAAATTTCAAATCAATGAAAAATGACTAAATGTCAAACCTTTTTTAGCTCATTTGGATTTAGGGCTTTATTTGAACTTTGGGCTTTGTCATTTGACATTGCCTTGTTAAATTGGTGCCGAGGGCGGGACTCGAACCCGCACAGTCTTTCGACCACGAGATCCTAAGTCTCGCGCGTATTCCAATTTCGCCACCCCGGCCTAAACCGCCTCTATACGAAAAAATATAAACGCTCAAAGTGCAAGAAAGAATTGGTGAGCCGTGCAGGAATCGAACCTGCAACCTACTGATTAAGAGTCAGTTGCTCTACCTATTGAGCTAACGGCTCACATCTTATTATTTGGCGCCCTAAACTATGTGGAGTTTAGGGCAGCCAAATTCACGGCGCCCTGAACCATGTAAGGTTCAGGACAGCCTTGCACCTTAAATGGTACATGGCGCGCCCGGTCCGGCTCGAACGGACGACCTGCGGATTCGAAGTCCGACGCTCTATCCAACTGAGCTACGGGCGCATTGGGGTGAGTGAAGGGACTCGAACCCTCGACCACTGGGGCCACAACCCAGTGCTCTATCCAACTGAGCTACACTCACCATTTTTTAGTTTTCAATCTGATGTGGCTCTTTTTGATAACAACTCGAAATCGTAATTCCTACGGTGCCCTGAACCACGTGGGGTTCAGGACTGCCATGCACCTTACATGGTGCCTGGCGCGCCTGGAGGGATTCGAACCCCCGACCTACGGATTAGAAGTCCGTAGCTCTATCCATCTGAGCTACAGGCGCTTAATTGCTAAATATACGACTTCTTTGAGTTTTGGTCAAGGTGAATTTGGCCAATTGTGTTTAAACTCCTTAACTTATTGAGTAATTTGGCCACTGAAGTATTGCGTAGATTTAGGCCACAGGCCCCGTCAGTTTTGAAAAAGATACAAATTATTTGCGTCAGCTCATCACATATGGATCACTCAAGAATTGGCCTCCCCCGATTAAAAAATCTTACTATTAGAAAGGCTGGACAACGTAGAATAAATTTTGTACTATTTTACCATTCATTAAAGTCGCGGACTAGAGGTTTTCTAGTTCGATGAAGGGCGGGTCGCCGTGTTTCATTCGAAGCCCCACCCTCTGATTTCTTATCTCATTCAACTGAGATTGAATAAGAAACAGAGGCAGAACATCTCCTGCCCGAATTGTCATGGACGGAACATTAAACTCATCCATCAAATAACCGTTGAGGAAGATTTTTGTAAAATGGAAGAATATTTCTGTTATGACTGTCACTGCGAGTGGGACTGGACATTCAGGCGTTCTTTTTTCCATCAGCGAGCAAAGATCAGGCCGCCCAGATGGGTGAGGGTAGATTAATATTGAGGCCACCACCGATTTGATTTCAAAATCATTCTGAGTTGTAATAAAAGAAGTCAGTTCAAACCATCATCGATGTGAAGGAGGAAAGACTATGGCATTTATTCGCAAACGCAGAATTTGGTGGGAACCTGTTTCTGAAGCGAGCAGCTATGTGGTGTATGTGAGCAAGGACTCTTCGATCTTTGAACCCAATCGTTTCTCTTGGGAGGCAACTCCCGGGATCACCTTCAAACAAGTTAACGGCAAGACGGAGTTAATCATCCCAGATGAATGGCCTGAGTTTCCAGAGGAATCGGGAAATTATCATATTGGGATTACTTCCAGAGATGACGTGGGGAATCAAAGCGACCCTTTCTTATCCTCTGGTCCGTTCAAATTCCAGCCCCCACCGCCCCCATCGAAAGGCGGGATCGAGAGTATTTAGAAGAGCGGACCTTATGGATCGAATCAGTCCGTTATACGATCAGGGCTCTAGATTCAATCAGAGAGCAGACACACCTCTCACAAGATAAATTTTTGGACCAGGAATTTGGCAACTTTTTATGCCGAAGGATTACCCAGGAAATCCATCAGGCTGACCTTTTGTTGAACGGCCTTCTCAATTACTTCGAGGTTTCCTTCCCGACCAAAAAAACAGGGACCGTGAATATCCTCATCGAAGAGGTGCTAAGGGAGAACCAGGTCCGACTGAAAGAAAAAGAGGTGAGGATATTCAAGAAACTCGAGAAGGATCTTCCTGAAATCGTCGTTCCTGAAAAACCATTGAGATACATTTTAAGTTCGATCCTTCAATACGCGTTGACCTCTGTGCCTTCCCATGGGACCCTTGGCCTTTTGACCCAATCCTTCGTTGTTCGCGAACCAGGTCAAGACCAAACCCTACTCAAGAACGTCAGGGGGTATGTGGGGATCACGCTGTTTTTTACCGGTGATAAAAAATGTGTGGAGTCTTGGGGGACAAAATTGAAGATTGGAACTTTCGGGAGAGAGGAAGGGGCCGACCTCCTCCTACAATTGGTTAAAGAGGTGGTTCACAGGAATCGGGGGGTGATGAAAATTAAAGTGGACGAAAAGGAGGCAAAGAGATACGTCGTTTTGGAATTCCCTGTTGAAAGAAGAGCTACACTCTGTTATCAAAATGACAATTCATTTCATCTTACTAAGGAGTCCATAATTGATTAGACATATTTTTCCAAAAATCTCCCCTCCCCTTGGTGGGAGGGGATGAAGGGGAGGGGGGACACGGTTTTTTCCACCCCTCTCCGAGCCAGAGGCTCTCTGAGCCGGCGGCCACCCTCGCCCTCCCCCATCGAAGGGGGAGGGGATTATTAGGGAGATTTGAAATATCTTTTGTTAATCTTTACCGTCCATACAATTCTGGACCGATTAGTAAATAAAGCCAAAATAATGACAATGCCTATTCTTTCGTTTTCCGTCGCCTGCCATCAGGAGCGCTTCTGCTCCAAGGTAATCAATCGGAGGGCTCATCCAAATCAAGTGGGCCAATTTTTACTTTCTCACTTTCGTGAGAAAGTGAGAATCACTTGGGCAGTTTACGATAACGCTTCAGGATAAGGTTGTAGAGGGCTTTATTATATTCCAGGCCAGGTTCACTCCTTAAGGAGTAATAAACCAATCCCTGCCATCTTCGGCTGATGGCGAGATTGGTCTGTTCTAAGATTTTTAAGTTTCTCGCTGCGGTTTTGTAGGGAATGCCGACCTCATGGGCCAGCTCAGAAATCTCCTTCTCCCCTTTCTTCATGAGGGTGTGAAGAAGCTTCACTCGGTGCTCGTTGGCAAGGGCCTTAAAAATTTTGATGAGGAAATCCATAACGTAATTAACTCCGTTATTGAAATTCAGCTTTCTCACTTTCCTACGAAAGTGAGAATCTTATGGGGGATTATGGTGGAATTTATCATTTCAGTCAAGACTATTTTGTTTAGTTTTGTTTTTGAAGTAGGGTTAGCGGCTGCCTTTGCCGACCTGCCTGCCGGCAGGCAGGAGAGGACAATTTGAATGGTTTTCAGGAAGATACGAATTTCCAAAAGGAGGTACATGAAGTTGACTGAAAAATTCAGTCAGGAGGTCGGCTTAGGTCTATTTAGCCCTTCTTGCCTATGTGGTTTATCCGGTTGACGGAGTGACAGGATAGATGAAATCTTGAATCACCCGGTCCGCGTTTAGGAAACTATTTTTACTCCTGCCCTTTGAGCCACTAAACGAAGTCGCCGGTCTACTGTCGCAAGCCCTAAACCCCTTCGCTGTGCCAGCTCAAGGTAAGCTGCATCATAAGCTGAAAGATTATATTCTATGGATAGAGTATGGAAACGCCCTATGATATCTGAATCAAGCGCCATATCTGTTTGAATGGGAAGCTTTCGATAAAGCTCTATCAAACGTATCCTCTCTGCCTCTGCCAATCTCTTTCGACGTTGCGCCATCAGCAATGCGTTTGCAATTTCATACCACCACAATGCTGGGACCCAAAAAATATTCCCAATCGGAATTCGGCTTAAAAATCGCTCAGCTTCCTTGGACATTTCATCAGGAAGAGCCCAAGCGAGTGCCATGGAGGAATCGATCACCCAATCCATCAGAACCTCCGCCCTTCGTTGATCAACTTACGAATCGACACTCTTCCAGGAATTCGCTCACGAATTTCACGAAAGGAAGCTAAAACCTTTTTCAAGTTTACTTCTTTCTCCTCTTTCAAAGGAGGAAGCAGTCGAGCAACTTCTTTGCCTCGCCTATAAATGACAAAGGCCCCCCCCTGCTCCGTCTCCCTTAATAGCTCAGAAAGCCTCGTTTTCGCATCGAAAGCACTAACCTTTTGCAACTTCGTTCGCATAAAAATCACCCTCCTTAATTAAACTAGTTTAAACAACCAGTTTGAATTTGTCAAGTCTTTAACCTTGGATTGTCATTTAAACTTCAAAAGTGCACCGTTTTTATCGATTTAAAGTTGAAAAGTGCACTCCCGATCTGGGGAGATAATCTGAAAACCCAAACACAGGAGGTTCAGATTATGTCCCAATTACACAAACGATTTACTTCAGATCAAGTGAAAGAGCTTCTCGACCGTTATTCAAAGAACGGAATCGAACGAAAGTATATCCAGGGGATTCTGGGAATAAAGAGAAGGCGATTCTTTATGCTCGTTAAACAGTATAAAGAAAATCTTCAGCATTTCACCATCCAATATGAAAGAAAGGCGTCTCCCCGGATCTCCCAAGACGTTGAACAAAGTATTCTCAAAGAATTATCGATCGAAAAAGAAATCATCCAGAATAAACAGATCCCCCTGAAGTCTTACAATTACAGCTATATTAAAGACCGTCTAAGGGGTAAATACCGCCAGAAAGTTTCCTTAACCACGATCATTGATCGAGCTAAAAAGCACGGCTTTTACCTCAAGAAACCCAAAAGAACCCTCCATGATCGGGAGGTCTTAACGCACTATGCTGGAGAACTAATCCAACATGACTCCTCCCATCATCTCTGGGCACCCGCTGCAAAAGA
>Ga0315279_10003290_pt1 | contig 22761 bp, 19 predicted proteins | sample YL17G06_20_MG_FD_203694 | JGI IMG/M metagenome (GOLD analysis project Ga0315279, IMG submission 203694) | Sediment microbial communities from Yellowstone Lake, YNP, Wyoming, USA - YL17G06_20 | ecosystem: Environmental > Aquatic > Freshwater > Lake > Sediment | place: USA: Wyoming | collected... | reverse complement strand
CGCGGGCCGGGGCAGGGCCCCACAGGCCGGCGCCCTCGGCGCCGCCGCCCCCGGAGGCGGGGGCGTCGCTCGACGGGCCGCCTGCCGACCGGCGGCGGGACAGAAGCGCCGCCAGCGCCGCGCAGCCCGCGCCCAGCGTCAGCAGCGGGCCCTTGGGCAGGCTCGTCAGGCAAAGCGCCCCCAGGAACGCCGCGGTGATCACCAGCACCGCCGGCCTGGCCGCCAACTGCGAAAGCACCTCCTCGCCCAGGTTGGTCCGAGACGTGCTCCGCGTGACGACCAAAGCGGCCGCGACGGAAACCAGCAGCGCCGGGATCTGCGTGACCAGCCCGTCGCCGATGGTCAGGCGAGTGAACAGGCCGGCCGACTGCGAGAGGTCCCATCCGTACTGCACCATGCCAACGTAGAGCCCGCCGATGATGTTGACGCACGTGATGACCGCCGCCGCGACCGCGTCGCCGCGGAGGAACTTGCTGGCGCCGTCCATCGCGCCGTAAAGGTCCGCCTCGCTGGCGATCCTCGCGCGGCGCTGCCGGGCCTCGGCCTGGTCTATGAGCCCGCCGGCAACGTCGGCGTCGATGGCCAACTGCTTGCCCGGCATGGCGTCCAGGACGAACCTGGCGGCCACCTCGCTGATGCGGGCCGCCCCCTTTGTGACCACCACGAACTGGATCACCACGAGTATCGCGAAGAGCACCACGCCGACAACCAGCGACCCGCGGGCGACGAACTCGCTGAACGCCCATATGACGTGCCCCGCGGCCGTCTGGGCCTCGGTGATGGACCGCCCGTCCGCCCCGGCCATCAGGATCAGCCTCGTCGAGGCGACGTTGAGCACCAGCCTCAGCAGCGTCGTGCCCAGCAGCACCGATGGCAGGACGCTGAACTCCAGCGGCGTGCGGATGTAGATCGCCGTCAGCAGCACGATGGCCGAAAGCATGATGTTGCCCGCCAGCAGCACGTCCATCACGCCAGGCGGCAGCGGCACGAGCACGACGAATATCAGCGAGGCCGCGCCCACGGGCAGCAGCATCCCGCGATGCCTGCCGACCGCGCCCGCCAGCCGATCTATTGTCGCCGCTCTATCGGTCATTTCTTGAAGAAGTAGTTAGTAGTTAGTAGGAAGTAGTTAGGGCAACAGACAACCCAAGCCCAGAGATAGCAATCCCTGGGTGCGAGGCTGATTGCCGAGGTTCCAGGCAACCGGCAAGTTTGTGAGAGAACGTTCTCAACATTCCTTCTGACCTTATCTCTGCGACCCTGTGCCTCTGTGGTCATCTTCTCTTCTCGCGGGCCCACGCCGCGTTATCTGCCTGCCGAGTTGACGTCGGCGCCGGCGGGTGGCCGGGTCGCCCTCGGCGCGTTTCATGTCGTCGAGCCACTCTTGCCGCGTCATGCGGAGGTCTCGACCGTGCTGGAACCGCTGGTAGAGGTACTCCGCCAGTCCCAGCACGAGCAGGCACAGGCCGATACGCAGCATCACCTTGGCGGCCAGGTTTCCCGCCTCGCCGGCAAACGACGCCGCGTCCAGCCGCGGGGAGGCGAGCATCCGGGCGACCATCTGCTGCCCGGACCACCAGGCGACGGCCCCGGCGGCCGCAACCTTCGCCACCGCCAGCACGGCCCGCACCAGCGTCCTTGACGACATCAGCCTTCGCCACCCGGCCGACATCGACACCCGGTCCCAGTCGGCGGCGATGCGGTCGGTCGCCCAGAGGGGCCCGACCTGCGCGAATGCCGCCACGGCGATGAGCCCCGCGATCGCCGCCATTATCCCGCCCGAGCGGGCGATCGCGCCGCCCGCGGCCTCTCTCACGGCCTGGCCGATCTCGTCGCGGGCCGGGTCCAGGGCCATCCCGCGGTCATCCAGCATCGCCGCCGTCATCGCCGTCATCTCTCGCAGCAGCCCCGGCCCTGCCAGCGCCAGCACCAGCAGCGCCGCCAGGCCGGCCGCGGCGCTTGTCAGATCGGCGCTGCGCGGGACCTGCCCGCGCTTGCGGGCCTCCTCAATCCGAAGAGGCGTCGCCTTCTCGGTCCGCTCGCCCGTCTGGTCTGTCTGCCGCTCTGCCATTGCCTATCTCGCCGCCCCGGTCAGGGCGATTATGTTCTTCTGCAAATACGTCGCTGCCGCCTCCATCAGCGGGCTAACCGCCATCAGCGAGGCCGACATTACCGCCAGGCCCAGCAGGGGCCTCAGCGGCAGGCCGACCGACAGCAGGCCCAGCGTCGGCAGCGTCCGCTGGAGCAGGCCGATCGCCGCGGTCGCCAGCAGCATCGCTATCAGCACCGGCCCCGCCAGTTTGAGCGCCAGCACGAATGACGCCCCGAGCATCGCCACCGCCGGCTGTATCAGGGACCCCGGCTCGACGAAACCCATCGGAGGCACGGTCTCGAAGCTCCCCATCAGCCCGCCGATCAGCGCCCTGAGCCCGCCGACGCCCAGGAAGATCACTATCGCCAGCAGCACGAACAGCCCTCGCAGGGCCGACGGCGCGTCGGGGTTCGTCGGGTCGATCACGTCGGCAAGGCTCAGGCCCATCTGGTTGCTGATGTGGAACGCGCCGAACTCCACGCCCGCGAAGATCAGGCTCGCCAGGTACCCGATTGCCGCGCCGACGCCCAACTCGCAGACGCCCACGCCCGCAAGGAGCCACAAGCTGTCCGGGACCGCCAGCGGGCCCGCAAGGTTCGCCGCGGCCGCCAGCGCCATCGCCGCCGCCATCGCCAGACGAACCTGCACCGGCACGGCCGAGTGACCCAGCACCGGCGCCACCAGCACCATGCCCGCGACGCGCAGCGTCAACAGCAGCAGAGTCGGCGCCCAAACCGCTATGTGTGCCAGGTCAGTCATATTCGTGGCATGGCCGTCTCGGCCATGCGTCCCGCGGGCGTCTCGCCCGCGCTGCGATTCAATTCGATGCCCATCAGGGCAAAGTGCCGAACATTTCCCGGCCGAACTCGATCAGCTTTTCCATCATCCACGGTCCGACTATCGCCAGTGCCACGAGCACGGCGATGATTTTGGGCACGAAGGTCAGCGTCTGGTCCTGGACCTGCGTCACGGCCTGGACGAGGCTGACGATGAGGCCGACGATCAGCGCCGTCGCCAGCACGGGCGCCCCGGCCACCAGGACCAGCGTTATGGCCCTGCGTGCCAGATCGAGCATGTCGCAGTTATCCATCATTCGCACCTTCCATATTCGTCCCGGGCCGTCGCCGGGCGTTGTCAGCCGAAGCTTCCCATGAGCGTGCCGACCACCAGTCGCCATCCGTCGGCCAGGACGAACAGCAGCAGCTTGAACGGCAGCGACACCAGCACGGGCGGCAGCATGAGCATTCCCATCGAGACCAGCACGGCGGCGACGAGCATGTCGACGATGACGAACGGCAGGAACACTCGGAATCCCATGTAGAACGCGATTTTCAGTTCGCTTACGGCGAAGGCGGGCACGAGGCTGACCGTCGGCACGTCGCCCCAGGTGAGCTGTTGGCCGGCCTTTGCGGCGGCCTTGGGCAGGAAGAGGTAGACGTCGTCGGTGTTTCCGCCCGCCTCGATCTGGCGGATCATGAACTTCCGCACGTGCGCCTCGCCGGCCTCGACGGCCTGCCGGCGGTCGATCTTGCCCGCCAGCAGCGGCGAGACCGAGTCGTTGTAGACGTCCTGCCAGACCGGCGCCATGACCGCGACGGTCATCAGAAGCGCCAGGCCGAAGAGCACCTGGTTGGGCGGCACGTTCTGCGCGGCGACGGCCTGGCGAAGCAGGCTCAGCACGACGATGATCCGCGTGAAGCTCGTTACCATCACGAGAATCGCCGGGGCGAGCGACAGGACGGTCACCAGCACGACCCACTGAAGCGCGCTGGCCGTCCCCTGCGGCGTGTCGGCGCCGGGCAGCAGCTTCACGAGGTCGGCCGGCGTCGCGGGGGCCGGGGCACCAACCGGCGCGGTCGAGGTCGTCGCGGCAGGTGCGGCGGGCGCCGGCGTCGCGCCAGGCCGTTGCGCGCGGGCATCCCGGCCCGCCGGGGCCGCCCACGCCACCCCGGCCGCCAAGGCCAGCACCATCCAAGTTGTCGCCGCTCGTGCAATCATCTTGTCTTCATCGCATGGGTCCTATAGGTCCTATGAGACCTATTTCTTCTCATCAGATTCTGCCGGCTCCGCGACAAATCCTTTCTTCTGCCTCGTCAACAGTCCCGCCAGGCCCGCACCTTTGGCCGCCTTGACGCTTTGCATCAGGTCATCGACCTCGGCCTCATCGCTCACCTCGGCCAGCGTGGTCATGGTCCCGCCGCCGGAGCCTATGAGCACCAGGCGTTTTCCCAGCCTGACCAGCAGCAACTGCTGCCGCGGCGCCACCGAGGCCCTTGCCAGGACCTCCATGGGTCCGGCCTGGCCAGCCGGGGCGGACACGCCACAGCGGCGCAGAAGCCACCGCGCCGCGAATATCAGCCCGGCCACCACCGCCAGCGCCCCGAGCGTCCGCAGCCAGCCGACCACGTCGCCGCCGGATCCGCCGCCGCCGATGGGCCGGGACTCGTCGCCGCCCGTCTTTCGCGGCACAACCCGCCCGGCCTGGTCGTCCAAAGACGCCTCAGCCGGCGCCGTCGCGGCCGGGGCCGGGGCCCGCGAGGCGTTTCCCGTCGGCGCGCCGGGGCAAGGGGCTGCCCACGGCAGCGCCAGCATGATTAGCGCTGCCGTGGGCACGGCTGTCCTATGGCTCCAGCGTCGTCCGTTCATCTCTTGTTCTCATTGCCGCCGGTCATGGGCCCTGCCGCGCGGCCTGGTCGATCGACTTGGACGCAACTTCGCAAATACGAACGCAATAGCAATCATCCATCACCGCCAACTCGCCTCTGGCGACGCGTCGCCCATCGGCGTGGATTTCCGCCTCGCCGGCGGCGGCGTCCAGCAACTCGATATCGCTGCCGGGGCCCAGCCTGGCCGCATCCTCGGCCATAAGCCAGGCGTGCCCAAGTTCCACTCGAAGCCGGCGTTTCATGTTCCCTGCCTCTGGACGCTGCCTTCGTCCTGCCGCCACGCTCTCGCCTGAACGGGCCCTCTCGCGGCGTGGGCCTCGTCCATTTGCCGCGTCTCCTGCCTGGCCGCGACGGCAGCCTGGCGGGCCTGGAGCCTCTCGCGGACAATCTCAGCCGCCCTTCGCCGCGTCATCGCCGCCAGCAGTTGGGCTCGCCGGCCCTCAAGTTCCGCGTCGGCGGCCTTCTGCCTCGCCGCCGTCCGGGAAACGCTTCGGCGCAGTTTCGCCACGCCCTGGCGATAGGACTCGCCCGCACCGTCCGGGCCGCCCTCGGCCAGGCGCCGCCGGGCCGCCTCGTGCAGGGCGATCATCGCCAACTCCAACTCGACCATCCTGCCCTGGACCTCGTCGGCGCGGACCCGGGCAACGTCGAACGCCTGCTGGGCCGCACGCTCGGCGCCGCGGCTGATCGCCAGCAGCTTCTCGACTCGCCGCATCTTCAGCTCGTCGCTCATCGTCGGTTACCTCCGCCGGGCCTCTGCCATTGCTGCTCCGCGGCGCCCCTTGCGTTCCCGGCGGGCGTTTGGGGGCTCCTGGCCGCGCGGGTCAGCTCCTGCCTGACCGCGACGGCGCGGGCCTGGAGCTCCAGCAGCGCGCGGCGCGTCTCGGCCAGCGGCGCCGACTGGTCCATCCGCTGGGCGAACACCTCCCTCACGGCCGGGGCCATGCGGATGGCCAGGTCGTGCTCGATGCTCGTGCCCGCCCGGTACGCCCCGATGCTGACCATGTCCTCGACCTCGTCGTGCAGGGCAAGCAGCGCAAGCAGCTTTCGCGCGGCGGCCTGGTGGTCGGCGTCGGCGACGTCGACCATCACCCGGCTGACGCTCCGGAGCACGTCGACGGCGGGGAACTGCCCGCGATTGGCAAGCGCCCGCGAGAGGCAGATGTGCCCGTCCGTCACTGCCCGCGCCGCGTCGCCGACGGGGTCGGCCGGGTCGTCGCCCTCGACGAGCACGGTGTAGAATCCCGTTATCGATCCGCATTGCCCGCGCCCGCAGCGCTCGAGAAGCTGCGGCAGCAGGTTGAACACGCTCGGCGGATAGCCCTTGGTTGTCGGCGGCTCGCCGGCGGCCAGGCCGATCTGCCGCTGCGCCATTGCCAGGCGAGTCAGCGAGTCGGTCAGCAGCAGCACGTCCTTGCCCTGGTCGCGGAAGTACTCGGCGATTGCCGTCGCGACGGCCCCGCCCTGCACGCGGAGAAGCGGCGGCTCGTCGCTGGTCGACACGACCGCCACGGCCCTGCGCAGGCCCTCGGGGCCAAGGTCCTTCTCGATGAAGTCGCGCACCTCGCGCCCCCTCTCGCCGATCAGCGCGATGACGATGACGTCGGCCGCGGTGTGACGGGCGATCATGCCCAGCAGCACGCTCTTGCCGACGCCGGTGCCCGAGAGGATCCCCATCCGCTGGCCCCGGCCGACGGTGAGCATGGCGTCCACCACCCGCACGCCCGTGCCCAGCGGCTCGGTGATGCGCCGACGCTGCATCGGGGCGATCGGCTCGGGCCAGATCGGCATGCGGCGCTCGATGCGGATCTCGCCCTGGCCGTCGATCGGCCTGCCGAACCCGTTGAGCACGCGCCCCAGCATGGCCGGGCTTACGCCCACCGCCTGCTCGTCGGCAGAGCATACCACCCGGTCGCCGCGGCAGATCCCCGTCGTCGCGCCCATAGGCATGACGAGCGTTTCATCGCCCGCGAAGCCGATCACGCGGGCCTCAACGGCGCTGGAGCCCCGGTGGATCCGGCAGCCGGCGCCGATCGGCGCGGCAAAGTCGGAAACGCTTACCGTCAGGCCCCGGACCGCGCGAACGCGACCCGCCAGCGTCACCGGACGCAAGTTCTGCAATATCTGCCTGTATGGGGCGAGCGGTGTCATTGCTGTAAGGAAGTAAGTAGTAGGTAGTAGGTAGTAAGTAGTAGGTTCATGTCGGACTATCCTCCGTCTGTTGGTTCGCATGAGGAGAATCCGCAATCCGCTCCCGGCGCGCCGGGGCGCAATCCGCAATTCCTTCTTGGGCAGGGCCTGCACCGGTCGGCACGTAGGTCCCGCACCGGTCCTGGCTGACCCGCGAGCCCAGCAGGGCCTCGACGACGTTGTCCAGTTGCGTTTCGATAGTCGCGTCGATCTCGCCGCCGTCGGTGTGGACCTTCGCGCCGCCGGGCGAGATCGTCGCGTCGCCCGCCAGCCGGACCCGGCCGCCGTGGCCCAGCGACTCGGTCAGCTCGGGCAGGTACTCAGCCAGGGCCTCCAGTTGCAGGGGGTTCACCTTCACGCACAGTTCGCGGTGGCGGTCGGCCAGTTCGAGGACCTTGCGGACGTTCTGCCTGGCCGCGGCAATGTCGCGCACCGCGACGTGCCCGACGATCTTGGCCGCCAGTTCCAGCGCGAAGTCCAGCAGTTCGCACCGCCCGGTGTGGAGCATCTCGTCGCGGGCGCCGGTCAGTTCGCGGATGATCGCCCGAAGTTGCACGATCATCTCGGCCGACTTCTCGGCCAGCATCTGCCGGCCCTCGTTCAGGCCCTTTTTGAAGCCGTCCGCGTAGCCGTCGCTGCTGCCTCGCGCCAGGCCCTCGGCGTACCCCCGGGCCGCGGCGGCCTCGCAGGACGCTTCGGCCCGGCCTCGGGCCTCGGCAAGGACGCGGGCCGCCTGCTGACGCGCGTCGAGCATCACAGTCTGCGCCTCGGCCGCAAGGCCGCTCAGGCCGCGGATCGCCTGCTCGGTCGCCGTATCGACGGGCCCTTCGGGCCCCGGCGCCGAGCCGCCAAGGGGCGCCGCGCCCGCCGGCCACTGCCCGCCCGCATCAGCTTTGATTATTCTTGCCATGATCTACGCCCTATGCCCTCATGCGAGGACCTCGCTGCCCTTTCTTCCGGCCGACGACGTGTAGAGCCCGCCCTCGAGCCGCCGGACCGCCGACACGACGCGCTCCTGCGCCGCCTCGACGTCGCTGAGCCGCACCGGGCCGATCCGCTCCATCTCCCGGCGGACCTTGCCCGCCGCGTCGCGAGAAAGCGACGAAAGCACCTTCTCCGTCGCCGCCTTGCCTGCCGTGCGAAGGGCTATCGCCAACTCGTCGCCGCCAAGCGACTCCAGCGCGCTTCGCAGGACCGTCCGAGGAAGCAGGGCAACGTCGTCGAACACGAACATCCGCTTGCGGATCGACTCCGCCAGGGCCGGCGCCATGCCGGTCAGCCCGTCCAGGACCGCCCTCTCCGTCGCGCCGCCGGTGTGGTTGAGGATGCGGGCGACCTTGCCCACCCCGCCCGCCTGCTCGCCCGCGACGGCCGGCAGGTCGGCAACGTCCGCCTGCCCGCCAGCCTTGACCTTGGCGCCCCTTGCGGGGGCGTCCAAGGCCGGCCGGGGGGAACTCGCCCACTGCCCCACAAGCCCGCGAATGGCCTCGGCCACTACCGCCGGCTCGATGTAACCCAACGCCGCAATCCGCCGAGAGACCTCCACCTGCCGGTCCTGGCCGAGCACCTCGAGCACCTCGGCCGCAACATGCGGCGCCACCTGCGACAGGACCAGCGCCTGCGTCTGCGGGTGCTCGTCGGCGAGCATCGCGCGGAGTTGCTCGCTGTCGATCGCGGCCAGCCTGGCCAGCGGATCGTCCGCCTCGGGCCCAGCCTGCCTGGCGCCGCGAGTGCCGGGCGAGCCGGGCTCGCCCGACGACGCGGCGCGGTCGAGCCGCCCAAGCATGCGGTGGCGGCCTATCGCCAGCACGCCGCACCATAGCCCCATCGTCGCCATCGCCCAGCACCCGGCCGCGGCGCAAAGGCGAGCGTCCGAGTCCTTCGGGAGTTCATCCAACCGCGCGGCCACGGGCTGGGCCGGCCCAGTCGCAATCGCAGCCGCGGTCGGGGCGGCCACGTCGTAGTACCAGTCCACCATCACCGCCTCGGGCGATTCTACGCCGACGGCGCCGCACACCTGCCGGCGGATGCGGTCCATCGCGTCGGCGGCGACGGGGCCGAGGCGCGCGTCGTTCGGATCGTCCGGGTTTGCACAGGCACTGGCGCCCTGGGCCGCCGGCACGACGGGCCCAAGGCCCGCCGCGCGACGGGCCGCCGCAAGGTAGCTTCGCGGCACCGAAACCGACACGCCGGTGCACCGCTCGACGCCGCCGTCGCATTCGACCGAAACGCTTACCAGCGCGCCGTCGATGTAGCCAATGGCGGCGGCGGCCCGCTCGGTGAAGCGCGCCTCCGCCAAGCGGTGCCTCTCGGCCTGGTCCTCGATGGCCATCGCGGCCGGGCCGCTCGCGCGGTAGCTCCTCCCGCCGCTGTCCACGATGCGCACGTCGCCGGCATCCATGCCGAGCACGCTGCCGGAGACAAGGTCCGCGATCGCGCCCACCAGTCGCTGGTTTACTTGGGCGCCGTCGGCAAGGGCGATCTGCACGGCCGCGGTGGGCTTTACTGCGCCCCGGCCAAGGCTGGGCCCGTTGCCGGGTTCGATGATCACCGTCGCGCGGCGGATGCCGGGGAAGTCCGAGATGAGCCGGCCCAATTCGGCCATCTTCGCGGCCTGCCAACGCTTGGCGATTTGGTCCTGCGTGGTCCAGATGTCGCTCTTGGCCACAAGCTGCTCGAACGTCAGCGGCTTGTCGCCGCCGGCCTGGCTGTCATGCCGCGCCGCCACGCGCAGGCTGTCCAGGTGCTCCGCCGGGGCCAGCAGACGGGAGTTCTCGATTCGGTGCTCAATGCCCCGCGCCTCCGCCGCCTCGACCGCCGCGGCCAGTTCGGTCTGGCCCATGGGCCCGGCCGAGAGCGGTTGAAGCGCGGGCCTCGACGACGCCAACTCCACAATAAGCCAGGCCGCGCCCGCCAGCACGAGAAGGCCCAGCCCGCCCGCCAGCAATCGGGCGCGCGTGCCCATCGCCCCGACGTGAGACGTGCACCGCGATATCCATTTGGTTATCAGGCCCATCCAACCGGTCCTCCATGACCGTTGAAGCCTAAACCACACTTCTGTTTCTTCTTGACCTCTGCGATGAAGAAGGCTTCAGGCTTCAGACTTCAGACTTCAGGCGACAGCCCTCGTCCTCGTCCTCATTCTCAGGTCTTCATCTTTCCGGGCAAGCCGAAGGCTCATTCCTTACGCGAGTTCCTATTCCTTCTGGCTGGCCGCGTCCTTCGCATCCAGGCGGGCGCAGTGCTCGCGGATCTCCACGAGGCTCTTTCCCCGCGACTTGAGCTCGACTACATCGTCGAGCCTGGCGAAGACCGACTCGTCGTAGAGCCGGTGCCCGCCCTCGGTCCACCGGGCCTCCCGCAGCAGGCCCATGATCGTGTAGTTGTGCACGGTCTGCCGGCTGAGGCCCGAGTACGACACCACCTCGCCGATGCGATAGAGCTTCGGCGGTCTGGGCCGCCGGCCGCCACGCGGGGCGGATCCGCCGCCGGACGATGAACCGTCCGGCGCCGCCGCCGCCAGGAGGGAACCCGCGTTCTGCAATATTGTCTCCACGGTCTGTTCACCTTCTCCAATCATGCGGACAGGCGCGTTGTCCTTTGCCCGAACTTTGCCGAGCAGCCCGATGGCTGACCTGCCAACCCGTCGCGTCGAATCATCGGGCGCTTCCCAACCACCACAATCGTTTCTCCCGGCAATTTGCTCGTAATCCAAGGCCGGACTTGTCCGCACCGATCCACGCTTTCGGCGCCGACGTGCTGCTTTGTCCGCTATTTCGATGTGGCGTCCCTGGCGGACGCTTTTCCTTTTTACGTTTTATAAAACGTATCATTGAAATCCCCACCACGCCTGTCAATAAAAAATCTCCAAAGACCGATAATATTCTCACCGGGCGGATAGGGAATTGTAACGCAATGTACGTCAAGTAAAGGCTTTATGTGTTGCTAAATGTTTCCGCGGCTTCGGTAATCCACCTCACTATCAGTGCCGGCCGGAAAACCGAGCCACCCACCAGAATCTGCCGCCACCGGCGGTTTCCGCCCGCATGTCGCGAGACGATTGTGTTGCGGATGTTCTTACTGCGCCTCTGGGCATATCCGATGGGGACTGCGTGGTTCGTAACATGAGACGCCGCGAAGAACGCCTGCCTGCCCCGTTGGGGTCGGCGTCACTGCGAACGCCCCCCCGTGCCAGGCAGGCGGCAACCAGTGAGGCGTTTTTACCCGCGTGCATCGCTCGCGGCTCGGTGTACAATGCTTCCATGGTTGCGACGAGACTTTCCATTCTGTCATTGGCATTGGCTTGCCTTCTGGCGGCGGGGTGCTCCGGCCGCGACGGGCAGGCCGACGCAAATCGCCCGGCCTCCGCGACAGCGAACGAGGATGACGATTCGGGGGTGATCATCGAAGACCTGCCGCCCGCGGCCGTTACCCCGGCCGAAACAAGGCCGGCGACGACATTGCCCGATGCGGCGGCGACGGTAGATGTGGCTCAGCCGCCCTCGGGTTCGCGGCCCGACGCCCCGACGGTAGTGCCCGCACTGGCGCCGCAGCCGACCCCTGAACCGACACCCGCACCCGCGCCGGCCCCGGCGCCCGCGCCCGCACCCGCGCCCGCACCGGCACCGGCGACTTCGCCCGGCCCGGTGGCATCGGCTTGGCAGCCGCGCCCGGCGACCCAGCCGGCGCCTGCACTGGTGCCGATCCCCCGGGCGGCCCCCGCCCCCGAGAGCGACCCAAACTTCTTCATCGCCGCCGGCGACCGCGCCCTGGCCAAGGGCGACCCCAACTCGGCCGTCAAGGTGATGTACCGCGCCGTCGAACTCGACCCGACCCGCCTGTCGAGCCTTCGCGCACTGGCGGTCTCGCTCGTCGCGGCCAGAAGGTTCGCCGAGGTCGTGCCTATCTACGATTCCATCCTCGGCATGGACCCCAACGACCAGACCGCGCGGTTCAACCTTGCACTGGCGCTTAGCCGCGTTCGCGATTTCGGCCGGGCCGAGCGACAGTACCGCACGCTGCTTGCCAAGGACGAACGGTCCATGGAGGCGTGGTACAACCTGGCGATGCTTTACCAGGCACAGGGCAGGCTCGAGGACGCCCGCCAGACTTGGCTGCGCTTGATCGCCCTGGACGGCGACATGGCCTCGGCGCACGGCTTCCTGGGCGAGGTGTACATGGACCTCCACAGGCCCGCCGACGCGATGGAGTCTTTCTCCAGGGCCGCCAAGCTCAGGCCCGACGAGGTCTCCGCATGGGTGAACCTTGCCGCCGCGGCAAGAGAGGCAGGCAGCTACGGCCGGGCCATTGTGGCCGTGCACAAGGCCGCCGAGCTGGCGCCACAGGACGCCCTGGTCCAGTACCGCCTCGGAGAACTGCTGCTGGAGCTTCACCGCGCCACCGACAAGCCCGAAATGCTGACCGAGGCCATAGCGGCGTGGAAGGAAAGCCTGAAGTTCGACCCGTCCCAGAAGGAGCTTGACGAGAGGATCGCCAAACTCGAGGCCGCCGCGACCACCCAGCCGGCGACCGCGCCGGCAAGCTCCAAATAACAAGCTCCAAGCAACAAGCAAGCTCCAAACGAAGAAAAGCTCCAAGCAACAAGCACCAAATAACAAACAAGAACCAAATACCAAGAACCAAACGAAGAAGAAAACGAAGGAGAAAACGAAGAAGAAAACGAAGAGGAAGAAGAACAAGAAGAAGTCTGCGAGTCCTGAAGCCCAGGGATAGCAATCCCTGGGAGGCAGCCCATTGAGGCTATGGAACATCAAGATGAACCGACATACTCGGTGAATTGTGGTTGAGCCGCAAAACGAACTGAGCTTCTTGTTTGGAGCTTTGTGTTTGTTTCTTGGTTCTTGTTTGGATTCTGGTGCTTGTTATTTGGAGCTTGGCTTGCCGTTTGGAGCTTGTTTGAGAAAGGACCTCCGCCATGATACTCGACATCAAGTCTTTCGCGATGAAGGCCCGCGTTTCCGACGGGGCGTGGGGCACGCAGATGCAGCTTCGCGGTCTGGAGCCCGGCTCGGCGCCGGAGTTGTGGAACGTCGATAACCCCTCCGCCGTCGAGGCCGTCGCGGGCAGCTACGTCGAGGCGGGTAGCGACGTGATCCTGACCAACACGTTCGGCTCCAACCGCTTCGTCCTGGCCCGTCACTCGGCGGCCGGGCGGGCCGCGGAACTGACCGAGGCCGGCGTCGCCATCAGCCGACGTGCCGCCGGGGCCGAGGCCAAGGTCTTCGCGTCGATGGGCCCAACCGGCAAGATCGTCATGATGGAAGAGGTCCCAAACGCCGAGATCGTCGCGGCCTACGAGGAGGCCGCCCGAGCCGCCGAGGCCGGCGGGGCCGACGCCATCGTGCTCGAAACGTTCAACGAACTTGCGGAAATGGAACTGGCCGTCGAGGGGGTCCGCAAGGGCTGCCCGCTGCCGGTCGTCTGCTCGATGACGTTCGACTCCGGACCCAACAAGGCCGCCACCACAATGGGCGCCCACCCGGCGGACCTCGCCCGCCTCGCCGCGTCGGCCGGGGCGTCGGCCGTCGGGGCCAATTGCGGAATCGGACCGGAAAACTACGTCCAAATCGCCGAACTCCTGCGGGCAGCGACGGACTTGCCCGTCTGGATCAAGGCCAACGCCGGCCTGCCGCGGCTCGGCCCGGGCGGCAAGACCTTCTTCCCCATGGGGCCCGAGGAGTTCGCCCGGTACGTCCCCGCCATCATCTCCGCCGGGGCCAACTTCATCGGCGGATGCTGCGGAACCACGCCCGAGCACATCCGCCTGGTCCGCGCCGCCGTTGACAAGATCAACAACTGACAACGCATCAAGACAATCAAAACGATTAAAGCGAGACACTTTTATCCATACCGGCAGTCCGCCGCGGCCGTTGGCAGGTTTAAGCTACTGTGATTAGCACTATCATATGCGGCTTGTCCGAAGTGCTCATTCCCGGCCTCAAGGCCGACAATGAGTCCCCGGGCGCGGCTCCGCGAGCGGCGGGCGACGTGATCCTCGAACGCCTCGTCGCCGAGGACCTCCAAGGGCTCTGCGTCGGCGACATGACCGAGGAGGAATTCTGCCGCCGCCTCCTGGACCGCGCAGGCTGGCCGACGGACATCGAACACCTTCGCGCAGCCATCCGAGAGCGATTCCGCGGCCAGGTGCCCGGCACCGCCGACGTCCTCCGCGGCCTCGCCGGCCGATACCGCCTCGTACTCATGACCGACCACGCACACGAATGGATCGAGGACATCCGAATATACCACCGCGAAATCCTCGAACTATTCGACCGGTCGTTCTTCTCCTACCACCTCAAGCGCACCAAGGCCGACCCGGCAGCGTTCCGGATGGTCCTGAGCATGATCGGCGACGACCCGGCCGAGTGCCTGCTCATCGACGACGAGCAGGCAAACCTCTCCGCCGCCGCCGCCGCCGGGATAGAAGGCATCCTCTTCAATAACGCGACACAACTCGCCAACGCCCTGGCCGATCGGGGCATCAACCCGAAAGTCGCCTGACGACAGCTTCCGCGCACGCCGCAACCCCGCCAAAAACCTTTCCCCGCTTACTAATGCCTTTGCCGCGGAAAGCCGAAGCCAAAAGACGGGCATCAGGTTCGCGGTGTCCATGCGGTTCGAGTTGCTTGTCGGACGCGAATGGGAACGTCCACCGCATGTACGGGCACTGCCAGCAGAAAGGAGCCCAGAATGTTCACCAAGGGAAAGAAAAACGGGACGATCCGGTTCTCCTTCCGGTCGCCGGGCAGCGACCAAAAGGTGCAGGTCGCCGGCAGTTTCAGTCAGTGGCAGCCGCTGACGATGAAGAGGCAGAAGGACGGCAGCTTCGCCCTGACGGTGACGGTTCCTGCCGGCACGCACGAGTACCGGTTCATCGTGGACGGGAACTGGACGACCGACCCGGAGAACGACACCTACGTGCTGAATCCCTACGGCAGCGCCAATTCCGTTGCCCAGGCGGCTTAGGCGGCGCCGAAGTCGCCGTCGCCGTGGATGGCCCCGCACGGGCAACCAGCCGGCGACCGCGCATGCCGCGGGCGAGCCGGCAAGACTCGCCGGCGCGCGCCATCTCGTTATGACCTGCGGCTGGGCTGATTCCTGCGCCGCCGCAGCCGCCACCTCTTATTACGCGCTCATTACGCGTTCGGCCGGCACACCAAAACACACTGCGGCGCTATCGAATCACCCTCTTGCGCGACGGCCGGCACTCGTAAACATGCATCTAGGCTATGGTTGGCGCTATTGCTCCACCCTCTTTCGCGCTCGTTTGGCGCTCAAAAACACCACTTTGCGCCCGCAAAACACCTCATTTGCGCTCGTTTGGCGCTCAAAAACACCTCATTCGCGCTCGTTTGGCGCTCAAAAACACCACTTTGCGTCCGCAAAACACATCATTCTCGCTCGTTTGACCCTCGAAAACACCTCGCGGCCGCCCAGAGCCCGCGCGAAGGGGCGAACGACAAATGGCGAACCCGCCTGCCGTGCCACAGAATGCCATAGAATACCACCCAATGCCAGAAATGCCAAGAATGCCAGTAATGGCGTTGCCGCTTACCCGCCGCCTGCCAAAGCTTCAGCGAGCAGGACCCGAGCCCCAACCCCAACGGGACAGATGGGGCAGAAGAGGTTTTTGTCTTCGGGGTCGCACCGCCTTGGGCGATAATGGAAGCACTGCCTGACCACCAGTGAAACAAGCGGTCCGGCGCGGCCTGCCTTCTCACCGTCCGGTAGCCCGCCCGGACTCGCCAAGGATGGTGAAACGTGCCGGAAAACAAGCCCCAATGGATTATTGAGATTGCGTTGGCCGTTGACGGCTTGGTGCAGGACAAGCGCACGCTTCATCGCTTCCAGACGATGATTCGCCAGCGGCAAACTCGCGACAAAGAATGGATCGAGAAGGAGCGTGAATGGAGAGGCAGGCGGTCTAATCACTTCACGAAGTTGCAGGGACTTCCCGCGACCCATGCCTGGCGAACGCAAGGCACGCCGCCCAAGCCCGGCTGGAAGTGGGAGGACCACCTTTTTGGCAAGGAGGACGCCAAGACAGGGGCGTGGGAAAGCACGCAAAGGATCTGCGGCTGGGTGCCGCCCAAGTTGGCTTCGGGTTCAATGCCGAAGATCGACCCCTTCTTCCTTCACTTCAAAAGGGCGTTCACCAGCGACGAGAAGTACACGCTCCTGGCAGTCATTCGCGATACCGTGCTTTCACCGGCCCGTCCGGCAATCGGCCCTTGCCCGCATCCCGAGAAACTGCAACCGTTGGAGGATGGTTTGGCCTACTGTCAGCTTAGTAATAGTCTTGTTGCCCTGCTCGCGAACGAAAAGGCCAAGCCTGTCGTCGAGGCGGTTCTGGCCGAAGTTAAGCGGGACTTGGATGCTGGCGTGGTTACGCGCCCGGGTGGCGCGAAGGAGTTGAAGCCTTTCCACTTGGCCGACGTTGTACGCATTTTATGGGCGGACACCCAGGAGGAAATGAGCCGGGGGCGCGGAGCGGGAAACCCAGCGGCCAAGTACCCCAAATCGACCGTCCACGATAATGCGGCACGGAGGTACGTCACTGGGGAGATCGTGAAGTTGGGAGGGCTTTCCGAGGAACAGTTCCACAAGTACGCCACAAACGCGGGCTTGGGGACAACAATGAACACGATAGCCAAGGCTGGGCGGCAGCCAGACGATCACAACACGTCGGAAGATGCTGCCTGGGTGCGGGAGGTATCTGTGCTGCCTAGCGGCGATCGCGGGCAGCCGGACGTGTGCAAGGCGATTGCGCGGCTTCACGATGAAGGCTGGACGGATCTGCTTCTTGAGGACATTTGGGAAGAGTGGGCCGATGTTGCCGAAGCTCGCGGCCTGCCCCGCCCGTGGGGATCGGAAGCAGTTGAGGGGCAGTGTCATCAGTTCACCGTGGAGGATGTCCTGAAGGCAGTTCGCGTAGTTGATCGCGAGCTTCAATGCACCAAGAGGGGCCTGCGCCGCGCTGATTGCGACGTTGTGCAGCAAGAGTGCATTGTCCTTTACGCGGCGCTCGCGCAGTTGGACCCGCTGGTGGACCAGGCCGGGCCGATCAGCTACGCATGGCCGCCAAGGGAGGAATCCCCTGCCGATAAACCGGTGCATCTGCGCCCCTACCTCATAAAGCACGGCCTGACCGCGGACTTACACCACGTCTTCAGGAGGCCCGCAGGGCCGGCAGAATCTGGCCGGGGGTGACTGAAAGGAACCCCCGGAACCGAGTTGAAAAACACAGAGCCCCGAAGGGGCGACAGCGAACCGCCACTGGCTTGCTTGGCAGACTCTCCATCGCCCCGCCGGGGCTCTCTGATAAGAGCATTCTTCCGGGGGTTCGCGAGTACACTCACCCCCGGCCAAACGCTGCCGGCCCTTCGGGCCTGAGATTGCCGGGCTCCCCGTCCCGGCGTTTCTCTCCGGGTTCCAGGTTCCGGGTTCCGGGTTCCAGCTTCCGGGTTCCGGGTTCCAGGTTCCGAGTTCCAGGTTCCGGGTTCCGGGTTCCGGGTTCCAGGTTCCGGGTTCCGGGTTCCGGGTTCCGGGTTCCGGGTTCCGGGTTCCAGGTTCCAGGTTCCGGGTTCCGTGTTCCTGGTTCCCGTCGTTCACGCTGCGATGTAGTCGCGGATCAGGCGGATGTTTTCCGGCGGCGTCTCCAGCGGCATTGCGCCGGTGCCCATCAGGCAGTTGGTGCGCCCGCCGACGATCTCCAGCACGCGGTCGATCGCCCGGTAGATCCGCTGCGGGTCGCGGCAGGCGACGACGCACGGGTCCAGGTTCACGCGGATCTTCGCGTGCGGGCGGACCCGCGACACGTGCTCGACCAGCGCGGCCTGGTCCGTCTCGACGTTGCAGGCCAGGTAGTTCGTGCCGGTGGCAAGCAGGTCGTCGATCACCGGGAATGTGTTTCCGCCCATGATGCACGGCACGGGCCGGCCGACGCAGTCGGAGGCGATCTCCAGCACGCGCCGCAGCGCGGGCATCTCCAGTTCGTGGAACTGGCGGGGCGAGAGGATTGGCGGGGCCGCGGCCGACTCGAAGAACGCCACGTCCAGCCCGGCCCGCACGACGGCCCGGCAGAGCGCCGCCTGGTTCTCCGCCAGGCGCATGAGCGCCCTGGCGACCGCCTCGGGCCGCAGGGCGGCGTCCAGGCAGAGGTCGTTGATCCCGCGGAGGTTGAAGGCGATCGAGAACGGCCCGCAGACCGGCAGGCGCACGTCGGCGTCGGGGAACTCGCGTTTGAGCCGCTGTGCGACGCCCAGCATCATGGCGATCCGCCCGTCGGCCCGGGGGTCGAACGGGGCGAGATTGGCCGCGGCGTCCAGCGAGTCCAGCAGCGGGCGGCGGATGCCCGGAATGGCGTCTTCGGTGGAAGCCTCCACCGTCGCGCCGTAGGCCTCGGCCTCGAGGTTGTAGATGTCGATCCCCACCGCGATGACCTGCTGGCGATATTCGAGGTATGCTCCGCGATGTGCGGCGAAGAGCAACTCCGGGTCCCGCGAGACATCCCAGGGCGAACGCCCCACGAAACGGGCCGCATGTTCGTAGATCACGGGTGTGAAGGCTATCTTCATGAGCGGCACCTCGGCTGCCGGATCAAACCGGCAAGCGCCACATGGAATCCGGGGGCGTCAATCGAACGCCCCGGCCAGGCCAAGCCGCATGCTAACGGATCGCGCCATCAGCGTGCAACGGCTAACAGGTTCCCGGTTCCCGGCCTGCCCCGGCGCGCCGGGGTTCCGCCGTTTTCTTCTCTCCCCCGGTTACCGGCTACTGAGGGTGTCCGATATTTCAGGCTGACCGTTGGAGCCCTATGGGCTCCAACCCAGCCCCGGATGGGGCTCGGGGCGCATAGCCGGGTGGTGAGCGCAGCGAACCCCCGGTAAGCTGCTTCCATGAACAATGAGCCCCGTAGGGGCGACGGCGTGCTGGCAAAGCATGTCTTCCCGGCTCGCCATCGCCCCTATCGGGGCTCCATGTTGTTATTGAGCTTTCCGGGGGTTCCCTTCGGTCACCCCCGGCTATGCGCCACCGGCCCTTCAGGCCTGCAAGACCTGTTGGTCTGAGTCATGCTGAATTATCGGACAGCCTCGGCTACTGGCTACCCTGCTTCGCCTTCGGCTACGCAGGGCTGCGCCGGCTTCCTCTCACGCCGCCTTGTTTCTGTCCACCTTTGTTGGCGGCGGCAGGGTTCGCCGCACGGGCGGTCCTCCGGCCGGGGCCGTCGCCGGTCGTGACGACGGGGCGGAGGCGGGCCGCGAGGCCGGGGCAGTCGCGGCGGGCCTCGACGGGCGGGTTGACGGCATGGGCCTGGCCGCGGGCATCTTTGTCAGCGTCACGGCCAGTTCCGCGTACTTTCCGTCGCGGCGATAGCGGACCTTCACCGTGTCGCCGGCATCGTGCTCGTGGACGACGTTCATCAGGTCCTCAGGCCCGAACACCCTCTCGCCGTCCACTTCCAGGATCACGTCGCCGGTCTTCAGGCCGGCCTTGTCGGCCCCGCCGCTGGGCACGATCGAGATGATCTCCACCCCGTCGGTGGCCTGGCGAAGCTGGATGCCTATGTAGGCGCCGTCCGGCGGCAGGCGGGTCAGGGCGGGCTTCTGGTCCAGCACCCACTTGTGCCAGTCCTTCTCGATTTCGCCGAGCTTCATGCCCAGGACCTTCTCCAGCGCGCCGCGGCCGGTCTCGTCGAATTCGTACCCGTCGCAGTACGCCTGGTACCACTTGCGAAGCAGGCCCTTGGAGTAGAGGTACATCATGAGGTATCGCACCTCGCTGTAGGACGCGCCGGGATCTTCCATGAACTTGGCGTGGCTGCCCTTTATGAGTTCGGCAAGGGGGACCTGCCGGTTTCGCCGGATGGTCCGCTGGAGGGCGTTGAGCCTGCCGTTGTGTTCCGGCACGGCGTGGCCGGCGACCATCCGCGAGCTCTCGAACAGGGTGGCCAGGCCCTCGGTCAGCCAGATCGGGTGCGACTGGCCCCGGCCGTCCTGATCGGCGCGGTGCAGGGCGTGGGTGAACTCGTGGATCAGGGTCAGCCCGACGGTGCGGGCGATGAGCATGTTCGACCCCTGCGCGTAAAACCCGCCGATGGTCGCGCCCCACCGCCAGTCCTGCGCCTTGGGTATGACGATGGTCAGCTACCTGTCGAACCGGCTGTCGAAGAGGTCGTTCCACTGGGCCGTGGCGTAGGCCGTCAGCCGGGCCTTCATCTCGGCGAGCGTCCGGCTGTCGACGTTGGTGGCGAAGACGAGCTTGCGGTCGTGATCGATCTCGTAGGCGTAGCCCTGCCCGAACTGTTTGGCAAGCGCGTCGCGGACCTTGTCGGCCCGCTGGCGCTGGAACTGGTCCTGGAGGGCGCGGAGCTTCTGGTAGCCCGGCAGCTTGCGGACGGCGTCGAGGTCCGGGTCGCGCTGCATGTAGCTGTACCCGCTGTAGCCGAAGGCGATGGCCTTGGCGAGGCTCGCGACGGCCCGGTCGAGTTGCCCGACGCGGCTCTGGTAGCACGCGTAGTTGTACCATCCCATGGGGCTGTTGGGGTCGATGGCGAGGATCTGCTTTATCAGCGGCTCGCACTTGTCCAACTGCCCGGCCTTGAAGGCGTCCGTAAGCTGGCTGTTGAGCCCCGCGATGCGCCGGGCATTGGCGAACTGGCCTCTTCGCGTCCCGCCGCGCCCGGCCTGGGAACTCGCCGGGGCGGATGTCGGCGCCGAAGCCGGGGCGGACGTGGGCTTGGCCGCGGGGGCGGCGTTCTTCCCGGCCGGCCCCGTCGCCGGGCCGCTTTGCGGCGCAGCCCAAGCGGACAAGCTCAGCCCCAGCGCCATCACGCAGGCCGCCATCACCAGCCACGCCAGTCGTCGAGTTATCGTCATGCGGACCTCCAAAGCCGTTGCAGCCATTGTAGCAGGTCCAACGGGGAGAGCGCAACGCGGAGAACGCGGCGCGGGCTTTGCGTTGAGATTCTTTGTCGGGAGCGATATATTGCCGGCATGATTCGACAGAACCAGACCGGGCCGCGAGAAGGCTACTTCGGGCCTTACGGCGGGCAGTTCGTGCCGGAGACGCTCATGGCGGCCCTGCACCAACTGGAGCGCCAGTATGCCGCCGCCATGGCCGACGACGGCTTCAAGGCGGAACTGGACCGCTGCCTGCGCGAGATCGCGGGCAGGCCCAGCGAGCTCTACCTCTGCCGCCGGCTGACCGAAAAGCTCGGCGGGGCGAGAATCTACCTCAAGCGCGAGGACATGAACCACACCGGCGCCCACAAGATCAACAACACGCTTGGCCAGGCGCTGCTGACGGTCCGCATGGGCAAGAAGCGCGTGATCGCCGAGACCGGCGCCGGCCAGCACGGAGTTGCCACCGCCACCGCGGCGGCCGTGTTCGGACTCGACTGCGACGTGTACATGGGCACCGAGGACATCCGCCGCCAGAAACTCAACGTCTTCCGCATGAAGCTGCTCGGCGCCCGCGTCGTGCCGGTTTCCAGCGGCCAGCGCACCCTCAAGGACGCGCTCAACGAGGCCATGCGCGACTGGATGTCCAGCGTCGAGCACACGCATTACGTGCTCGGGACGGTGGCCGGTCCGCACCCGTTCCCGGCCCTGGTGACGGAGTTCCAGAGCTGCATCGGACGCGAGGCACGCAAGCAGATGCTCGCCGCCGAGGGCAGGCTGCCGGATGTGATCGTCGCGTGCGTCGGCGGCGGAAGCAACGCCAGCGGCATATTCGCCCCGATGGCCGACGACGCGGCAGTCGCCATGGTCGGCGTCGAGGCCGGCGGACGCGGCATGAAACTCGGCGACCACGCCGCAAGCCTCTGTGCCGGCAAGCCCGGCGTGCTGCACGGCTCGATGAGCTACGTCCTCCAGGACGACGACGGGCAGACCGCGCCGGTGCACAGTATCTCGGCCGGGCTGGACTACCCCGGCGTCGGCCCGCAACACGCGCTCTGGCACGATACCGGCCGGGTGAGATACACCACCCGCTCCGACGATGAGGCACTCGACGCCGTGATAACCCTCAGCCGCACCGAAGGCATCATCCCCGCGCTGGAAAGCGCCCACGCCATCGCCGAGGCCGTGGCGATGGCGCCCAAGATGGGCAAGGACAAGATCCTGCTGGTGAACCTGTCCGGGCGCGGCGACAAGGACTGCAACGAGATCGCCGAAATCCTCCAACGCAAAGGCCAACTGGAAGGCGACGAGTAAGACTGGAACCCGGAACCAGGAATCCGGAACCCGGAAGAAGAAGGAAACGACCGAGGACGAGGGCTGTCGCCGAAGCAAGCCTTCCGTCAAGAGCCCGACGCCTTTTGGTCCATGGCTGTTGAGGCCGGCTCGCTTCAGCGAGCAGGAACAGGCCTGAAGGGCCTGACCATGATCGCCCCCCAGGGGGCTCGCGAAGACGAAGAGACATGAAAACTACGCTTGAGGACAACCGTCTCGTCCGCGTGTTCGCCGAGCTGCGCTCTGCCGGGCGGCATACGCTCATGCCGTTCATCACGGCCGGATACCCGGACCTTGAGACCACCGAGGCCCTTCTGGCGGACTTCGAGCGGCGCGGCGTGCGGATATGCGAGATCGGCATACCGTTCTCCGACCCGATAGCGGACGGGCCGACGATCCAGGCGTCGTTCACCGACGCCCTTGAGCGCGGCGTGACGGTGGGCAAGATATTCCAGATGATCCGCCGCTACCGCGACGGCGGCGGCAAGCTCGCCCTGACGGCCATGGGAAGCTACTCGATCATCTACCGTCACGGCGTAGAGGCGTACCTGGCCGAGGC
>Ga0315279_10003289_pt1 | contig 22763 bp, 22 predicted proteins | sample YL17G06_20_MG_FD_203694 | JGI IMG/M metagenome (GOLD analysis project Ga0315279, IMG submission 203694) | Sediment microbial communities from Yellowstone Lake, YNP, Wyoming, USA - YL17G06_20 | ecosystem: Environmental > Aquatic > Freshwater > Lake > Sediment | place: USA: Wyoming | collected... | reverse complement strand
GGAAGTTTAAGCTGCTTAGTTTTAGGGATGTGTTGGAGCTTCACGGAGTGATTGATGCACACCGTTTTGTTCCGGTGGATCCTCGGGTCGGAGGGTGGGGCAAGTTTATTCGAAAGTCAATTACCACTCAGAAACCGAATGGTCGTGTGAGCAGAGCCCGCTGTTTTTTTGAGGAGACAAAATGTAAGCAGCATTTAAAGAAGGGCGGGAGAGGCTGGATTCACTTCTAGCTTCAGATCAGTTTTTTGGGTTTTTCAGTAAGTATGCTCGTCGCCTAGTGATTTGTTCACTATTTTGAGGGGAAAGGGTTTGGGGTACAGGAACAAACTAGACATAATAGCTGACATGCTGCATGTGACGAGTAATGGTGCGAAGAAGACTCAGATAATGTATCAAGCCAACCTTAACTATGGGCTTCTCACGAAACGTCTGGATGAGGTCAAGAAAGCCTGTTTGATAAGTTTCGAGCGGAAAGGTCGTTGTTACATCTTGACTTCGAAGGGCAAGGAGTTTCTGGAGTTGTACAGGCAGTATGCAACGTCTACGAAGCATGTTGAGAAACATATCAATGATGTCAACGTCAAGAAGAAGATGCTGGAGAGCATGTGTGAGGGGAGAAGTATGAGGCGAAATCGTGATGAAGTCTTGGCGCGTGTCCATCAATAGATAACAAACAGTCTGATCGTTGAAGGGATTCGAGTGAGGATGAAAGTTTGGGTTGTGCCATTCTGCGTCTCTTTGCTTCTAATTTTGTTTTTTGTTCCTGCCTGCTTGGCGGTTGATGAGGGTCAGGCGAGGTCGGCGATGGTCGAAGCTGACCAGACGGTCAAAGATTGCTATTTGGCTGTTGCCGCAGCTGATAAGGCGGGAGGAAATGTTTCAGGTAGGCTTTCGGTTCTTCAAGATGCGGGGATGCTGCTATCTAGGGCGAATCTGGCTTTTGAGAAAGGAGATTTTGATTCTGCTTACAGTCTTGCTGTCCAGAGCAAGGCGAGTCTGGACGGGTTTGTCGCCGAGGCAAATTCGGTGAAGGATGCGGCTGAGCAAAGTGGTTTTGTGGATTTCATGATCAACATAGTTGGGTCTTCGGCTGGAACAGTGGCGGTTGTTGTTGGAGGCTTCGCAGTGTGGTTCTGGTTGAATAGAAGATACGGTAAAGTGGAGCATGTGGAGCAGGATGAATCTTAGCGAGTATAAGGTTCTTTTTATCGTCGTCACTGCGGTCGTGGCTTTGTTTGTTGCGTCGCCGGTGTTGAATAGGGTGCTGGTGTATCCGAGGACGGGGTTTTTCAGTGAGATGTGGTTGCTTGGTCCGAGTCACAAGGCTGAGGGTTATCCGTACAATATATCGCGTGTTCAGAATTACACTGTGTTTTTAGGGATTGGAAATCAGTTGGGTTATTGCGCGTATTACGTTGTTGAGGTGAAGTTTCGGAATGAGACCCAATCGGCACCAACAAGTTTCGGCCCGATTGAGAATCGCACTCCAAGCAGTATTCCATCGCTTTTCAACATCAGCGCCTTCGTGGCGGATGAGCAGGATTGGGAGTTGCCCCTGGCTTTCTCTTTTGATTACGAAGTCAGTTTGGACAGGTCGCAGGTCTTATTTCACAATCTGACGTTGAACAATGAGATCTTGGGTCTCGAAGGTTACAGTACGGCGTGGAATGGGACGAGAACGGTCTTTTTTGGCAATTTGATGTTTGAGCTTTGGATCTATGATGCGCAGGCGACCGCTTTGAGCTACCATGGAAGGTTCGTTGATCTGAAATTCAACATGACCACCTACTAGGACAAGTTTGAGTTTTCAGGAGGCTAAGTGGTTTGGGCGAGAAGAAATTGCGAGTCGGGGTCGTCGGGCTCGGAAAGATGGGTTTGGTTCATACCAGCGTGTTGAACGTTTTGCCCAACGTTGAGGTTGCTGCGTTGTGTGACAAGAGTGATCTGATTCGAAGATTCTTCAAGAAAGTCCTGAAAAACGTGCCTATTCTGGATGACGTTGAAAAGCTATCAACCTTTGGACTGGACGCTGTCTACGTGACCACTCCAATACCATATCACTGTAACGTAGCGCGTACGATCTATCAGAAGAAGATTGCGAAAAATGTGTTTGTTGAGAAGACACTTGCCGCGAGTTACAGAGAAGCTGAAGAACTTTGCGGTCTGGCGAGAAGTTCTGGTGGCGTCAACATGGTTGGGTACCTGAGGAGGTTTTACGTGACTTTTTTAAAGGCCAAGAGCCTCTTGGATGAAGACAAAATCGGCGATGTGTCCTCGTTCAAGGCTTACGCTTTTTCGTCGGATTTTGTGGACACTAAAGTGGAGAACCGGGAGTCGGGTGACCGCGGAGGCGTCTTGGCCGACCTGGGTTCGTATGCGATGGATTTGGCTTTGTTGTTTTTCGGCGACGTGAGCGTCAAATCCGCGAGAGCTGAATCCGTCGTGCAGAATGATGCTGAAGTTCTGCGTTTTGAACTGTGTCAGAATCAAGGAATCAATGGGATCTGCGACGTTTCTTGGTGTATGAAGGATTATCGTATGCCTGAGGTTGGGTTTACTGTCGAGGGGTCTAAGGGCGCGGTTACCGTGAATGATGATTGGGTTGAGTTGCGTCTGAGAGGCGGCGCTTTTTCGAGGTGGTATAGGCAAGATTTGAATGATAATGTGCCTTTTTGCTTGGGGTTGCCTGAGTATTATCGTGAAGACAAGTATTTTGTCAGTTGTCTGTGGGAGGGTCGCGAGGCTGAGCCTTGTTTTGAGTCGGCTTCGAAGATTGACAAGATGATCGAGGATGTAAAGAGCAAGCTTAGAAAGGGTGACTAGGATGGAGAGGAAGCTTTTGTTGGTGGGTGACAACCCGTTTCATGGCATTAGTCATCTTTCTCAGGAGAGAAGCAAGGCCAGAATCTCTGTTTCTGAAAGCCCAGATGTTGCTGCCAACTTGGTTTGTTTGGCGCTTGATAATGGTGCTAATGGTTTCATGTTCTCGGTGAGTGAGACCACTCTCGCTATATTGAAGAAGATTCGAGAGAAGGGTGAGATTTCTCGGCTCGGTCTTTATGCTATTGTGCCCTACGCGTATGAGTATGTTAGGTTGGCTACTCAAACCGGAGGCCTTGTGGGGTTGGGGAAGAGATTCAGCAGGCAATTGGTGGCTTCTCGGAATCTGGGTGCTATCGCGAGTGGTGTGAAGGGTGTGTTGGGGATGAACCCTGAGGCGTTGTTGAGGACGTATTTGAGTTATGAGATTTCAAGGATCAAATCTGCCGCAGGCAAAGGTGCCAGAATTGAGTCGGTACTGCTCCACGAAGTTATTACGGATATGGCGTTGGCTTTGAATTTAGATTGGCTCTTTAAGGCCTATTCGCGGTACTTTTTGAAATGTGACATCACTCCGGGCTTCAACACCTGCAATTTTCCGACGCTTGTAGACAAGTTTAGAGGATGGGATTGGGATCTTGAACAGGTGTTGATTGCGGCTCCTTTCAACAGAGTTGGTTTTCAAATGAATCCGTCTAGGGAGGAGTGTGAAAGAACCCTAGCTTGTTTGAAAGCGCCTGCTGCAATTGCGATAAGTGTTCTGGCAGCTGGATATCTTAAGCTTCCGGAGGCGGTGGACTACATAGCTGGATTGTCAAACATAAAGGGCATTGCAGTCGGTCTATCTAGGGAAGAGCATGCACGCCAAACATTCAAGCTTATCAAAAATAAACTAAACTGAATCTATCATTCACAATATTAATTATTTGCGGTTGAATCTGTTTATGGTTGCTGAACTGTGAGGACTTGCGGATATGAAGGTCTTAGCTATAGGAGCACATCCCGACGACGTTGAACTGGGTTGTGGAGCGACTTTGGCATTGTGCAAGAAGATGGGGCATGAGGTTCACATTCTTGTTTTGACCAGAGGCGAGGCCTCAGGAGATCCGGAAGTCAGGGAGCTTGAATGTAAGAAGTCCGCGAGGATGCTCGGTGTAGGCAGGGTTCATTTTGGAAATATGCAGGACACGAAGATCACAGATGGCGTGGAGACTATAATGAAGATTGAAAACCTGATAAATACGGTGAAACCTGACCTTGTTCTTGTACACAGCAGTAAGGATGGTCATCAAGATCACAGGAATGCAGGTATGGCTGCTCTGTCTGCTGCAAGAAACTCGAAGAAAGTTTTGCTTTTCGAGTCCCCTGCAGCGTTGAGAGACTTTTGTCCACAGGTTTTCGTTGATGTGACAGATACTTTTAAGGACAAGCTAAATGCGTTGAAAGCCTACGGGTCACAATCTTCTAAAATTTATTTTAAAGGCGATGATGGTGCTCATTGGAGAGCGAGCGTGAAAACTAGTGAGAACCGCAAGTTTCCATATATTTCAAACGCCATAGAGGGACTTGCAAGGTTCCGAGGGTTCCAGGCAGGTGTGGCCCTTGCCGAAGCGTTTGAGGTTGGCAAGTTCATATTGGATATTCAAAACAATTCAAAACACTAGCTGGTATCGGAGCATAGAATGAATAAGGTTTCATGCACAAGCTCAAACCCTTTTCTATACAAGACTTTGGATGATCTTGTCGAAGCTTGTGTTAAGTTCTATCATAGTCGGCTAAAGAACTCAGCTGACAGACTTGAAGTTCATCACAGACGGGAACAGCTGGCTGGATGGGTTCGGAAGTTTCATGAAGACTGTGGAACACTTAGTCCACAGGTCGAAGAATCTATAGAGAATCTGCGTAGTGGTTTATGCGTTTTTCTTATGACTGCGCATCAGCCTAACCTTTTTGCGTATAGTGGTGTACTCCGTAAAGCCACATTGAATCAGGTCCTTTCCGAAAAACTCGCGGAAAGACTGAAGCAGCCAGTGGTTACTTTCTTTGGGTTGGCAGATCAGGATTTTACAGATGACAGATGGGTAAAATCAGCCGTTCTTCCAGACGTCGAGAGGAGAGATGGCGTGCTTGAGTTGCGTTTGGATTTGCCAGAAAAAATGATGCTGTGCCGCGCGCCGAAGCCAGCTGAAAAGGTTTTGAACGAGTGGCGAAATGAAATCAGAACATGGTTTGAACGAAACCTTAGATCGATAGAACATTACTGTAGATCAGTCGGGGCCAAGTTTGAAAAAAGCGACGTCTTGTCAAGGAATTTTGAGAGTTTTTGGACGATCGTTGAACAGGCTTATTCAAGGGCTGCAGTCTATTCTGACTTGAATGGTTTTACAATGTCCAAGATTGTGAATGAAGCTTGGGGGTATCCCACGCTTTTTTCTAGGTTCTCTGAGTGCCAGCAGATCTTTCAAGAGGAATTCAGCTTCGTACTCTCACATTTTGAAGATTATTCTCGCTGTCTTAAGGAAACAGTGAGCTCAGCAAATGGAACGAAGGGCGGGGTCTATGAGCAAGAATATGGCACGATACCTTTTTGGTACCATTGCGAATGCGGAAGCAAAGCAAAATTGATGGCTGAAGATGAGGGGGAGTCTTTCTTTGGATTGGGAAAATGCTTGAGATGCGAGAAGGAGTATCGAATCGATTTCGGTCCAAAGGAAGCGCCAGAGATTTCTAGTATGATGCCGAGGATATCGGCCAGAAGCCTTCCTATGCCAATCGTTTTTTTTGATGGTTTGGCGGTGTGCTGCTACGTCGGTGGGGAAGGAGGAAAAGAGTATTTGCGTCAAGCAAAGTATGTGGCAGAACATATGGGATTAACCTTTCCTCCTGCGGCAATATGGAGACCTCATGATGTCTACTCTGGTGTTGGTCAATCGGCTGCTTTGATAGTCTTCAAGAACTTGTCTTCAACTTTTGATTTTTCTCAATACGAATCTGTGAAGTCCAGTTTGGAGGGAGAAGTGGCCAAAATTCAAGAAGATATTAAAGCACTAGAGCTGCAGAAGAAAAAGCTTGGCGATGCTGGAGCAGAGAAAATGGAGAACATTGAACGAATGAAGGCACTGTCGGAACAGCAAATCGAGATCAGGAGGAAAAGGGGCTATTCTTTGATGATGAGAAATCTGAAGCTTCTTGAGAACGTCGCAGAAGTAATGCGCCTGCATCCCTGCATCGTCGATTATGCGGTCAATTTTGGTCTTAAGGGTGCAAGTGAACAATGGATATCGTTCCTACGTGAACGTCGCGATTTGTCTTCAGATACAAAACTCAAAACTGATGTTGATGATTGGCTGAAACTTGCACATGTCGACTCTGTGGACAGCTGATGGTTATGGAGAAGAAATCTGAGTACTGTCAGTATTACTATGGGGATCTTGTTCTGGATACGAGCCCTGATCGTAGGCTTGCCATTCCATTACGAAGATACTGGTGGACTCTGAAGAAATACGTCTGGTTCGTGAGTGTTCTCGGTCTGCGCAGATCTATATCGAGAATGTTTCCTTTCACGCGGTTCGAAAAGCTTGTCCGACGACATGGTAGAAAAGTTGGTTCTCACAAGACTGGAAAGGGTCTGAACTTGAAGATTGGTGATCATGTTGAAGTCCGTTCAGCGAAGGAAATTCTTGCTACGCTCGATTCGAAGGGAAAACTGAGGGGTCTGACTTTCACGCCTGAGATGATGAAGTTTTGCGGACGAAGATTCAGAGTCTATAAGAAATTGAACAGAATCATACTGGAAGCAACGGGGGAGCTTCGACAAATAAAGAGTCCTACAGTGTTGTTGGAAGGGGTTTTTTGCGATGGTCAAGCGCATGCCAGATGCGACAGATCCTGCTTCTGCTTTTGGAGAGAAGAATGGCTTACGAGGTCAGGTTCGGAATCTGTAAAGATTGTATAGTCATCAGAATCCATTGTCTGAGGAAGAACTATGATTATCCCGCATTCAAGGCCGACGATAGACCAGGAAGACATAGAAGCAGTCACTAAAGTTTTGGCTTCGGGTATGATAGCTCAAGACCAAAGAACAAAGGAGTTCGAAAACGCAATCGCGGGATTCGTGGGTGCGAAGTACGCCGTGGCGGTTTCTTCAGGCACCTCAGCGCTTCACCTAGCTCTTTCGGGTTTGGGCGTTGGTCCTGGAGATGAGGTGATTATGCCCAGTTACGTCTGTCCCTCGCCTTACTTGGCGACTTTGCACGCTGGCGCCATACCAAGAATTGCTGACATAGGCCTTGAGGATTTTAACATATGTGCCGCAACGGCAAAGAAGCAGCTTACTTCTAAAACCAAGGCGATAATTGTTCCTCATATGTTCGGGACTCCTGCTGAGCTTGATGCGCTAATTGAACTTGGTATTCCCTTGATCGAGGATTGTGCACAATCGGTCGGCGCAGAATATAAAGGCAGGCAGGTAGGCGGTTTTGGAGAACTTTCAGTTTTTTCTTTCTACGCGACGAAAATGATCACGACGGGTGAAGGAGGAATGATTCTCACCAACAATGAAGAATTCTATGCAAGAATGGTTGATTTGAGGGATTATGATAAGAAGCCATTGACGCCTGTGAAGTACAACTACAAGATGACTGATTTTCAGGCAGCGCTTGGGCTGAGTCAACTTAAGAAACTGAAATACTTTATTGAACGGAGGATTCAGCTTGCTTCTGCTTACAGTGAACGTTTATCGGGTTGTGATGTTGACTTGCCGAAGAAGTGCTCTCACAAAAAGTCCGTGTTCTATAGGTACATTGTAATGGTTGATAGCGCAGACAAAATCCAAACACTTGCGAAAGAGAAAGGGATTATGTGTGAAAAGCCTGTCTTTGAACCTTTACATAGAAGCCTGGATTCCTCAGTCTGTCCGAATTCGGACCATGCGCACGAGAGGGCATTGTCAATCCCATTGTATCCGACTTTGTCGGATTATGAAGCCGAGTACGTTTTGTCGGTTCTCGACGCTGTCCTTGGGTCTAAGAAATAGTCGTGCGCTTTGATAGAAACCGGCTCCTACAGGCGAGAATATTAGGGTATATGCGATTCTACGGTCAATGATAGACGATGCATGACTTCAAAAAGGGATAAGAAATGGTTAAAAAAACATTTATCGAGATCCTATTGTGCCCTGCTGGCTTTCTTACGTGTTTCATTGGAGTTGTGCTTCCTTGGAATGCTCGAAACGCGTATCTTAAGGTGATAGGCGAAGTCTTCGATTTAGTTCTACGCTTAGACTTCTTTGTCAGCTTCTTCATGGATGTCGGATTCGTTTCAAAGCAACCCTTAAAATCAAGATAGCTTGAGTCAATCAAAAAGGCGTACATTTATGTCAAGGAGTAAAGAAGACGCGAGCGTGTTATTCTCCGGAGGCTCCGATTCCACACTGGCTGCTGCCATATCCGCAGGACAATTTAGGAAAGTACACCTTCTGAACTTCCATCACAGCGGAATGCAGAGCGTTGGGAAAAGCACTGTAAATGTTGAACGACTTCAGAGAAAATTCGGAGAAAATAGATTCATCTTCAAGCTCTTAGACATTGAAAAACCTTTTCGAAAAATCTACTACACCAACTATTCAGAAGATCTCAAGCGGTATGGCACTTTCCTGGCTGCAGCAACGTGCAACATCTGCCAACTCGCAATGCATGCCGAGACGATCGTGTACAACGTGAAACAGAATATCCAGTATACGTGCGATGGCTACAAGCGCGAGAAGGAACATGTCTATATAGTCATGGCCAAAGAAGGCGTGAATCTGCTGAAGAGCTTCTATTCGAAATACGGAGTAAAATATGAGAACCCTGTGCATGACATTCTTAGGACCGATTGGAAACTCTATGAGCTTGGAATAACTCCGACAAAAAATGTCAAGTTTCCGTACGAGCGTCTTAGCTATCAATCGCAACATTCCTGTTATCACGGTATTTTGACAAACGCCTACATCCTAGGATACTATTACCCCTTACACCTTGATAGGAGTGGTCGCTGGCTAGAGTATTTCGAAAAGAAACTTGGGCTTGCTGAAGACTATGTTGATGAGCGAATCAAGGAGTAGCCGTTTTCTCCGAAAGACGAATGCTTATCTTTTTGCAGGTGGTAACATCATCAGAGAATCGGCAGTGGCAGTCCTTTTACCTTATTGAGTCTCAGTCCTCTTCCTATTCGTGTAACAGATGTGATCTTGGTCTTGTTGGGCATTCTGATAATATGGCTCGTGCTAGCCTTCCTCTCCATAGGCATTCTTGGGATAAACTATCTGTATGCAAGTAACAGCGCAAGGAAAGCTTGGAAAATCCAGAGGAATGCAGCCTATGCTCCAAAAGTGTCAATAATAATACCTACCTTTAATGAACGTCAGGTGATCGAATACAAGCTCAGAAATCTGGCAAAAATCAACTATTCCAGTAGCCTCATACAGATGGTCTTCGTGGATAGTCAGTCGACAGACGGAACCCTTGATTCAATACAGCAATTCGCAACCAGCCATCCCGAAATAAGCGTAGTCGTATTAGAAGATTCAACAAGAAAGGGAAAAACATCTGCTTTGAACCAAGCTCTTAAGACTTGCGCAGGCGATGTTGTGATCGTTTCTGACGCTGATTGTTTTTGGCCGCCGAGCATACTATCCGACTCTCTTTCATATCTTGCAGACCCTGAAGTTGGAGCTGTATCCGGTCCCAAGAAGCTACTGAACTCTGATGATTCTTGGGTGACTCGAGGCGAGGCCAGCTATCTCGAATCAATGAACCTGATGAGACTAGGCGACTCAAAGGGCTCCTCAACAATCTTTTTCGAAGGAGGTTTTGGGGCGTACAAGAAAGAAGCTGTAGAAGCTTTTGACCCATACAATACGGGCTCGGATGACTGTGGGACTGTAATAAGAGTTCTTGAAAAGGGCCTAAGAACTCTCATGATTCCAGAGGCCGCGTTCTTCACAGCTTTCCCTAGAAGCCTAAAAGAAAAGCTCGAAATGAAGACAAGAAGATCCATTCAGCTTGTTCAGCTTTTTAGAAGATACGCGGAGCTTATTCTTAAGAAGAAGATACAAATTGCCAGAGGCACTATAATTAGGAGTCTGTTTATGTTCCTAGTAGCCCCAGTTTTGTTCCTCCTATTGATGATCTGCACATTTTATCTCATAACTATTTTTCCGATAGCTCTAGCCTTGTTTCTAGTGATGTTTATTCCGAAACTGGGACGCTATCTAATCGAGGGGATGCTAAGCTATTTGATATTGATTTACTCGCTTTTAGCTGTCCTTCTCAAGCGTAACTTCGTCGTGTGGAAAAAACCTAATGATAGAGATTGGGTCAATGAAGACACCCTTCTCAAGAACGGACTAATCTAAGCACCTGACTTGCACAAAACTCAGGAACTTTCGCGAGAACATGTGAGGGCTATCACTTGAGCCACACTCAACAGAAAATTTTGGGAAAAATCGAAGCAGACGTTCGACGTCGAACAAGCATGAAGAAAGGTTTTCGTAAGAAGCTTAAGGCATCATTTGAAAGATCACTTCGGAGAATTCTGTTGGGTCTGTTCTCATCAAGCGATTGGAAAGTTCAGCGTTATAGCGGGAACTCGAAATTTGGCAGTGATGATCTCGGACGGGACATTGAGGATGGCTTGAAAAGATACGTGACAATTCTGAGACAGCGTTCCCTGAAGATTAATACAGTGATAGTGCTGGGCTCCAGGGCAAAGGGTTCATGGATTCCTCGGAGCGATATAGACGTGACTGTAATTGCAGACAACCTCCCGCGAGAAGGAAGAAACGCCATCACTTTTCGACTTTTTGATCTGAAGAGAAGAGTCGTACTCTCTGATCGACCGCTCTACATAGGGGTTGAACCAAGCGGATGCTGCACAAAAGGTCAATTTCTCAAACGACTCAAGCGATTCGATATCCGAGCCTTGGACGCGATTTTCTTTGGAAAAGTAATCTATGATGACGGATTCTGGCCAGAAGCACTAGGCTATTTCAGTAAACTTGACAGAACGTGTCCCCTTCCTGAAGAAGACCTAAGACGTCTTCTGAAACCTCTGTAATTGGTAGCCGTTCAGTTCCAGTTTTTTTGCATCAAGTTTTTAGTTGGATATGAATAATGGCACAGTAGTGGGTCGCCTACGTATGAAAGACATGAGAATTGCTTTGATATCACACGAGTTTCCACCTTACATGTTCGGAGGCATCTCGTCTAACTGCTATGACTTGGCTAACTCTCTCTCCAAGAAAGGGATCAACATAACTGTCTTTGCAGGAAAAGCCAGGAAGAAGACAATTGAGAGAATAAATGAGCACTTTGAAATCGTGAGATTGCCCTATCTAGATCTTCCGCCTCGTTTCATATGGTTTCAGCTTCAGAACTTTGGTGTCTTTGCGAATATGCTTGCTGAATACGATGTTGTACATGGCGTGAATCCTTTATGTTCAGCGATTATTGTCCTGCTAAAGAAAAGACTAAGACGCCCATTTGTCGTTTCTATTCACGAGGTCTATTCTAGAGACATGAGCGTCTTCATGAACTCTCCCTTATCAGCGTGGTCAATTGCGGATTTTTACATGAACGTGCTTGGCTATCCGTTAAACGAGTTGCAAGTCGATTGCTGTTTGCAGGCTTCGGACCACATAGTGGCGTGTGGTACTACTACTCGAGACGACATGTACAAAGAATATCCGAAACTTGTTCGTGACAGTATCTCTGTAATTTACAACGGAATTAACTTTGCAAAGGTCAGCTCTTCGAAAAGCGATATCATCAATGATCACTCGATAACTTTCTTTGGTCGCTTGGTCTGGCGCAAGGGCCTGTTTTACCTAATGGAGGCGACGTCGATGTTGCTAGCCAAATTTCCAGACTTGACCTTGCACGTTTTCGGGAAAGGTCCATTGGAGGGCAAAGTGAGGAAAATGTCTAGAAAGTACGGAATGGCACCACATGTGATTATTCACGGTGGAGTTCCATACGAAGACCTGATGAGAAACGTGAGAGAATCTGCTATTGTTGCTCTCCCAAGCCTCTATGAAGTTGGCCCCTTCATAGCAGCCCTAGAGGCAATGGCCTGCAGAAAACCCGTCGTATTGTTTGATTATCCTTTTGCTCGCGAATTCGTTTCCGATATGAAGACGGGGATCCTTGCAGAGCCAGGCAATGCAAAAGATCTTGCTGCCAAACTCGAGCTCCTTCTTCTCAGACAGGACTTACGCGAGAACTTGGCAAATAACGCCTATGACTACGTTAGACGCAATCATGACTGGGACGTATTGGCGGATTCATACGTCAAGATCTATCGAAATCTGATGGAATAGCATACAACCCACTATCTTGCCTAGTACCGCGTAGTTCCTTAGAAAGGAGAAGAAAAATGTCCAAGGGTCTTATTGTGTGCTTCACAGGCGTCGACGGTTCTGGCAAGAGCACGCATGCGAGATCCCTCATGAACCATCTAGAAACTAAGGGCTATGCATGCAAATATGTGTGGGGCGCATCGCGACCAATTCTTTCATACGTATTCCTGATTCTAACAAGGTTTCTTGGGTACTGGCAGAAGACCCAAAGGGACGCCTACACTGATCCTCTCCAATATGCTCCGATGCTGTTGCGACACAAGCTGGCAAAGCTGTGGTTTCTCTTTCTTTTCGCCGACTTTCAGATGCGAACATTACTGGAAATGGGGTGGTCCTTGCTTGCCGGAAGACTTGTCGTCTGTGATCGGTACTTCTACGACTCTCTTATGGATCTAGAAGTCAGCTGTATTTTCTCTGAGAAATACGCGACTATACTATCAAGAACAATGCCTAAACCTTTGATTGTCTTCCTGATGGACGCACCACCTAGCCTCACCAGCAAACGACGCGATTTCTCGTTCGATGAACTCTCGGCAAAGCGAAATGCTTTCCTCAAGCTGAGCAAAATATTCCCCTTTATCGTAGTGGACTCCTCAAGGGGTCTTCTTGACAACCAGATGGAGATCAGGACAATAACGGAAAAAAGGCTTCAAGGAAGAGTCAGATTGAAAAGGACAGCGCGCGCACTTCTTCAACACCAGTTGATCTCAGATTGGATTTGAGCTGAATACAATGAAAATGCTTTTCGTCTGCGAAGGTTTGACAAGACAATCTATCGTGGCGCAACCTTGGAAACATGTCATCGAAATTGCTCGAAGGATTAAGAATCAAGGAGAGGAAGTGGAAGTAGTTTCTGATGATCAAAGGTGTTTAGGAAATGAAAAGATCATGGGAGTATCTGTATACAGATTGGAAAAACATGGTCTCTTCTTCAACATCGAGAAGCTTTCGCGCTTCATTGCAAAGGAGAACGCTGATGTAATCAGCTGGCATTGCAGTGACATATGGTCATCAGTGTATTTCTGGCGCTTAAGAAAGAAACTGAAAACCAACTTGGTTTGGACACTACATTCTGGAGTACTATCATTGGAGGATCTTAGATGCCTTAACATCTCTGATTACTTCCAACTCTACAAATTCTGGAACAACATCTTTAGTGCATCTCTCCCGAAGTCCTTCATAAGAAAATGGACTGCCGTTCCTTTTCTTCGCCACACAATCACGCTGAGCAAACGTACGACCGAAAGATTGAAAGATTATGGACTACAGGCTCAAGATGTTACTCCTATTCCTTCGGGAGTTGATGTCGAGGCGTTCTCTCCATCAAAGAACAGAGAAGGCGATAACATTCTCTATTTCGGACCCTTATCATCATTGCGTGGAATTGACGATTTGCTCTCGGCTTTCAAGGTCGTGAGAAAAAGTCTGCCTTCTTCTCATTTGGTTTTGCTCGCGCGGGCATCACCTGATGATGGTCACTGGTTGAGAAAAGCAGAGAGTATGCCAAACGTGGAGATAGTAACGGGAATGCTCGATCAAGCTTCACTCGTCAGACATCTAGATCGTGCTTCTGTTGTAGTTTTGCCTTTCAAATTCTGGCCACAGGTGGAGTGCCCCTTGACAGTCCTGGAGGGAATGGCCATGGAAAAAACGGTAGTTACCACTTTCAGCGGAGCGATTCCAGAGATGGTTGATAACTGGAAAAACGGGGTGCTTGTCCAAGCTGGAAAGCCAAAACGCCTAGCTGAGACCGTTGTCAAGCTTCTGAATGAACCTTCTCGAGTTGAAGAAATCGGCAGGAACGCTCGTTCTTACGTGAAATGTTTCCATGACTGGAACAAAATCGTTAAAGACACGCTGAACGTGTTGTCAATCTACAGTGACTAAAGGTATCCAGTGTGCAAGGCATTAGTGAGCACGTGCTGTGCCAGTATGTTCACGGATGCATGCTGCCTATAGCACGCGCTTTCAAAACTGCTCTCGAGGCGATGGCATGCAGAAAACCAGTCGTATTGTATAATCTTCTTTTCAATAGGGAATTTGTATAGAATATGGAAATTGCGGTTCTTGCAGGAACGGGATATTGAGTATTCAATTTTGAAGGTCGGTCAACTTCTTAAGAATCGCCATCTAGCGCGCGCCAACATGCATTGGAGAAAGCGCGCGCGAAACGTGTGAAAAAGCTCTTCTTTCATAATGGAGGTTGTTTCGTTGAAGTTTGAGGTTACAGTTGGCATCTGTGCCAGAAATGGCGAAAAGACCATCCGTGCTACGATTGAAAGCATAGAGGATCAAGTCTTTCCGAAACAAGCCATGGAAATCATATTTGTGGACGATGGCTCTACTGATGGCACCTTGAATGTCATTAAAGACTTCTGCTCAAAAACTGAAATAAGAACAAAGACCTTTAGCCAGAGTTGGAAAGGGTTAGGCGCAATCAGAAATATCGTCATCAATAATGCAGAAGGACGTTACGTAATGTGGGTTGACAGCGATATGAGACTTGAGAAAGAATATGTTAAGAAACATGTTGAACTTATGGATCAGAAACCAAATGTCGGAGTCGCAAAGGCGCGATATTTCTTGTCACAGAGCAGCAAATACGTGTCGCAGCTGGAAGCTTCGAGCCGCGTAGGATTGTTGAACGATAGTCAATTACTCATAGGCACCGGGGGTTCCATGTTTCGAGTGAGGGCAATAAAGGAAGCTGGCGGCTTTGATGAGCACATCACAGGAGCAGGGGAAGACATTGAGGCATTGGCAAGGATGTTCAAAAATGGATGGTCCTTTGAATTCGTTGATACCACAAGTTACGAGTATTTCAAAGACAACTGGAAGGATTTGTGGAGACAATACTATTGGTATGGATACGGCGTTCACTATGTTCGACACAAACATAAGAACTTGTTGTCTCTTATTGTGCATCTGCCTCCGATAGCTTTTGCGTCGGGCATCAGGCACTTCCTCATTTCCTTCAAATTGCACAAAAAAACAATAGACTTGCTGCTTCCGCCGTATGAAGTCTTCAGGAATTGTGCATGGCTTTTCGGTTTCCTAGCAAGTCATCACAACAGGTTTGGGCACAGGAAACGATAACGCGGGCGCTTTGTCTGAACAGAATTAAGGTTACAGTAGGTCTTTGCGTGAAAGATTGCCAAAAGACCATCGGAAACTCTGTTGATAGTATCATTGAGCAAGATTTTCCTCATGAGTGTTTGGAAACCATTGTTGTTGACGGTGAGAGCAAGGACCAGACAGTCTCCCTTATCAAAGATCGACTTTCAAAAACGAACATTCGTCTACGAGTATTCTCTGATAGGGGCGAGGGACTTGGAATGGCAAGGTCTATTGCCGTCAATCAAGCCTCGGGCGAGTACATCGTGTGGGTTGACGGAGATGTGACTTTGCCTAAAGGACATATTCGCGAACAAGTGAAGTTTATGGAGCAAAATCCTAGAGTCGGAATGGCTAGAGCAAGATGGTCGCTATACACTGGAACGCGTCTGGTTCCGCTTCTTGAGAGTACGAGATCATTGAACTTCAAGATTAGAGACTTGAAAACAAAAGCTACCAGTCAATTGCTTGGTACTGCTGGCTCAACTTGCAGGACAAAAGCGCTGCGGCAGGTTGGAAATTTCGACACGCATATCACCGGAGCTGGGGAAGACATAGACATCGCAGTTAGAATCAAAGCTGCTGGTTGGATAATTTCCGTGAATCAAGAGGTTAATCACCGGTTCAGAGAAACTTGGAAGGATCTTTGGAATGAGTATTTTTGGTGGGGATACGGGGCACACTTGGTCAATCATAAACATGTTGGCTCTATCTCAGTCTGGGGAAGGTTCCCTCCTGTGGCTTTCGCTCTAGGAACTTTTCGTCTGTCTGGTTCATACAGAGCTACGCATAGCAGAGCTGTTTTGTTGCTGCCCTTACACCGCATTTTCACGGGGACTGCCTGGCTGGTAGGCCTTGTCAGCAGCCACGCAGATGGCTACGGACATCCTGACGGTTCACTTTTGAAAAGTGGGCAAAATCTGAGACGATAGAATGACTCGAGGATCATTTCTTTGAAGAAGAATGTTTCGGTTTCAATTGGATTTGTATTGTTCTTTCAAGTTCTCACAGATCTGGCTGTTCTTCTGAACCTATCTCCTGTGAGAGAAATCGTGGGCTGTATTTACTTGGCGCTCATTCCAGGGGTTTTGGTCCTACAAGTCTTGAACCTGGATGGTCGGGATGCTCTTGAGAATTTCTTGTTGTCAATCGGATTGCAGATTGCACTATTGATGTTTGTTGGTCTCTCAATGAATATCCTTATTCCCATTGTCGGAATTACGTCACCTTTGTCGACCGTTCCGTTGCTCGCTACGCTGAACGGCATTACGCTTCTAGCTTCTTTAGTGATTTATTTAAGATCGTCCCGTAATTGGATGAGTGATTTGATCCCGTCCCGGAATTTAATTCCGTTAGTGGTTATTCCTGTTTTGAGTGTTATAGGGGTACTGGTCTCAGACTTGTACGGAATAAACTCGATAGTCTTCATTATGCTTCTTTCCGTAGTTGGATTGATAGTGTTTGGAATCGTGTATCCTAAGAGCCTCCCAAGGAGCTTTTATCCATTAGCAATACTGGCAGTATCGTCTGCCCTTCTTCTTCACACTTCTCTCGTAACAAACTTCATCAGCGGTTACGATATCCACGGAGAATATCATGTTTTCAAATCCACAGACAACGCTGCATTCTGGAATGCGACTTATGCTTCCTATGATCTAGGCCTCAACAAGGCAAATTCGATGCTTAGTGACACAATTCTTCCGACAATCTATTCAAAGATCACCAACATAGAAGCAACATGGATTCTGAAAATACTATTTCCTCTGCTTTTAGCACTCGTTCCCCTCGTTCTCTACAAGCTCTATTGCGGGCGTGCACACTTCGGAAAAAAACACGCTTTCCTAGCAGTAATGTTACTTGTCTCTAATCTGGTTTTTTTTGGAACCGACGGGTTTCCAGACAAGCAAATGATTGGCGAATTTTTCTTCGTCTTACTTTTCCTAGTGATTCTAGGAATGGACATCGCAAGTGTCAAGAAGAGTCTTCTTTTTGTTGTTTTTGGTGCTGGACTCGTTGTATCTCACTATTCGATGTCATATATATTTCTGTTTTTGATCTCCTTCGTTTGGATAGTAAACACCGTAGGACAACGCATAGGTCGTATTTCGCAAAAGACTACGAGAATAACTCCTTGGATGATTTTGATATTCTTTGCAATGTCTTTTGGTTGGTACATATATACAGCAGAATCAACGGGATTCAACGCAATCGTCGGCGTCGTAGACCAGATATCAACGAGTTTCTTGCGTGACTTCTTAAGCCCATCATCTCGCACTGACATCGTTTTACGAGGTGTTGGAATAGGTGAGGCTGCTTCTACAGGACATCAAATAGGCCGGATTTTCTTTTATGCAGCCGAGGCCTTCGTCGCCTTAGGCGTGGCAGAAATGCTGTATAAGAAGAAACAAGCAAAGTTTGGTCATGACTACGCTATGCTTGCTGTAATGAGCTTTGCCATATTGGTGATGTGCATAATTGTGCCAAATTTCGCTAGGTTTTTCCGTGCAGAAAGGTTCTATCAAGTTTCACTCCTACTTTTGGCACCTTTTTTTGTGTCGGGAGGAGAGAGTTTCTTCAAATTCATTTCAAGAAAAACCAGTCAGATCGCGCCTTTAAGCCTGATTTTACTTATTCTCATTCCTTTCTTGTTTTTTGAGACTAGCTTCATCTATGAAATAAGCGGCGATTACAGTTACTCTGTTGCACTTAGTAAGTACAGAATGAACAAAGTTGAGCTATACCAACGCATTACAGATGAAAGTGAAATAGGAGCCGCTACGTGGTTGTCGGCCAACTTGGATTTCTCGAAAAGTTACGTGTACGCAGACTATACATCGCTATCTCACGTCTTGACAAGTTATGGTATGATGCCTGCAGAAAATGTCCTCCCGCTCACAAACACAACTGCCTTCATAGACGACATGACCCTCGTGTATTTGAGAGAAGTGAACGTGGATGAAGAGATCGTAATCGCACAAAATCTACCTGCCTGGAATCTTTCAGACATACAACCACTTCTGAAGGACCTAAATGTAATATATTCCAATGAAAACAACATTGTTCTGGGAAACAACTAAGCAATTCACATCATTCAAAACCATTCGTAACGGAACTCTTCATTTAGTTTCGGATATGTTGTGGATTTCATTAATTGTAGCGTGGGCAGCCACTTTCAAAAGCTACGTGCTAGGATCAACCCATCGAAAACGTCCACTTTCAGGTCCCCGTTCAAGTCACAATCTTCATTCCATTTGTCACTGCCTTCTTGTGACCCAAATGCATTTGCCAATGTGATAGCGTCATATACGTCGACTTTTCCATCTCCATTTGTGTCTGCGCTTCTGATGGCAGGAGCGCGGATTTCTTGGATTATTGCTGCCTCAGCAATTGACTTTCTCCAAGAAGTGTCTATTAAACTTGGATCAGATTGTTTGTCTTCACAATACCGCTCGAAATCCTGTCCAGCACACCACGACTGCTTTCTTACAGCCCTCACTTGCCCAGCCCAAGCCACCTTCTGTGCTTCATTGTCGTAAGAGCCACCAGACAACCGGCCGCTGTAATACAATGTTTCATGACCGTTTTCCCAACCAGTATTCAACAAGATCTTCGTGTCATTCATCACCTTTGAGAGGGCTCCAAAATCAGCCAAAAAGTCTCTTCCCCACTGACCTGGAACTGAGTTATACCCCGTTCCAACTTTATACCATCTTGGACAATTTGACCAAGCTGGCAATACCAACGTATCTATATGAGTGTCGTTCCAAGTGGTCGGGATATCCTCTTCGCGAAGTAGCTCGAGCCAAAAGCTCAGACTTATAAAATCTAGTTCCTTCAGGTAGGATGCACCAGATATTCCTCGAGTTTCAGCATCAATTGGAGCATCGGCATTGAGCAGTTTGACGGCATTGTAACCGAGACCGAAGTCATTGTACCAAGAATTATGGTCGATGGTCAGTGGCACGCTTTTCCCAGCGGCCCTGAAAATGTCTCGAACAGTCTGTATAATCGACGTCCACTTCTCATTATGACTCCAGGCAAAGTCGCAATAGGGATAGCACATTTCAAAACTCAGCATAAAGATGTCGCCACTTAGAAAGTTTGGGCTTGAAGCAAGGAACTGGGTCACGGGTATCAGACAATTGTCCATGTAGTTTTGAAGAAAAAGTTCCCCGTTGAAGCTGGGGTAATCTGACTCGTTTCTATCGTTGAACACAGGTATGCTGTCGGCTATTGTTCCATTTCCCGTCCAAGCCGTGGAAAGGCAAAACTCCAGTTTGAACCCAGCGTTGTGTATCCGTTTTGCCACGCACGGTTCATATGCTGGTTCCGTTGGGCTTCCGAAGATCCAATTTTTCCAGTTGTCGACCATGGCTTGTTGCCCGCCGTTAGGTTCGTCGTATGCTCCGAGTAGAGGTGTGTTCCACGTAGTCTGATCACTTATGTTTGGAATCTTCCAAAACGTTCTCAATTGGACATGGGTTATCTCACCATTCGGAGAGGCGGTCTTCAGGTCATCGAGCCCCTGTTGCCAGCTGTTCGCACAATATCGATCATCAAGATTAGGAGACAGAAGGTCCACCATCATATCAGCAATCCTAAAACCAAACTGATTCACACGCAACCTTTCAGTTATGAAAATCTGTCCTCTTCCGTTGATGCTGACTGCAGGTTCGAGACAATATGCTTGGCAAATTAGGAGAACCCATAAAGTGCATGTTGCCACGATCATGATGCGTGTCATGACGCTGACTTCCGTCTTCCGTATTTCTATTACCTGATGATCCTAATCATCCTTTTGTTTTTCCACAATAGCATTGTGACGACGAAACGACTGCCGATATTGCGCGTTAGTTTTCAACAAGTGTGGTTAGAAAAGCGTTTATACTAACTCAACGCGTTGCTGATTTCTTGGATTATTGACGCTTCAGCCAGTGCCTTTCGCCATGACGTGTCTATGCGAGTTGGGTAAGCCTGTTTGTCGTGACAGTAACGTTCGAAATCTTGTCCAGCGCACCACGACTGGTTTCCAAATGCCCTTATTTGAGCCATCCATGCAACCTTCTGCGCCATATTGTCAATAACGCCACTGTACGAAAGTGGGTTGGTAAGCACTGTGTGTACATTAGCGTATCCCACATTTGTTATGATAGGCTTACCCAGAATTTGGTTGATTGCCCAGAAGTCTTGAATTATATCTCGCCCCAAGACTCCTGGCGCCATTCCGTGTCCCGTCCCAGCCTTGTACCAGTTGAGGTTGTTACTGAACGCGGGTATAATGAGGCTGTCGATGTCGCTTTCGGTCCACGTTGCCGGTATTTGTGCCGAAGTTAATACTTTCAGCCAATGGCTGATACTGATGAAATCTAGATGAGATAGATAGGTTGCCCCCGTAAACCCTTTGATAGTTGAGCTAATGGGATTGTTTTGTGCTAGACCCTTGTTGATGAGCACCTGTAGACCGTCATACCCGAGCCCAAAGTCGTCCCAAAACGCGTTGATGTCTATTGTTAGCAGAACGCCAGATTTGCCCGCATTTGCGAATATCTGTCGAACTTCCTCTATCATAGAAATCCATCTGGCGTTGTGATTCCAGCAGAAGTCGCCGTAAGGGTAGCACATTTCGAACGTGAGCATGAATATGTCGCCGTTTTGGAAGTTGGCATCAGAAGCCAAAAATTGCGCTGTTGGTCTGAGTACGTTATCCATATAGTTCGTGAGGAAAGTCTCACCGTTGAAGGCTGGATAGTCAGCTTCATTCTTGTTATCGAAAACAGGCACGCTGTCAGCTATAGTACCTGTGCCAGTCCAACCCGGGGCCAAACAGAACTCCAATTTGAATCCAGCATCATGTATCCTTTTTGCAGCACACAATCCGTAGGTTGGATCTGTCGGATAGCCGAAAACCCATTTCTTGTAGTTATCACACATCGCCTGTTGTATCACATCGTATGCACCTAACTCGGGGTAGTTCCATGTGGCTTGGTCAGTAACATCTGGTATTCTCCAGAAAGTTCGCAGTTGCACATGGGTGATCTCTCTGTTTGGCGACGCTGTCTTCAAATCGTCCAAAGCTTGCTGCCAGGCACTAGCGTAGATCTGGTTGTCAAGATTCACTGACAGTATATCCACCATAAAGTCTGCAATCCTATAGGCATACTTGATATTCGTATCGGTCCTTATGGAGCCCGAGTTACTGATTTCTGTTGAAGATTGCAGGCTAGCGTAGATGTTGCCAGTAGCGAGGGAAACCATTATGCAACTCATAATAGCGAAGATTTTCAAGCGGTTTCTCATTATTTCTCATTTCTTGCTGATGCTGTTACTTCAAAGCGAAGCGTCTGTTATCTTATGTAATAAGACATATTAAACCTTCTTGCTCTATTGTTGAACACAGATACAGAAGTGAAGTCCTAATAACCATAGCAGACGCAACCGAGATCCACCCGTGTTATGCTATATGATCTCTTGAGACAAGAATCTGGCATTGCCTTGTCTCTCTTCCGACTCGAATGGCAGAGTGCACGCGAATATAATGCGGGACACGGAGAGTTCTCCACTCACCACGCAGGCATTTTGCGACTTGAGAATGTATGCGCTTGTTAGCAATCTCGGTGCGCCAGACTGAACCACGAAAAAAAGGTAAATAGCAGACACCGTAATGGAGTCTAGTAGTTGCAAGATATGAAACGTGTATTTGCATCCATTGTCGAGTTTGCGCGCCGTTCGAAAAAGATTGTTCTTCTAGTAGTTATTGTATCGCTAGCCACCTTGCTTGTCAGCACCTTGGTCGCAATTTTCATGGAAAGAAACGGAAATCTACGCGTTCCCAGCATTGGCACAATACATACTTTTAATGTTGAAGCCTACGGAGGAGACATATTGTATGAAAACGGATATGGTTACGTCGACTGGGGCATAATGTTGCCAGGAGGGTCAGTGAACAGGTCTTTCTATCTACGTAGCATCAGCAATGTAGAAGGGATGCTTAACCTCAGCACAACGAACTGGAACCCACAAGCTATTTCACAATATCTGAGTCTTTCTTGGGATCGCGAGGGGGCGTCAATGCGTCCTCAAGAGGAAACTAACATTACCTTAACGTTAGTAGTCTCTTCATCTCGCTCGTTTGTTGATTACGTTCTGGCTAACAATGTTACTGAGTTTAGCCTCGACATACACATCAAAGTCGTCTGACCTGCGCGCGCCGAAGCTGACATCAACGCGCGACAGGGATTACTTCCCGTGGAGAAAGAACCAAGCTGTCAATTGACGCATCAAGAACATATCTTCTATAACAAAATTCCAGAAAGCTTTAATAATCAAAACCCTTACGAAAAGGTGCAATTCCACTGTATTCTCTACGGAGACTGAGGGGAAAGGAGTCAAATGCAACAGCAACAGCCAGAGATCTCTATCGTAATAGCGGCCT
>Ga0315279_10003288_pt1 | contig 22766 bp, 24 predicted proteins | sample YL17G06_20_MG_FD_203694 | JGI IMG/M metagenome (GOLD analysis project Ga0315279, IMG submission 203694) | Sediment microbial communities from Yellowstone Lake, YNP, Wyoming, USA - YL17G06_20 | ecosystem: Environmental > Aquatic > Freshwater > Lake > Sediment | place: USA: Wyoming | collected... | reverse complement strand
CAAATCTGTATTAAACATCTTCCCATTGCTAGTCACTCACACACATGCAATCATAAGCCCAGAAGTTCTACTATTCAAGTGTGATTTTTGCCAATGTAGTCATAAAGATACAAGACGCCCTATTGTTACTCCTCATCGTCTTTCAGCTTCGAGAGATAGACTGAACTAGTCTCCTCAATACTGCCGTACTTCATAACCTCGCCAATTAGGTCTTTATCCCACAGACTTTGCTCAATAACTCGGGTGAGTGCCGTAGTATCAAGCTGTGATACTTCTAGCCACTTACCTGCAGCCTTAATCGCCTTATCTAAGTCTTGACGTTCTGCCTCACTCTTTCCAGGGAATTTCAACTTTTTATCAAATCTGACTCTGACCTTTTGGTCGCTACCCTTTATAAGCTCTACCTGTTCTTTTCTGGCATAGTCTAGAATGGCTTCTTTTACCTTCTCCATCTCCTCATCAATTTCTGAGGCCTTTTCCTTGAGTTCTGCATACTTGTTAACCAGGACAACTCCGGGTTCATTGAGGTATTCATTCACCGGCAGAGCCTCTACCGTGTAGAAATGCTTCCTCATTGGACACAGGTCGGGGTATTCGCACCAGTCACATAGACCAGATTCTCTCGGCGGGAAAGCTTCCGCAAATTCTATCTCATCGATCACCTTGATAGTTTCCTCTACTAGATTTGAAATTGCCTCACCAGAACGTGAGGAAACAAGTTCCCTGTCAAAGGCTAGGTAGTGCCAGATAAGCCGGATATTCTTGATATCAGGCCAAGTCTTTTGAATGCCTATTTGATATAAGCCTAACTGTCTGTCATTATCAACTTCTTCCTGACTTGGCAGGTAGGCTGAAGTCTTGTAGTCATGTATTTGATAAATATCCTCCTTAGTGCGCGATAAACGATCAATAAAGCCAGTTAATTTATACTTGTCACCATCACCGAGCGAAAAAGTGACCCTCTTTTCAGTGCTTAGTGTCATATCCGAGTCAAAGGGAGCGTATCGCTTGTAGTAAGTCTCAATCAGTTTATTGCCCAGGCTCTGGTAGTGGTCTTTTGTGACGTCCTTCTTAGTAACAATGATTGAGTCGTGCCAATTTTCCTGCCAGACTTTATCGTAGAATGTGAGCAAATCAACAAGGCTATTAACCTTGGTAAGCCTTACATCATCGTAACACTTCTTCAATGTTTCATGAACCATTGTCCCCAGGAAAGCTTCGATACCTTCAATTTCTCGCTTGATTTTGTCCCGATAGCAAAGCTTGTATTTTAGCGGGCACTCTTCATATATACTTAGCTGCGAATGAGAGTAGATGGGCATGGCGACTCCTTAATTTGATAATTCCAAGAGTTGTACACATTTACCTTAATTATACACCCAGACAAGGCGACCAAAAATATCCCATTAGGTAACAAGTCGCTAGATTGTTTTATATGGCTTCCATGTGAAAAGGGGGCCTGGAGAAATTTCTCTCGGCCCCCTTTTTATTCTAGTTTCTCTGGGGTTCCTTGTTGACGAAAACACACCACTTCTCTACCGGGCATTCTGTATGCAATGGGTTTTTAGGTTTACAGACTGCTGCCGCAAGGTCCAACAATGCCCAGTTTACCCTTTTGCTTTCACCGCCATCTTGACCAACGAGTTCCCTGGCTTTCTCCCATACCTCAGGACTACGCCTTGCTTCATAATGCGATGGCTTAATGTTAAAGAGCCTGATAACTAGGCGCGCAATATTCGTATCTACGATTGCTTCCGGCATTCCACAAGCAAAGGAAAGAACTGCACCGGCTGTATAATCACCGATTCCTGGAAGCTTCAGCAGTTCTTCCCTATTACACGGGATTTTTCCCTCATAGGATTCAACTAGGACGTTAGCTAGGCTTTTGAGTTGCATAGCGCGCTGCCCCGAAAGCCCTAGTGGAGAAAGCATCTTCTGCAAATTAGAGAGGGCCCCTTCATGTAAAGTCTGGATATCGGGGTAGCGCTCCAGAAAAACTGGGAAGAATCGGTCAACTGCCCCTGCGGTAGTCTTCTTGAGTAAGATCTCGGCTATCAGTACAACGTAAGGCTCGGGGTTCCTTCGCCATACAAAGGAACGTCCATTCCCCTCGTACCACGACAACAGCTCAGCCCTGATATCCTTGAAGGCAACTTCTTGCAATTTTACCTCGCTAGTTGGTTGCTGGGTCTTCAATCAAAGAGTCAAGAATGTCATCCGCTCGTCAACTGCGAACTGGCTCATTGCTTCTGTTTACATCCCCAGTGTCTGTCGACGCGACTTCCGAAGTCAAAGAAATGCCTCTGCCGTGTTGGTCTTGATGAACGACTGAGCTCCTCGACAAGAACTCCCCTATGGACCGTGCGATAGACCTTGAAACAAGGTAAGGAACGCCATTACCTATTCCTTGGAACATATCGGTTAGGTTCATGCTTGTCGGCAACTCGAAGCCCTGGGGCAGAGATTGAATAGCCATTGCCTCCGATACAGACAAACGTCTCGGTTTATACGGATGCAAATGAACTTCGTTATGGCCATAGGCAGCGGCCGGAGAGTATCGCCATCTGTGTAGTCTCTTGAAAGATTTACCACTATCATCACCCTCGTCTATCGTTAGGAATCGTTTTAGGCCAGCCCTGGCTTTGAATTGGTGCTGGCTGTTGGGATGATTTGCGACGTCGTTCTTTTGGAACCAATGCTCAACCGTTAGTTCTAGGGGTAGATTGTCCGGTGGTGGTAAAGTCGATTCTGCTTGAAACTTCGAAATCCGGGGCCAGACGAATTGAAATGCCGCCTTACCTGGGTATTTTGCGTATCTTAGCCATTCAAACGCTTCGTCCGGGATGTCATTAGAAGACGTGTCGAAGCTCAGACGGAGGTCACGTGCAAAGTCGGCACTAATCCCAAACAGAAAGACCCGTTCTCTGCTCTGAGGTACGCAATACTCTATCGCATTTATCAGCCTGTCTGTTGTAAGGTAGCCTGCGGATTGCACCGCTCGCTTCAGTTCATCATAAAAAGCTCGGTGCCGCCGTGTCTTCCATAAGCCTTTTACATTCTCCAAGAGAAAGAAATCTGGCTTGAATTGACGTATGAGGTCGCAATAGGTCTGTGACAGGATCCCGTTTTCCCCATCCCGCCCCTTGTTATTACCGCCTATCGAAAAATCGGGACACGGCGGTCCACCGATGAATCCGACTACAGCCCCCTTTGCTCGAATCTCTGGGACAGAGCGCTCCAGAATCTGCCGTTGTTTCCCATGTAAGAAGTCAATGACGTCGTTCCCGAAATATCCGAAGACTGGATTCGCATAATTCAAACGTTCTCTTGCGAACTTATAGCCCTCTAAAAAAGGGGAATGAAATTCATTCACCAAAGCTATTTCGTATCCCTCATCTTCAAACCCCAAGTCCAACATACCTATTCCCGAAAAAAAGGAAAACAGGTCTATTTTCATGTTCCCGTTGCTTCTGAACCCCTTTCTGCCTAACACACTATTCGTCTCCATACAAATTACCTTATATTGCTTTGAAGCAACCCGATCCTTCGAACCTAAATAAGTCTCTCCTGGTTACTAGTACATAGTGAAGTTGCCATTTGCTGTACTTCGCAACTGCTGGGTCTTCAAGAACGATGCGCTCGGCTGTGTCCCAGTGCACAGCTATTCCGTGTTTCTTAAGGATGTTGTGAGCACGCGTGGCCAGTTCGTTCTCTTCCTGTCTGGTAAGGAGCCGAGCTGAGGCCTCATCGTCTGATTCATTACACGGCTGTTGCACTGCCCATTCTATTCCTTTGACCAGTTCAGGAATCTGATCTACGTTGAGCGCAATACCCTTCTTGGTTGGTACCCAGTCACCTTCTCGGTTTTGTGCGTATACTCGAATGTCTATTATGTCGTATTCTTGGAAACGCTTTGGTGTCACGCGTATCTTTTCGGACCTGTTCTTCTCAAATTCATAATTTGCCATAGGTCAATCTTCTTCCGGTTCTTGGTCCGTAACCGCCCCTATCGACTTAAGAATGTCATTTACGTACTGAACGTCTATGGAGGTTATCACTCCGTCCGCCAAGTCCATCATCCCCTCAGACAAAACTGTTCCACAAGCTTGGATTAGTACCCGCGGTTTGACCTTACTGCTACTAGCTACATACTGCACAATGGCGGATATGCCCTCTTTATCAATTGGCGACTTGCTAGCTGGGCTTCTGGCCGAGTCTATCAGGTCGCGTAAGAATTCCTCCCCTTCCTTTTCGCCGAGCGCCGGGATTTCTAAAGTTCTAAGATTGGCTCTGTCTTCCAACTCCTTACTGAGATAATGCTTGATGTCCTTGGCTGAGCCGAATGAAAAGGACAAAACAATACTGAGACCCTTCGGACAGTTATTGAATATGGTATGGAGACCAGCGTTAATATCATTCTGATTCTCCTTCCGAAGAAAACCTGCCCTTTGAAATTCATCTATCATTATCAGTACTCTCGAGAAACCGCCGGCGATAAGAAGCCGGGAAATGACCGACAGAGTATAGATAGCGTCATCTGTAGTCCGTATCTTGTCTGGAAGCGAGGCAGCGAACGTCTCCTTCCTGGTCAGCGAAGGATCAGCGAGTATCCACCTCTGAGCTGTTTGCGTCATAGCCTCACTGCCGACGTGTAATGCGTCAAACACCTTCGGCAGGTCTTTTGATGCCTGATACATAACTGAGTAAGCACCACCACGCGTTTCTCTAGGTATGTTACGATAGGTTTCCGTAAGTCTGTCGACACCGATGCTCTTAACCACTGCGCGATAGACATCGATAAAGGAGCGAGATCCTTTAGGAAGCGTGACGTATACGGGGATAATATTCCCGTATGTCCCCGTCAATGCCATCTGCCGCACATAGAGCATAGTGTGGGTCTTACCAGCTCCAAAGTCTGCCCAAAGCAAGTGAAGTGTTGAGGATGGCTCACCTTTCAGACCGCGAAGCATCCGCTGAATTTGGTTCAGCAGTCCTTTTCGGTCCGCCCATATGAGATTTGCCTCTGGGTCTGGCACGACGTTGAAGGGCCAGCTGACTAGCCCAATACTCTCATACGACTTATTTATGTCAGTCATGATATTCTTGCATTCTCTTAAAGATTAAAACGGTGGTTACCAAAATACGAATGATAATGGCGGGACTTCCCAACGATCTTTTCCAGGAAAAAAGTGTGGGCTAGATTACAAGTAGGACAGGTTTTATAGACAAGTAAGTCACTAAGGTCAACTAAACAGTCAGCTTTATCCCACACATAAACACTGCCCAGCCGTAATTTGCTTGATGAGTGTATTCTCTCAATGCGGGTCAACGGAGCTGGGCCGACTAGCTGGCGGACATCATAACTAATAGGGTCGGTAGCGACATCGGCGGATTCTACGCACAGAAGTGGGTACCGCAGGTGGGCACAAGTGTCAAAAGCATCGTGTACTACGGACGAATGCCGCAGATGGAGTTGCTCGTAAGCATTATCAGAAAGAGCTGCCGCATGTCCTCTTTGCTCATTCCTAATGTTGGTGAACTCTTCAATAAAAAAGCGCCCTGCCGGACTTAGTTTACCATTCGCCTTCATCAGTGACGATTTCAGAGCCTCTGAAATAGCGTTGTCTGGGGACAATGAAGTTACTATATTGTGAAGCGTTTCAACCCATTTCCCAATTGATGGCGGTTGCTTGAACTCCTCATAGATGTCATAATCCCGGCCAGCCATTCTGAACAGACCTATGGCAATCGCTCCGCTGTACTTTATAAATGCTTCAATCGCATCAAGCAAGCTAAAAAAGCGTTCGTGATGCAAGATCGCCCCCCTCTCCCGAGCAAGAGGCGTAGCTATCGGTTCAGGATAGACAAGTGCTATTTGCGAAGATTCCAGTTGCAGGCTCAGCCGACCAATGGCAGCTTCCAGTGCAGAAATACGTGCTTCCATTGACTCCGCACCTCTATCTGGCTTCTTAGAAGTACTCATAATATCAAGCTTCAAAACCTCCATGTGGCGTGACACGAGGTCTTACTTCAGTGAATATCACACGATGAGATTCGACTGCAGAAATCAAACACTGTCCAACTTCTAATTCTCGGATTGCCTCTGCCAGTCCTATCGTGCGCCTTTCGGTCCCAATCATGTCCGGCGCAGCACTCTTCAGATTGTTCAAAACATAATTGATGTCACTTTGGCTGGTAAGAGTGTGCACAATTAAGATGTCGACCTGCGACATCACTTTAGCATCAATAGCTTGTGGCTGCTGGGTACTGATCGCCATTGAGAGCCCAAAGTTTCGCCCTTCTCTGACAAATCTAGTCAGCTCCTTGTTTGCTATTGATGCCGTCTTCGCGGGCATGATGTTTTGTGCTTCATCGATAAAAACCCACGTCTTGGGTACATTTACATATGAGGTCGTCGTCCCGCGGATTACCGAGTCCTTTATTGCTTCAGACGCGGCAAACCGTAACTCTAACAGCCTTCGCATAATCAAGAATGCAACCAGCGTCCTCAGGTCTTCAGAGACACGACCCAACAACAGTATGGATACTTTCCCTGGCTCAGCTAATTGCTGTAGCGGCGTCCCGCTTGACGAGAACAAACCGATGGCTTCATACGATGATAGGCGTTGTCTTACTGCGCGGCGCGTATCCGGTGTGAATTCCCTTGAGAGTTCCGCATCTTGGTTTATGCAATCAATTAAGTTCTTTATTGAATAATTTTGTATTGCGCTTCTCCGCTCTAGTTTGGTACCCCAGCCACTTCGAGTAACCTTATCGTAGGTAAGTGCTACGAGCTGTCCCATTGGTTCTGTGGTGATGTCCACATCCATCAGTAAGCCCCAATCCTGTGGCCCCATCTCTGCTACCCGGATTGACAAAGGCATAGAGTCCTTTGCAACAGGATTTAAACCCGCCAGGTGCCACAGTTTCGCGTCTAGACTAGCCACAGGCAAGCCCCAAGATTTCGCCTTGTTTAGTTGTTCGCGGGCGGTTTCACCGCCAGCTGATTCCAGTGGCACACCAACCCATTGGAACAAGTTCAATGTGTCAAACACGATCACTGCCCGGTCCCCGCTATTGTCACTTAAGATTGAGGATGGCTCGGATATACCTAAACCCTCAAGTATCACTCCCAACGTGTGAGTCTTCCCTGACCCCCTCTTTCCAACGATCGCCACAACGTGCTCTCTGCTAGTATCGAGGCAGACATTCTTACCTGGTCCTACTTCTGAGAGACGCCCCAGGAATAGACCCTGATCCTTTTCTGACCTGCCAACGCTGATTACCTTGCTACCTCTACCTATTGGGGGTGAGACTCGGTATTTACGCACAGCTATTACCCTCCTGGAAAGATGGTCTCTTCTATTATGGCTCCATCAACCAGTACATGCGTTTCCGACGTATCGCGTCTGCGCCAGGCTTCAATCGCTGCTCCACTCATAGCGGACAGTATGAAAGCCGGCGAGGCTTGTTGCTGGTTATCGCTTATGTGTTGCGTAATAGCATTGATAGCTTCTTCGGTAAAAGGAAAACATTCCTTTTGTGTAGGTAGGTTCTCTTCCGTTATCGCATGGCCAGCTTTTTCCTGGTTGATGAGGTACTGCAAAATATTCACGATGAATTTACGTGCGCTATTAACTTGACTAACCATATCACCCAGATTTATGAATCCTTGTTCGAAGTCGACGCGTCTATATATGTCTTCTCTGGTAAAAAACTCACCGATGGTTTCCATACCGGCTTCGGATTGTATTGCTAATACCAGCCCGACGCAGTTGTTCGCATTATCGAGCAGTAACCTAAACATATGCTGCGACTCGTCAATGGAATCGGCATTGGTCACTGAACGTACTGCTTCTGCCTCATCGACTAAGAAGATAATCTTCCTGCCAGTCGCCTGGTAGAAGAGAGCACCAATATTTAGGAGACAAAATACGGAGTCAGTGGCTTCGCTTAGGTCTTTCTGAACGCCAAGCATGGTAGCCTGGTCCGGAGTATTCTTGCGTCCTTTGAGCCATTCCCACGATAGTTGTGCCTGCCGTCCGCCGAACAGAAAATTGCGGAATACATTGGCTTGGGACAGTTTTAGAGTTTCATCGCCAAAATTCAAGATACCAGCTTCGAAGAATCCTTTTATCTTGTCGGTACCCTTTGCCTGATCAGCGATTGTCTCGGCAGCAGAGCCAATCCTATCGAGTCCGATAGAATCCACCAGTCTCGAGTGAATCCTCGCCCAACGCTCCTTCGAACCCAGGGGCGGCATCGCAATGTATATAGGTTCTGCGCGGCTTTTATAGTCAGCCTCTAGTTTGTAGGCTATATGTGCAAGAGCGTGAGTTTTTCCAGAACCATAAGCACCGAATAAGAAGAACTTCGGCACTCCGCGGGGCTGTACAAAGTCACTTTCAATTCTATTAGATATCCTTTGCACCAGTTGAGCTTCACCAAAGAAGATCTCTCTGTCCCTCAAAGGGTCAATCGATAGCGAGTCGCTCTTCTTGAGAAAGAAGTATTCTTTCAAAGTCATATTATCGAACTTCATGTCATTACCTCCGTGAAAATCGCTTTACTACTGATGAGTCAGGTCTCGTACGTAAATAATCAAGTCCAAAGGAAGCTAGTTGTTTCACAATCTGTTCTCCTCCTCCCTCTGCTAGTACGAGTAGGCCTATCTCGTACAAATCTTCCGACCTGCTGGTGAAGTTTGCCGAGCCCAATATGGCAAACCCGTACGGATAGGGCGCCACACAGACATACAGTTTTGCGTGTAAATTCGGGTTATAAACTATTTCTACGGATGTACATTCGGACAACATATTCAAAGCGTCTAATTCGGATGAACCCTCGGGAGGTCTGGTGAACACGTATGTTGGAATGTTACCGCTACGGATGACTGAAATAATCCGTAGCAGGGGATTTCTCTTGTAATCATTCTGTCCTGTTATCCAAGGCGAGGCGATCACTATTTTTTGAACCGCGTCTCCGGCACTCCGTAGCCGATTCGCAAATACATGCTGTATTCCTTTGCGAACTACCGCGGCCTTCGCTGTTCTTACCAAACCCATTTCATAACTACTGCTTATCATATAGCGTCTGTGACAAACTAGACTCAATGCGAACCAAAGCCAACTGCCCTTGTCTGTTTTTCGTAAAACGCACGCGTGGCCCGTATGTGCGAAATAGCTCCATTATTTCTTGTTCAACTTCTCCAATTTCAAAAAAGAACTCGCCTTCAGATAGAGAATTGCCTACGGCTAGTAGTGCCAGTTCTCGAATTGAGCAGTAACCTAGGCCTGACCTCAATTGCAGGTAGCTTTTTGATATGAAACGGCTTATGCACTCTTTAGATTTTGTTGACTTCAGTCTTAAGAGCTCAGCTGTGTTTGCCGCAAGATAGCGGTCAAGGAATTCACCAACTGAAGACGCACTGTTCAGATTATGAACAAACCCCCGTGCGCCCTCCGTAAATTCGTATAGGTGTTGAACAGGGTCAGCCCTGCGAAGTAGTCCGCAGTCCACCAGTGGTTCTAGGCGAGGTGCTATGATCTGTCCACTCTTAATACTGGCCTCGGCTGCTTTCAGAATCCGACTCGCTTCAGACCTCGCTCTTCCGGTCAACTCCCTTTGCAGATCTTTAAGAGATTCACTCAGCTCACGGCCGACCTCGTTGTTGCCGAAACTGCTATTAAGAGTCACCAGACGAGCGTATAAGCGCCTAATCAGGTCTCCATCTGTCTCAAGAATACAATATAGAAAAAAATATTTTTCGGCAGGTGCTAAGAGAAACGGATTGACCTCCATTTTGGCCAGTGAATAGTTAATTTTTCCATCCGGCTGTAAAGCGAGTAGCACCTTGCCCCTGTCGGTAAGTGTATAATTGCCTCGTCGCAGTAAGAGTAAGTTGTTTGCCCACGTGGGTATCTCAACATACTCAGTATGCAGGTAACCAACTGATCTCAGTCTTCCGGTGAGAGCGCCGGAATGAGAGGGTAATCTGGGATCCGACAGGTAGAGATCTTGTAGCTCGATTGAATCTAGTTTCTCAACCGCTTTGTACTGGCCTGACCTGTGTGATGTGATATATTGAAGGACCTCAGACCTGCGTTCCGTCGGTATTTTCTTTAAGTCCGTGGTCAAAGTCTGGAAGCGAGTGGTAATTCCTTCCAGGCTAGTGCCATATGATGGACTCGCTACTGAGCATAGCATTTTGAGATGTCCTAGTCGCTGCCATGATCTCCTTGCATAGCCTAACCAGCGCACTGATATAGTCCGCGACCCGAATGGTGAACTAGCTCCCAACCTATAGCACCTCTTTTATTTTCATCACGTTCATTGTCATGTCAAGCACTCATATGTTATAGAAGCGCTAGCAAAGTAGTTTTACCGGCCGACTGACTCGGTATTCTTCTGATTTAGCTCCTTTTCGATTATCTCCTTTACCCAATCTTGAATGGTAACGTCCTTTTCGGCAATATGAATGCGTAATCTCTTGTGAACCTCTTCAGGTAGGCGAATATGAATCATCCTTATTTTCGTCTGTTTTTGAGTTTGTTTCTTCATGTGTTTGAGAATGTTGTTTTTGGTATTAAATATAACTGAGATATATCAAAAAGTCAATATAGCGTCTTGTCCTGGACGCAGGCATTTTGTCCATCCTGATTGGGCTGACAGCTGGTATAAGGAGGAGTTACCTGTTTTCAAAGCGGAACCTTCTATCATGCACGGCTCCCCGAGTAGGACTCGAACCTACAACCTAGCGGTTAACAGCCACTCTCTCCTTAAAGCTGATGCTAACAACATTAAGCCATCTTGTGCCACGAAAGAATGTAATTGTGTAGAACCTAGCAGGGTGCTGAAGAAGTCACTGCTGAAAGCATGCCAGATCCAACTCCTGCGAAAGGGCTGAACCTAATTGTGAACGACAGGAGCGTTTTTCATCACCCTGCTAGTGCACAGTTGATGCATAAATGGTAGAATTCCATAGCCTGAAGAACGCTCGTCAAACCCATTAGTTCACCTGGCGAATCATATGTGAAAGACTGTATCCCAACGGCAGCGGCGGAATATTGCAATCACACTCTATGGAGATTCCCAATGGTAAAAATGATCTATAGAACCTTGGAGATAATGCCCTTTGGAACAAACTGCTACCTCATTGCGTCGGAGCAGACTCGGGATGGCATGGTCGTTGACCCGGCGGGGGATGCGCCCAGAATCCTGAGCAACATACGTGAGCTGGATCTCAAGATCGGCCTCGTTGTAGCTACTCACACCCACCCAGATCACATAGGAGCCATTAGCCACATCGTAGAATATACTGGAGCCGGCTTTGCTGTCCATGCGGCCGAGGCCGAAATCATGCAGCGTTATGACTTTAGCCAATTCACTGCCTATGATCCGACCTTCAAACAGCCACCGCTGCCAAGCAGATTGCTCAAAGATGGTGATTTTCTCGTCGTTGGTGACCTGAAGTTTCAGATATTGCATACCCCCGGCCACAGCGCTGGCGGCATTTGCCTTGTAGGACATGGCGTGGTCTTCAGCGGGGATGCACTGTTCAATATGGGCATCGGCCGTACCGATGGTCCCGGTGGTGACTACAATCTGCTGATTTCCAGCATACGTACGAAACTACTCATTTTGCCTGAACAAACAGTTGTCTTGCCTGGGCATGGGCCCAAGACCACCATTGGCCAAGAGCGACGAAGCAATCCTTTTCTCCGGTAATTGGATAATGCCCTTGGATGATGCATAATAATAGCCGGGGGGACAGTCTGATTAAAGAAGGCAGCAATCATTGGATGACAAGGCATACCTCAGGATAGTCGAAACGTTCACGGGGTGATATGAAGAAATTGAGCACATATTCCTTTGAAATCGGTGCTATCAGACCGCCTAGCGAAGGCGGAAGTTACTCTCTGTTGATCCGGGTAACTCGGAATTGTCCCTGGAGTCGGTGTAAGTTTTGTTACGGTACGCCCTACAACCGTGAGAAGTTTCAGTTGAGAGCGGTCGAGGACATCAAGAAGGATATCCAGACGGCCAAAACGATCAGCGATGAGATCAAGCAGGTATCATGGCAGCTTGGGTGTGCTGGGCAGATCAATAATGTTGTCGGGTCAACGATCATCCAGAGAGAGCCGAACCTCAGCGAGAGCCATAGTTTTGTTACAGTATTCAACTGGCTCAGCTCCGGTGGGCGTACTGCGTTCCTTCAAGATGCCGACTCGCTCATTATGCGAACTCCTGATTTAATCGAAGTGATCAAGTACTTAAAAGAGACATTCCCGAGTCTAGAAAGGATTACTTCCTATGCCAGAGCCAAGACCATTTACCGTAAAACCCTGGAAGAACTAAAGGGCATCAGGGCAGCTGGGTTGAACAGGTTGCATGTTGGCTTGGAGTCCGGTGATGATGAATTGCTAGAACATATCGATAAAGGTGTGACTGCCGAACAGCACATCATAGCTGGAAGGAAAGCCAAAGAGGCTGGTTTTGAGTTTTCGGCATATGTCATGCCCGGCTTAGGGGGCCGTACCAGATCCGAACAACACGCGAAAAACACCGCGCGAGTGCTAAACGAAATCAATCCACACTACATCAGATTGCGCCCCTTCGTCCCCAGACCTAATACGCCTTTATTCGATGAATATGAAAGGGGGGACTTCCAGATATCATCACCCCACGAGCGCTTAAGAGAGCTCAAGACGATGATGGAAGATTTGACGGTTACATCTCGCATATGTTTTGACCACATGATGAATGCTTGGCGGAAGGAATCCGGTGAACTTTTATTCACGCAAGACTATGAAGGATACAAATTCCCGGAAGAGAAAGGAAGGGTTTTGGAACTGATAGAAGAAGGCTTGCGAGTCAGCGAATCGATGCATATCGATGCCAAGGACATGGTGGCGATGCCACACTTGTAACCTCGGAAATGCACTTGAGAGAGTATACACTCACCAACCGTATTCTTTTGAAATCCTCACCTCAGCAACAAAGTGCGAGCTTATCCAACAAATCATCTTCTTGTGCATCAATCATTGGGAAGTCTTCGCTCTCACAAGCTTAAAGGCTGTCACTCCTTTCCAGCTATGATTAAACCCTTCCTAAAACTTCCCTCTTTTGACCCTCAAAAGCCCCTTGACAAACACCCACCGTTGTGCCCATAATAGGAACCAGAGATGGCATTTATCAGAGTTAAGCGACACGGAAATCGTGAATACTACTACCTTGTCGAGGGCAAGCGAGACGGTAACAAGGTGAGGCAAAAGGTTATTAAATACCTTGGCACCGAGCCGCCCACAAAAGAGCAAATAGAAACTATGAGGAGGGAACGATGAGAGCTGCAATCTATTGCCGGGTATCAACTGAAGACCAGGAGAGGGAAGGCACATCGCTAGATAGCCAGCTAGAGGCATGCCTTAATAAGGCTGACGAGCTTGGCTATGAAGTGCCAGAGGAGCTTATCTTCAGAGAGACTTACTCTGGCTTAGCCCTTGACCGTCCCATACTGGCTCAACTAAGGGCACTGATCAGGAATCAAGAGATAGACGGGCTTATCGCCTATACCCTAGACCGCCTATCAAGAGACCCGGTTCACTTCATAATCCTACAAGGAGAGCTAGAGCGGGCAGGCATTAAGCTTGTCCTGGTTACCGAGACTATAGATAGTTCTGATCTGGGCAGGCTGATAACTTATATCAAGGGCTATGCCGCCAAATTGGAGACGGAGAAAATAAGAGAGCGGACAACAAGAGGGAAACTATTAAGGGCTGAACAGGGGAGACAACCCGGTGGCAGGCCAAAATATGGGTATAAGCTAGTCGACGGCAGGCACGTCATAGAACCAAGGGAAGCGGAGATTATTCGCATGGTATTCGATTGGCTTGTCAGGGATGGCATGAGCCTCCGCGCTATCCAGCATAAGCTGATAAGGATGGGGATTCCCACTCGGGAAGGTAAATCGTGGTGGCAACGTGCGACGCTATACCATATGGTCATAGACCCGATATATACTGGGCGGTGGTATTACAACAAACACATGGATGCCCCAGCCAAGACCAAGAGCGACGGAACTATCCAAGTCCTGAAACCTAAAGAGCAATGGATACCTGTCGAAGTGCCAGCTATTATCTCTGAAGAAACCTTCGAGGCAGCTCAGAGGCAACTGGCAAGAAATAGAGAGTTGTCTCGCCGAAATACGAAGAGGCAGTACCTGCTCAGTGGGCTCCTCACCTGTGGTAATTGCGGGTTCAAGCTGATTGCTAGGAGCACAGCGGGGAGAAGCTACTATTGCTGCAGTTCCAAATCAGGCAACAACCGCCCAAAGCTTTGCTTTGCGAAAAACATCCGGGGCGATAGTTTGGAGACAGTAGTATGGGATAGCGTATCCCGGCTATTGTCCCAGCCCCAGCTGATAATCGAGCAGGTGAAGAAGCGGGGCCAGGCTAACCCTACTGCCTACCTAGAGGCAAACCTGGATAGAGTGTGCCAAGCTTTGGGGAGAAAGAAGGTAGAGGCCGATAGGATGCTTGATGCCTACAAGATAGGAGCTATAGACCTCCCAACCCTAAAACAAAAGATGGACGAGATAAAAAAGGAAGAAGCAGGGCTAACCGAAGAAAACTTAAGGCTGGAAAAGGAACTCAACAAAGCTGAGGCTCAGGAGTTAAATGAGGAGAAACTGTACCAATTCTGTCAGAGCTTACCTACTACGCTGGCTAATCTTAGTTTTGAAGATAAGCGCCAAATCCTTAGAGAGGTAATAGATAAAATCGTCCTCGATGGCAATGAAGTCACTATTTATGGCATCATCCCCTTACCCGAAGAGGAAGCTCGGGATATGTCGGTTGAGTTGCCATCGTCTTAGTGACACCTCACCCCCTGTATCCCCCTCTTCTGAAAGGAGAGGGGGAAGGTTTTTTAAAAAGAGGGGCTGACGCCCCTCTTAGACACCCCGTTAAGTCGGCCTATTTCAAAGGGGGAGAATAAGAAAGAGGGGGGGTGAAGCCCCCCTCTTAAAACTACTTTCCCCTTCCCCTTGAAGGGGAAGGGGAAAAAGGGGGATGGGGACAATACCTCTAAACTAGCTCAGTATTTTCGGAATTCCGAAGCCTAGAAATTGCATCAGCGCTAAGTTATAATAGGCAGGTCAAAATGGTAAAAAGTTCAGCTATAGAAGAACTAAAGGCTTTGGTTGTAAAAGAAGTCGAGGCTCACCATGACCAACTTCGCGATTTGAGCTTAAAAATCCACTCCACCCCCGAGCTCGGTTTTCACGAGGTCAAGGCAGTCGGCTGGCTAACCCAATACCTTGAAAAAAATGGCTTCTCTATTGAGCGGGGCATCTGCGGGCTACCTACCGCCTTCGCCGGAAGCTATGGACAGGGGAAACCAGCGATTGCCATCCTGGCAGAGTATGATGCCCTGCCCAAGCTTGGGCACGCCTGTGGTCATAATCTGATAGCTGGTAGCACCGTTGGCGCTGGAGTGGCGTCTAAACCGGCTATTGACCGATTTGGTGGTAGTGTCCTCGTTATCGGCACTCCAGCTGAGGAGCTATACGGGGGTAAGGCAATAATGGTGGAGCGGGGAGCGTTTAATAACGTTGACATGGCGATGATGGTGCACCCCGGGGTTTATGATGCTGTCACCACCCAAGCCCTGGCTTGCATCGGTCTGGATGTTGAGTTCTTTGGCAAAGCGGCTCATGCCTCAGCCCAACCCGAGGCAGGCATCAATGCCCTGGAGGCAATGCTCCAGTCATTTACCGCCATTAACTCACTAAGGCAGCACATCAAGGACAAGGCTCGCATCCACGGGATTATTACTGACGGTGGGGAGGCAGCTAATATTGTCCCGGCTCACAGCGCTGGAACTTTTATCGTCCGTGCCGAGGACGATGCCTATCTAGATGAGCTAAAGGAGAGGGTGCTAAATTGCTTTGTTGGCGCCGCCACCGCCACTGGCGCCCGCCTGGAATACCGCTGGGGAAAGGTGCGCTATGCCCCGCTGCGCAATAACTTGGCACTAGCCAGACTATTCCGGCAAAATATGCAGTCCTTGGGACGCAAGGTGCTCCTCTCCAACCCGACTAAAGCCTTTGGTAGCACCGATATGGGGAACGTCAGCCAGATAGTACCCAGCATCCACCCCGATGTTGCCATAGCCCCAAAAGAAGTAATCGCCCATTCTCCCGAGTTTGCTCTAGCGGCTACCTCTGAACAAGGGATCAAAGGTATGCTTGACAGCGCCAAGGCTCTGGCTATGACTATTGTTGACCTGGTGGCTAATCCAGAAATAGTGACCAGGATTAAGCAGGAGTTTGGAAGTAAATGATTAGGGTAGGCATCCCCAGAGCCCTGCTTTACTATCAATACTACCCGATGTGGAAGACCTTCTTTGACGGGCTGGGGGCAGAGGTGGTGGTGTCACCACCAACAACTCAGGCAATACTGGCTTCAGGCTCATCCCGGGTGGTAGCTGATACCTGCTTGCCAGTAAAGGCCTTCTGCGGGCATGTTCTGGCTCTGGTTGGGGAGTGCGACTATATCTTCATTCCCGCCATTCGCAGTGTGAAAAGAAGGATTTACAACTGCTCCAAGTTCCTCGGCTTACCCGATATGACCAAAGCCGTTATCCCCGAATCACCACCCATCCTAGATATAGATATTGATATTAATAAGGGGAAGGGCGAGCTATATCAGGCTATCTATAAATTGGGTCGGCGCTTCACCTGGAATCCATTTAGAGTGAGAAAAGCCACCATCGCTGCCTGGCAAGCTCACCTGAAATATAGACAGCTAATGTCAAGCTATAGCTTGACCCCACCCCAGGCAATAGACAGAATGCCAAATAAGATTGAGGTGAAGCCAGAAACACCCCCTCCCACCCAAGCCACCATTGCCGTTGTCGGTCACCCTTACCTCCTTTATGATGAGCATATAAATCACCGCCTTATCCACCGGCTGGAGCAGGCTCATTATAAGGTCTTAACCCCGGAGATGCTCACCCCCAAGCAGCTTGAATCGGCTATAACCAGATTAGTGGGCAGACCCTACTGGACATATGAAGAAGAGGTGGTGGGGGCTGGGGGGCACTACCTGGAAAGCGGGGCTGATGGTGTTATCGGCATAATGGCTTTTGGCTGTGGACCAGATTCCCTAATGATGAACATAGTGCAGCGGCGGGCGGCTAAGTTAAGGACATCAAGCTTTATGTGCCTCACCGTGGAGGAACATACCGCTGAAGCTGGTATAGCTACCAGGCTGGAGGCATTCCTTGATATGATACAGCGGAGAAAGAAAAAAGGGTCTGAAGTATGCGTATAGGCATGCCCCATATGGGCAATCTATATATACCGTTTAAGAGCCTATTCCAAAGGCTAAATATTGACTTCGTAATACCGCCGCTCAATAACCAGCGCACCCTATCGCTGGGGGTGAGGTATTCCCCAGAAGGGATGTGCATCCCGTTCAAGCTGACCTTGGGCAACCTGATTGAAGCCGCTGAGCTTGGCGCCGATACCTTGCTCATGCCTGCCGGCTCCGGCATATGTCGCCTGGGGTATTATGCTAAGACACAGGAGCAGGTTCTTCATGACCTGGGGTATAATGCTGAAATTGTCTGTGTCGGGGTTTCGCAGCGAAAGCTTTTCGGCTTGCTGGAAATAATCAAGCGCTTGTCAAACAATGCCCCGTGGTCTAAGATTATATCAGCCTTTCGCTTTGGTCTGGCTAAATTAAATGCCCTGGACAGGATAGAGCGAGCGGTGCAAAAGATTCGCCCCGTGGAGAAGGCGAAGGGAACGGCAAATACGCTATTGGCGAAGGCAGTTAAGGCCATTGACCAGGCAGACGATTATGATACCCTGAAGAGGGTGCAGATAGAATATATTGACCAGCTCAACCAGGTAACTAAGGAGGAGAGGGCTCAACCGCTGGTGGTGGGCATAATCGGGGAGTTTTATGTATTGCTGGAGCCCTTCTCCAATCTAGATGTGGAGAAGGAGTTGGGTAGGCTAGGGGTTGAGGTAAGAAGAACCACCTTCGTCTCAGAGTGGACCAAATTCAGCCTGTTCCTCAACCCCTTGGGCATGAATGAGAAGGAAAGACTCCATAAGGCAGCGTTACCCTATCTTAAGCGGGACATTGGCGGTGATGGTTGGGAATCAGTCGGAGAAAAGGTGCTCCATGCTAAAGAGTATGACGGCTTAATCCACCTGGCTCCATTCACCTGTATGCCGGAGATAGTAGCCCAGAATATCATGACATCGACTAAGGAGAACATCCCGGTACTGACCATACTCTGTGATGAGCAACTGGGTAAATCAGGCATGTTAACCAGACTGGAGGCATTTGTCGACATGTTGGAACACCGGCGACGGGCAAAGAGTAAGGCATAAGGAGAGATTGTGGAAGCCTATCTGGGTATTGATGTTGGCTCGGTAACCACCAAGTTTGCCGTGCTAAATGACGTTGATGAGCTGGTTACCCACCTCTACCTGCTGACGCAGGGTAAGCCCATTGAGATGGTCCAGCAGGGCTTAAGCCAAATCAAGCAACAACTGCCCAAGGATATTGACATCAGCGGTGTGGCGACCACCGGCAGTGCCCGCTACCTAGCTGGGGTTATTGTTGGCGCTGATTTAGTCAAGAATGAGATTACCAGCCATGCCGTAGGTGCTTTGCACTATTTCCCCCAAGGGCAAACCATCATTGAAATCGGCGGGCAGGATAGCAAGATTATCATTATTAGGGATGGGATAGTGACCGACTTCGGCATGAACACGGTATGCGCCGCCGGCACCGGCAGCTTCCTTGACCACCAAGCACTGCGCCTCAATATGAGCATCCAGGAACTCAGCCAGGGGGCTCTGAAAAGCAAAAACCCGGTGCGCATCGCCGGGCGATGCACCGTCTTTGCTGAATCAGACATGATTCACAAGCAACAAATGGGACACCGAACTGAGGATATTTTATATGGTCTGTGCCAGGCGTTGGTGCGCAATTACCTTAACAATGTTGGCCTGGGTAAGGATATTCAACCCCCGATAATATTTCAGGGCGGTGTTGCCTTCAACCGGGGTATAGTGAAGGCACTTCAGGAAGAACTTGCTCATGAGGTGATTGTCCCACCCCACCACGAGGTGATGGGGGCAATAGGCGCCGGCTTACTGGTTCATGAAGAGATGGCAAATAATCAAAACGGGAGCAAGTTCAAGGGATTTGGCATAAGTGAGATAAAGTATCATACCGCTTCATTTGAATGCAAAGCCTGCCCTAACCTATGTGAGATCGCCCAGCTTTCGGTTGACAGTCAAATTCTCGCCCGGTGGGGCGGTCGCTGTGAGCTGTGGGAAAGAAGCCACACTAGCTAAAATAAGGGGAAATGGATGATAATTGCTGTTGACGCCGCTGGTGGAGAGTATGCCCCCCGTGAAATAGTGGAAGGAGCAATAAAAGCAGCTCAGGAATATGATGTTGAGATTGCGCTGGTGGGGAATAAAGCCATACTCCATGTGCTGGCAGGTCGCTATATAAATAAGTCAAAACTCAGTATTATTGAAGCCAAGCAGTTTATTGAGCCTCGCGAGCACCCGGTGAAAGCAGTCCGCAGTAAACCAGACTCGTCAATAGTGATTGGGGTCAATCTGGTAAGAGACGGTATAGCCTCAGCCTTTGTCTCCGCGGGCAACACCGGGGCAGTAGTCTTTGCCAGCCTCCTCAGCCTGGGAAAGATAAAGGGCATTGAGCGCCCCGCCCTCGGCAGTTTCCTTGACATCACCCCCACCACACCTACCCTGCTTATTGATTCTGGTGCCAACGCCGACTGCCGACCAAGCCACCTCGTCCAATTTGCTTACCTCGGCACAACCTATGTTAAACACCTCATGGACATCAACTCCCCCACTGTTCGCCTGCTCAGCACTGGTGAAGAGGAAACAAAGGGTAATCGTCTGATTCAACAAAGCTATAGCCTGCTCAAGAAATCCAGCCTGAACTTTATCGGCAGCATAGAAGGGCAAGACATATCAAAGAAAACCGCCGACGTCATCGTTACCGATGGCTTCACCGGGAATATAGTGCTCAAGACTATTGAAGGGTTAGGTGATACCTTCCTGAGCCTGTTGCGACAAACCGGGCACATTTTGTCTGCTGCCTATCATTTCCAGGGGCGAACTCTCCTCAGCGATATAGGGTTAGGCTCCTGGGTTAAGCGGGTAGACTATAGAGAATACGGCGGGGCGTGTCTATTGGGGGTAAATGGGGCTGTCATCGTCTCTCATGGGCGCAGTCAAGCTAAGGCAATAAAAAATGCCATAGGTTTAGCCAAACGGACAGTGAAACAGGACATCTGCCAGAAACTTAAGGAGGGAAACTATGGGCAAGCCGGTCTCAATAGATGACAGTAACTTTGACCAAATGGTGTTACAGTCCAAGACGCCGGTACTGGTAGACTTCTGGGCACCATGGTGTCGACCCTGCATTATGACCGCCCCGGTACTTGAGGAACTGGCTGAGGAGTATACCGGCAGGCTAATTATTGCCAAGCTGGATGTTGACCAGAATGCGAAAACCGCCGCTAAATACGCCATTATGTCAATCCCCAACCTTATTATCTTTAAAAATGGCAAGCCAGTGTCGCAGATTGTGGGCTATAAACCCAAAGCCGAGCTGAAACGAGACCTGGATGCTATCCTTGGGTAAAGACTATGAACAATGAATATGAAGTAATTATTATTGGTGGTGGTCCGGCTGGACTTAGCGCCGGGCTTTATACCTCAAGAGCCAGGCTCAGGAGCCTGGTCATAGAAAAGGGGCTGGTGGGGGGTCAGATAACCAATGCCGAGCTAGTAGAAAATTACCCTGGCTTTGCCCAAGGCATTTCCGGTCTGGAGCTGGGGCAACTAATTCACCAGCAGGCAACCAAATACGGCCTAGAAACCTTACTGGCTGAGGCTACCGGCATTGAGCTTGATGGGGAGAAAAGGGTGGTCATGACCACCAAGGGCAAATTTACCGCCAGGGCAGTAATTATCGCCAGCGGCTCAGAACGGCGCAAACTGGACATACCAGGGGAGGAGAAACTTACCGGTAAGGGTGTGTCATATTGCGCCACCTGTGACGGCCCCTTCTTCAAGGACAGAATAGTAGCCGTAGTTGGTGGTGGCAATGCAGCAATTACTGAAGCCCTTCACCTTGCTAAGTTTGCCTCAAGGGTCAAGGTGATACACCGCCGTAGTGAGCTCCGCGCCACCCGCATCCTCCAGGAGAAAGCTTTTGCTGAACCCAAAATAGAATTCCTGTGGAATACCGAGGTTGAGGGAATCGAGGGCAAAGACAGGGTTAAGCAATTAAACCTCCATCAGGTAACAACCAGGGAAAAAGCTGCCCTAGATGTAGCTGGGGTCTTCATTGCTATCGGGCTCAAGCCTAATACCAACTACCTCAAGGGCGCTTTGCCCCTTGATGACGCTGGTTATATTGTCACCAACGAAAAGATGGAGACCCAGATACCGGGCATTTTTGCCGCCGGCGATGTGCGCTTAAACTCAGCCCGTCAGGCAATAACTGCGGCTGGGGATGGTGCTACCGCCGCCAAATATGCCGAAAAATTCATCTCCCGATAGCCTACCACTTCTCCACCAAGTGCAGTATAATAATAAAAAGGGAAGAAATTTATGAAGGTTGTATTTCTCCAAGATGTGCCCAATGTGGCTAAAGCCGGCGAGATAAAAGAAGTAGCCAATGGCTACGCCAGGAACTTCCTCATCCCCAAAAAACTAGCCCTGTTAGCTAAACCTCAGACGCTCAGCCAGACAAAAACAATGGAAAGAACGAAAGCCGCGGAAAACACTGAGCTAATTGCGCTGGCTCACCAAATAGAAGGGAAGGAGGTCATCCTCAAAGCCAAGACTGGAGCCAAAGACAGACTCTATGGCTCAATCACCACTGCCGATATTGCTTCCGAGCTAAGCAATACCACCGGGCTGGTTATTGACAAGAGAAAGATTGAACTGGAGGAGCCCATCCGTCAGCTTGGTAGCTATGAGGTAGCCATCAGACTGGCTAAGGATATTGTACCCAAAATCAGAGTTACTGTAACCGAAGAGGAGACTCCGAAAGAAGAGGAGAAGACTCCTAAGGAAAAGAGGAAGACTCCTAAGAAAGAGGAGAAAACTCAGAAGGAAAAAAAGAAGACTCCCAAGAAAGAGGAGAAAACTCAGAAGGAAAAAAAGAAGGCGCCGAAGAAAGAGAAGAAGACTCCGAAGGAAGAGGAGAAGGCTTAGAATGTATGGCGAGAAATTGCCGCCGCATGATATTGATGCTGAGGAAGCAGTAATCGGCTCACTGCTGATAGACGGGACAGCAATCTACAGAATTGCCACCTTTCTGCAGTCATCAGACTTTTATAGCGAAAGAAACTCACTGGTATATGGGGCATGCCTTGCCCTCTACGAGCGCCCAGATGGAACCATAGACCAAATCACAATAGCTCAAGAGCTTGACCGAAAAGGAAATTTGGAGAAGTGCGGTGGTGCTGCCTATCTAAGTCACCTGATAGCTATATGCCCAACCTCCCTTGATATCGAGCATCATGCTCAAATTGTCTATCGCCTAGCGGTAATGCGCCACCTGATTGATGCCGCAGGGCAAATTGCCAATATCGGTTATCAGGCTGACCCGGACGTTGATGCCAGCCTTGACCGGGCAGAAGATACCCTGTTTCGGCTGCGCCACGGGCAAAGCCCGCGGGACTTT
>Ga0315279_10003287_pt1 | contig 22769 bp, 18 predicted proteins | sample YL17G06_20_MG_FD_203694 | JGI IMG/M metagenome (GOLD analysis project Ga0315279, IMG submission 203694) | Sediment microbial communities from Yellowstone Lake, YNP, Wyoming, USA - YL17G06_20 | ecosystem: Environmental > Aquatic > Freshwater > Lake > Sediment | place: USA: Wyoming | collected... | reverse complement strand
GAAGCGATCTTGCGTTCCCGCAGCAGCCGCAGCAACCGATCGCTATGGAACGATTCTGTTCTCATAATGTCAGAATTCTCCTTAGTTACACTCTGATGTGGATAACTCTAACATTATTCTGGTTTCGGGTCTACACCTCCTTTCAAGAGTTTCAGGTGCTTCAATTCAGTGCGCCATCGCCTACATTAAAACTTCATACGAATGAGAAACGTCACGGAATAATGCGTGTATTATCCAATACTCTGTTACCTTATTGTTGCGGCGTCCCTAACAGGGTTGTTGACTGCCGCCGGCCTCACCCGGGGCTGGGCACGCTCCGAGCTCCGACTCCTGACCCGGGGCGGGTTATACATTTCTCTCTGTCGAGGAATCTCTCAGATCAGGCAAAGGGTCCGCCCCGCATTCGTAGCCGCTTCCCGGAACCGGTCCCGGGCCCAGACGAAGCGGTACTCTACTTGTACGGGGAAAAAGTCATCGTGAAGAAGGATGACACGCGGATCGGCGACCTCCCGGTGAGCAAATTCCGGCAGGAGATGGCTGGCCTGCTGAATAACCTTCGCCGCTGACTGGGACGGGCTTATTCCAAAGGCTTGTCCACCGCATAAATCAAATGAGAAACTTACCTTTCATGAGATTCCGGCGGAAGCAGGGTATGGCGGTGTCGTAAACCAATTCCCGAATCAGGCCTGATCTTTTCCGCCTCTTTCCGAGCTTCAATAGCCCATCTGTTCGAATTCTGAAGTCCTTTGCGAACCAAAAAGCAAGCTCAACGGCAGCCTGCGAGACCTTAAACTGGGTGCTGAGTACTCCAGGAAGTGCACCAGGGAAACCTGATAAAACCTTGCTCCTGCCAAAGGCAGCTGACAATTCGCATGCCACATCAGTGTCATAATTTATGCTATTTCTCATTTCGATTTGCCAAACTGGATTGCTGCTAACTGGGGTAATAGCAATCGACAAGTTTGGCGGTATCCAGGGGGCGAGTGATGCCATCGCCGCGTAATAAAAGTCCCAAAACATGCGATGCGGTCCCTTGAAGGTAGAGAGAGATTTCAGATTTCGCGTCACTAAAAACTGTTGGGCACCAGGTGTACCAGCAGTTGGCTCAATGCGCATGTTTGGCGCTTCTATCCAGCCTCCGAACATTCCGATCAGAGCACGCGCCGCAAAATATGAGCAATAATAAAGAGTTACATGGGCCCACGGGGAGGCACTGATCGTCATCAGATCAAGGGATCTACGATAATGGGATGCAGAAAAGAACAGAGATCGATCGACTTCGCGCAGGAGACAATCTCGATATTCATTGCCAACGACTGTACGTTCCGAGATCACTTTGACTCCAGCGAGTGATGAACGGATATATTTCTGAGGAGAAAGTGCAGAACTCCCGAGAGTGCGCCGAAATCCTCCGCAAAAATACTGTGCCCCTGGCACATCCAAGATTTGCATGCGCGGATCACCCAAACAATTGCTTTCGGATCTGTTCTTGAATTGCCTTCATTCCTGCGGATCCTTGGGCTGCACGAATAGCTTCTGTTTCCAACATGCTGGGATCAATCCGGTTGAGATATTCCCGATAGTTGGCAGCCGTCATTTGGACAGGTGACTTCCTAGCAGCTTGTATGATTTCAGGAAGTAGTCGGATAAGCACACGGAGAACCCGGGCTTTGTAAAATGGACTCTCGTAGCTATTCCACCCATCTGGATCAAGAGACTTAATTGCAGCAAAATAGCGGCACAGGACATCATAGTGCTTTTCGAAATCGAGCCCTCTCAGGGGGCCGCCTCGAGCGGAAATAACAGTTTTAATTTCCGGCGCTAGGGATGCTTGTTTAAGAGGTATCTTGGACAGTTCACCGGTTAAGTCGATCCGTTGGAACAAAGGACTATGAGTCTCGGTGGCAAGCTGATATATAAGCTCGCTTGATTCAACGGAAAATGGATCGTCCGTAGGGCGGACCAGTCTAACCAAATCCCAGCGGAGTGATGCCGGCACTCGTTTCTGCGTATCGTTGATCTCGAGGAAGAGAGTGGCCATTTTAACTTCGCTGAGCTGCATGTGGATTACACAGGCATAGTGAGCTATGAAGTCCGAATGATGCTGCGCCCAGAGTCGATGTTGGCCATCTACCACAAGGAATCTTGCTGTATTGGGGATCCGCAGAGTGTGGTCGCCTTGCGAGAAGGATTCTGCATCTGTCGCTAAGACTATCGCGTTGGGAAATGTGCGTTGCTGGTCCAACACGGCAATGGCAATTTGACGAGCGCGGTCTTCCTTTACGATCCGCTGGAAACCCTCCTGCGGATTATCGATTCGCCAGGAGGGCGTTGAGTGTTCTAAAAGCCAGTCCCCAGGAAGGGCCGTCAGATATATCAAGGGATTCTGCTGCAACGTGATTGCCGATGCGGAGATGTGTCTGCTTGTAGTCATAGTTTATTGCCGGACTTGTAGAGCTTTGTTAAATGCCGTTACGAATGCCGGGTGGAGACATACAAAGTTGGAGATGACAAGCTCTGTTACACCTTTTCGACTGGTAACAACACCCGCAACAAGACTTCTGCGACAAACCACGGTTTTCTCAAATCCAGGATAAAGGGCAATGATGCTGGGGTGATTGGCATTGCTTATAACAATCCTGCACGCCTTAGAAGCCAATTGGGCAGCTAACAAGGCGAGGCGTTTCTGGTCATCCCACGAGAATACCCGTTCATTGTATCGAAGGAAGCCATTGCCCTCATGCGAAACCGAGTATGGCGGGTCCAAATAGACAGTGTCACCAGGCTCCGCTAGCGCGCAGGCATTTTCAAAATCGAGACACTGCAGCTGGGCCCTTCGAAGAGGACGGGCAGCGATTCTGATACGTTCAGACAACGCCTCAAAATTAGGAGAATATTCAAACTTGCCCATCGGAACGTTAAAATCTCCGTTCCGGTTGACGCGGTACAGGCCGTTCCAGCACATCCGGTTTAGGTAGATGAAGCGTGCAGCACGGGAGAAGGGCGAGCGGGGGCGAGACGAACGTACTCGGTAAAAACACTCCATTGAAAAAGACAATCTACGAAGATGACGGATTACGGCCTCTGGATCCTTGCGAACTGCGCGGTAGGTGGCGATTAGCTCAGGATTACTGTCCGACAACAGCGCCTGCTTGGGCCGCAGTGCGAAAAAGACCGATCCGCCCCCGAGGAAAGGTTCGAAATATTTTCCCGATCCATAGCGGATCAGAGGATCCAACAGAGAAACTAGCCACTGTTTTCCTCCTGCCCATTTGAGGAAAGAAGCACAATTGGTAGAAATCCTCGGACTTACCGAATTTGCCTTCTTCATATGGAGAAGTGTTTGACTGAGGTTTCGACCTTAGGCCCTCTTAGGGAGGCCCAATCCTAATCTTAACCGAATTGCGTCTTCTGAGCCCAAGAGCAGATACTACATCATTTCTGGTCTCGGGCAATAGCAGGTTAGTCGGTTTCCCGACGCGGAACATCGCCGGTGCGGTCTACGATCACCTGCCTCCACTTGAGCCTCTTCAACAATTCACCGCCTAACGTTCGCAATCGACACGAGAGCTCTGTGATCCTCAAGAAAGAACTGGTGATGATCCGGCACGATGGTGGATGAGAGATGGAGAGCCTCCCGATAATCCCCCCGAGATTCTGGATCGGCTTACGGAACCAAGTCCTGGAGTCTGACAGCAGCCACCATTGCATCGCCAGTTGGTCTCTTATCAGCGCCCTCCACCGGCGAGCCGGAGGCTGGCCATGATCAATCAGTATTCGATGACGGCAGACACTGGCCGGTGATCACTGGGGCGTAGGCCACGATCGTCGTCGTTCGCATCGTCATTGAAATCGTTGTACGCAGCGATCTCCACCTGGCAGGAATTCGCCTTTAACTTGAAGGCGCCATTTCTGCCGGCAATCCATGGAGAGACAAGGATATGATCCGCCGCACCGGATCGCGACATAGACGAACAGGTGTTTTTCTGAGCCGGCGGCACCCTCCGATCGACAACATTCGAAAGGTGAGGGTTGGCACGGTGAAGAAGTCCATGGCGGCGATGGCGGCGCGGTGATTGCGAAGGAAAGTAGACCAGAGTTTGTGGGCCTGGTCGGAAGGAGACAGGAGTTGGAGGAAGCGGGAGACGGTGCGTTCGGAGACGTCGAAGCCGAGTTTGAGGAGCTCACCGTGAATTCGCGGTGCGCCCCAGGTTGGATTCTCTGATGCCATCCGTTGGATCAAACGCCGCAACTCGGCATCTGTTTTTGGTCTGCCTTTGTTATTGGCACGGGATCGAAGGCGCCAGAACAAACGAAAGCCAGCGCGATGCCAGGCGACAACGGTTTCTGGTTTGACGATAACCGGGACGTTGGTCGAGGCCGGCCAAAGGCGGCGGAGCAGAACCCAAAACATTCGATCCTGCATTCGCAGGCGAGGGCGCGGATGTTTTCGCTTGAGTACGCCCAACTGCTGACGTAGGGCAAGGATCTCGAGGCCGAGGTTGCAGCGGGAACGGAAGAAAGCGCTGAGGCAGGTGAGGAAGCCGCCAAAAAATGGAATCATGGGCCCGAATTTATAGCATAGGGATCCATCCTGGCACTCGCCGTAACTGCATGATTCTATTTCCTGACGGAGTTTTGGCGAACCACAGGCGGTCTGTCGGTCATACGACAGCTCCACCTCGATCGGCTCACCGCGCATCGCTACCGGTTCGTCCCTCATGTATGCCTCCGGATCAAATCTTCAAAGCCCCGTTATATCTGTGACCCCTGTGTCTCTGTGATGTACCTGTTCTGGTATATAATCAGGCCCCGAGGTGCAGATGGGAGAGGACGTAAGGTTTAACATTCTGGAAAACAGCGACTCCCTTCCTGTCGTCGTCTCGGGCCGTTTTCCTTTAGCGGAAAAGGCGATTCTGCTCTCTCCCGGCGACAATGTCGCGGTCGCGCGCCGGGAACTGGGTCGCGGGCTTGAACTCGCCGGACCTGCCGGCGTCATTTTCCTTAAGGACAGCATTGCCACGGCACACAAGGTGGCCTTGTGTGCCATCCCTCAGGGTTCTTACATATACAAATATTCCCAGATCATCGGGAGAGCCCGTTCTGCCATTCAACCTGGCGAATGGGTGCACACTCATAATCTGGAACTCGCTCACGATCTAAATCATCACGAGTATGCCGTGGATCGCCCGCAGCCGCCGACTTTGCCGGCCGATCTTCCTCGTACCTTTCTTGGTTACCGACGCGCGGACGGGAGGGTGGGAACGCGCAACCACATTGCTGTCGTAGCAACCAGCAACTGCTCGAGCCACGTCTGCGAGGGAATCGCGGAGGAATTCCGGCGAGTCCGGGAGGAAGGCCTCGACGGTGTTCTTGCCCTTTCCCACAAAGAGGGATGCGGGCATGACAAGGGCCCCGACATCGAGCAACTGGAGCGCACCCTCAAGGGCATCATTGGACATCCGAACGTTTCCGCCGTAATCGTGGTGGGGCTGGGCTGCGAGGTGAACAGCCTGGCGAGATACGCCGGCTCCAGCCTCGAAACCCGCTATGGAAAGCCCGCAGTCGCTCTGGAGATCCAGACGTCCGGAGGCACCCTGAAAACCATCACCGAAGGTGTAGGGAAGGTTTCGGAACTGATGAAAGTGGTCAGGACATTTCGGCGCACAGAGGAATCCGTGGAGCATCTTGTGCTGGGCCTGAACTGCGGTGGTTCGGATGCCTTCTCGGGAATCTCGGCCAACCCGGCTCTGGGTTACGCCAGCGACCTCCTGATTGCGGCCGGCGGAGCGGCCGTCCTGGCGGAGACGCCGGAAATATTCGGTGCCGAGCAAGTTCTCACACGCCGGGCATTGGACGTACAAACCGGGATGAAGCTTGTTCACATCATTAAGCGATTTCAGGAGTACGCCGGTCGCTTCGGAGCGACCATGGACAGCAACCCATCGCCGGGAAACCTGCACGGCGGCATTACCAACATTGTGGAGAAGTCCCTCGGAGCCGTCATGAAAGGGGGCACCACCATGCTCATGGGCGTGCTGGATTACGCCGAGCAGGTCGCCGGCAAAGGGCTCATCGTGATGGACACGCCCGGCTACGATCCGGTTTCAATCACGGGACTCGCCGCCGGCGGCTGCAACTTGATCGCTTTCACCACCGGCCGAGGTTCGGCGATCGGATTTCCTATTGTCCCGGTCCTCAAGATTGCGACCAACAGCCGCATATTCCGAGTGATGAACGACAACATGGATGTCAATGCCGGCGAAATCGTCGATGGCAGCTCCACGGTCCAGGCCAAGGGAATCGAGATATATGAGCAAATTGTGCGGGTCGCCTCCGGCTCGCTTACCAAGAGCGAGGTTCTTGGACACAAGGAGTTTGCCCCCTGGCGCATTGGCCCCGTGATGTAGAGGGATTCTTTGATTCATACATCGTGAGACAATTGCGGATTGCGAATTGAAAAAATTGAATGGGTATTCCACAATCTGCAATCCGCAATCCGCAATGACGAGAAAGGCCGCAAAGGCTGGCCAGAGTGAAATCTTCCAGATCTGACACCCAATAAAAGGAGGCATACGTTGAGCATCTTATCCAAAATGTTAATCTCTCCTCTGGATTTGTCTTCGGGTCCGGTTGACCCTACATCTCTCGCCCGGGAACTGGGAGACCTGAGCGGCCTGCAGATCTATCCGGGTTCCATCGCTACCTCGGATCAAAGGCTTTTCTTTTTGGGGCGAAAAGGCCGCGAGAAGCATCTTGGCGTCCTGTGCTCTGTTTCGGTTAGCCATGAATTTGCCGGGCGGCCGGAGACGATGGCCGTGGAGGGTAGGGCGCTAACCTTGACGGTGTGTCCGCCGACTACCGCGAACGCAGCCGCATTGCGCAAAGCGCTGCCCTTCCTGGCTCCGCGGACTCTCGGCCTGCGCAAGTCGGCGGGATGCGGCGACCGGCTCGGACTGGCTACCCCGGGTCATATCCGCGCCATTCGAAAGTCTTCCATGGCTCCGGTCTTAGCCCAGCAATCGATGCGCGAAAATGCCCGCACCGGACGCACTCCCCAGCAGGTGATGGACGATGCCCTGTGGGGCGTGTTCCAGGAAGGTTGGCGTAATGGTTTCGGTTCCGATGCTGACCATCTTAAGACGACCGATGACATCGATGTGTGTGCTGCCGCAGGATTCACCTTTTACACTTTCGATCCTGGAGAGCACGTCAACAACAGCGCCAACGCGGCGGCGCCAGCCGCTGTCCAGGTAATGATTGAAAACCTGCACTGGGATGAGCTGGAAACGACTCCTTCAGACCTAATCGGCTCGCTGGTGGAGCGGCCGATTGACCTGGGCAGTTTCAGCCTGACCATCGGCAGGGAGGAGTTGCTCAGAGCCGCGGCCAAGTATGGCCGCGCCGTGGCTCATACGGTCAAAATGTACCGTCATTTGGAGCGCGTGATGGACTCCCGTCCCTTCGAGCTGGAGATGAGCGTGGACGAGACGGAGACCGTCACATCGCTGGCCGAGCACGTTTACATTGCGCACGAACTCAAGAGGCTGGGCGTCCGGTGGGTCAGTTTGGCTCCGCGCTATGTCGGCACATTCGAAAAGGGCGTCGACTATATCGGTGACCTGAATCAGTTCAGGGAATCCTTCGCGCTCCATCTCGCCGTGGCTCGGACGTACGGTCCTTACAAGCTGAGCCTGCACTCCGGATCTGACAAGTTCAGCATTTACCCGATAGCTGCCGCACTTGCAGGGAATTTGATTCACCTCAAAACCGCCGGCACCAGCTATCTCGAGGCCTTGCACGCCATCGCGGCGCTCGATCCCGCGCTGTTCCGCAGCATCGTGGCTTTTGCAGTGGAAAGGTATCCCGCGGATCGCGCCAGCTATCATGTCTCGGCCGATATATCTCATATGCCGGACATTGCGTCCTGGCGAGACAGCCGGTTGCCGGAACTTCTGGACGACTTTCACGCCCGCGAAATCCTCCATGTGACGTTTGGTTCGGTCTTGCAGGATGCGCGCTTCAGCGGGCGCTTCTTTGCGGCGCTGCGGGAGAACGAAGAAACCTACTACCAGATGCTGGAAAACCATTTTGACAGGCACCTCGCCCCCTTCTGTTGAGCAGGCAGTTGATAGCGTCATCAAATGACGAATGACGAATGACGAATAAAAACTTGGTGATATATTCGTCATTCGTCATTCGTCATGCCCAAATAAGAAGTAGTGCGGCTTCATTATTCATTTTCAAAGAGGGAAACATGGATCTAGCGGAAATTTCCAAGATGTATGATTTTTCGGGGAAGTCGATCGTCATCACCGGGGGAGCAGGAATCCTCGGCGGTGAAATCGCCTGTGCGCTGGTTGGATGCGGCGCCAAGGTTGCTATCATCGATCGCGAACCCCAGCTGGCTGACCGGCTGATGCATCGCTTCGAGACCTCCGTCGGCGAAGCCATCGTCGTCTTCGGCGACGTGCTGTATCGTGACTCTATGGAGCAGGCTGCGGAGATGGTGTTTAAGACCTTCGGCGGTGTCGACGCTCTGATCAATGGGGCCGGCGGCAACAAGCCGGAGGCAACTACGTCGCCGGAGCGCACCTTCTTCGATCTGCCCGAGGCAACCTTGCGTTTTGTTTTTGATTTAAACCTCATGGGGACCATTATCCCCAGCCAGATCTTCGGCAAGCGCCTGGCCGAGAAGGGCGAGGGAGTCATCCTAAACATCTCCTCGATGAACGCCTTGCGCCCGCTGACGCGCGTCGTGGGCTATTCGGCGGCCAAAGCCGGAGTGAGCAACTTTACGCAGTGGCTGGCCGTGCACATGGCCCAGGAGTATTCCCCCCGAATTCGTGTGAATGCCATTGCTCCCGGTTTTTTCCTGACCGAGCAGAACCGCTATCTTCTGACCGACGCGAAGACCGGTGAGCTGACGGCCAGAGGCCAGAGCATCATCAACCACACGCCGATGCGCCGCTTCGGCCAGCCGGAAGACCTGTTCGGTGCAGTCCTATGGCTGCTGTCTCCCGCATCAGCCTTTGTAACCGGGCTGGTTGTTCCCATCGACGGCGGCTTCCAGGCCTTCAGCGGCGTGTAAACGATCGAATTCATGGCGGATTTTGCGAAGATACTGTAGGGGCGCCACCTGTGGGCGCCCTAAAAGCATCAAGGGCGGGCACAGGTCCCGCCCCTACAGGCCGCGCGATGTGATATTCTCCACCTGACGGAGCCGCACATGGTCTTAGGCAAGGGTTATGAAAATGGGATCCTGTCCGAACAGGAAGTCCGCGGCCTGATGTCCGCCGCGCTTTCGGAAGCGAGACTGGATGGAAAACGCGTTCTCATCACCATCCCAGATGCGACGCGGACTGCACCCATTCCCCAGATGTTCCGCCTTTTCCATGAATATCTGGGACAGACCGTCGTAGCGCTGGATTATCTCATCGCCTTGGGAACGCACCAGCCGCTGAGTGAGCAGGCAATCAACAAGCTCATTGGCGTTACCGCGGAGGAACGCGGGGGCAAATACGCCGGAGTGCGAGTTTTCAATCATCGGTGGGATCTGCCGGAGACCTTTCTCACTTTGGGACGAATCAGCGCCTCGGAGATCGAGGAAATCACAAATGGCCTCATGCACGAGGCGGTCGAGGTTCGGTTGAACCGCCTTGTTTTCGATTATGACCAGGTTATCATCTGCGGGCCGACCTTTCCGCACGAAGTCGTCGGCTTTTCCGGCGGCAACAAGTACTTTTTCCCCGGCATCGGGGGCGATTCGGTCATAAACTTTTCTCACTGGCTCGGCGCCGTCATCACCAGCTACAGCGTGATCGGCACCAAGCACACTCCGGTGCGCCGCGTAATTGACAAGGCCGCGAGCTTTATCGATCGGCCCAAGCTTTGTTTCAGCATGGTGGTGAAGGGAGAATCGCTGGCCGGTCTCTACGTCGGGTCGCCGGAGGAGGCATATGAGGCGGCTGCCGATCTTTCAGCCAGGCTGCATATCCTGTGGGTCGACAAGCCCTTTCGTCGCGTCCTGTCGGTTATGCCCAAGATGTACGATGATATATGGACCGCCGCCAAGGGAATGTACAAGCTGGAGCCCGCCACCGCCGAAGGCGGCGAAGTTGTGGTCTATGCTCCTCACATCGACGAAATCAGCTACACGCACGGAAGGCTGCTCGATGAAATCGGCTACCACGTCCGCGACTACTTTCTGAAGCAGTGGGACAAGTTCAAACACTATCCCGGCGGCGTCCTTGCCCACAGCACGCACCTGCGCGGCATCGGCGAGTATGATGTCGCGACCGGCGTCGAGTCGCCGCGGATCAATGTGACGCTGGCGACGCGCATTCCCGAGGAGCGATGCCGCCGCCTGAACCTCGGATACATTGACCCCGACAAGATCAACATGGAAGAGTGGCGGAATCGGGAAGCGGAGGGTATTCTGCTGGTGCCCAAGGCGGGAGAGATGCTATACCGCATCAAATAGCTTTTGTGTTTCTTGATGCTCTTGGTGGTGAGGTCTTAGATGCAGCACCACCAAGACACAAAGACCACCAAGGCTCACCAAGAATTTACAGAGGAGAGCTACAGAGCAATGGGCTTGCCGAGATGGGCGGAACGGTAAATGGCATCGACCAGCTCGAGAGAGCGGCGCCCTTCTTCTCCATCTACCTTCGGTTTGCGACCTTCCTGGATAGCCAGCGCGAAGTCCTCCATGACCCGCCGATGCCCTTCGCAGTCAATGGCCATGGCGTTCGACGATCCGTCGGAAACCTCGCCCGCCGGCGGAGCCGGATTCGCCGAGCCGTCTTTCAGAGCCCAGGTTGCGATATTGTCTCCATCCAGAATAGCTGTCCCTTCTGTGCCCGTAATCTCCAGTCGCCTCTTGAATCCGGGATAGACCGAAGTTGCAGCTTCGATGACTCCCAACGCGCCGCCTCGGAATCGGAGCGTCGCCACCAGGGTGTCTTCTCCTTCGATCTGAGGGTGCAGAAGCCTGCCCGAGTAAGCGTGGACTTCGGAGGCGGGGCCAACAATCCACCGAAGCAAATCGACTGTGTGAATGGCTTGATTGATCAGAGCGCCGCCGCCATCCAGAGCGAGCGTGCCGCGCCAGCGGGCTGAAGCGTAGTACTGATCCGTCCGATACCACTTCACATACGCGCTGGCCATGATCGGCTTGCCCAGCCGATTTTCCTCCACGGCCTTTTTGAGGGCGCGTGGCGCGTCGAGATATCGGGATTGGAGGGAAACCCCAAGCTGAACTCCGGATTGCTCGCAAGTTCGAATCAGGACATCGGTCTTCTCCAGGCTGACGTCGATCGGTTTTTCGACCAAGATATGTTTTCTCATGAGGGCGGCTGCACAACCCAGTTCGCTGTGAGTGCCGCTGGGGGTGCAGATGGAAACCGCCTGGAGGGCGCGGTCGGAGAAGAACTCTTCGAGGTCGGAGTAAGCCGGGACACCGTACTGAGACGAGAGCCTCTCGGCGGATTCAACAGTGCGGGAGCAGACAGAGACAAGCTTGAGCATTGGCACGCGCCTGACGGCTTCCGCATGAATTTTTGCGACGTTCCCGCAGCCCAGAATGCCGATCCCAATTGGTTGCATGCTCCGTGATCTCCGTGTCTCAGTGGTTTCCGTTGGTCTTATACCACAATGTGTTTCGATGCCCGCTCTGCTATGATTGTTCAATTACCATGGAGGAGATTTCATATGCCTGGTACATACAAGAAGGTCGAGATCGTTGGAACCTCCCCGGTCAGCTTCGAAGAAGCAACTAAAGCGGCAGTGGCCGAGGCGTCGAACACTATTCGACAGATGGGTTGGTTCGAGGTAACCGAGATGCGGGGAATGATCAAGGACGGGACGGTAGCGGAATTTCAAGTGGTCCTCAAGATCGGCTTCCGGATCGAGCGGTAAAGGGAGACAGCCTCCACGTTCACCTATTATTGCAGGCTGGAGCAGAGCCACTGGACAAATTCGCACATGCAAAATAGGTGAATGTGGGGGCTGTCCCCCAGTTTCAGCCGCGCGTGCTTGCGGCGGGAATCCTCTTTAGCAGATCTTCCATTTCACCGCGACTTTCGCAGCCGATCGTGAAGCAATCCAGCACGTCCTGCGCTAGAGCATACTGGAGAGCCTCGTCGACCTTGCCGCGCAAATCTCCCTGCCCCAGGATTTTCATTCCTATGACGCCTTTTCCCTTGGACTTCATCTCCTTCAGAACCGAGATGACGGTGGCGGGATCCGCGTCCATGTGAGCGCCGATGGGATTCAGTCGGGCAAGCTGTACCTCCACCCAATTCGTGACGGCGGCTGTTCTCAGCGCCCCAATCGTGTGACACGATACTCCATGGGTGCGGACGATCTTTTTTTCTTTGGCTTCGCTCACCACCGCCATTGCAGCCTTTTTCTTTTCGGGCCAGTCGGTGTCCTGCATGCAGTGGAGCAGCAGAATATCGATATAGTCGATTCCCAGTTCCTGCCTGAATCGGTCCAGGTCCGAGTACATCTGGGATTCGCTGGTGGCCCAGGTTTTGGTCATGATAACGACTTTTTCCCGCTTGACGCTCTTCAAGGCCTCGCGCACATGCGGGTGGCTGCCGTAGGCGTCGGCGCAATCCCAGAAATTCAACCCTTGATCCACGCCGGCCCTCAGGAGTTCGGCGAGGCCCTGGATTCCGAGCTTTCTCGTCTGGTTTGAACTCTTGTTGTATCCGATGGTGCCGGTTCCCTGCGCCAGACGGGTCAGCTTGATGCCGGTTTTTCCGAGTGTGACGATGTCCCGCGCGTTCTTGCTCTTTTCCGCAGCAAACAAATGGTACGGAAAGCTATGGAGCTGGAGAGCCGCGGCTCCTGCCAGCGTGCCAGTCTTCAGGAATTCGCGTCGTTTCATGCAGAGTTTCCTTTCCGGAGAGATGCGCAATATTTTAGCATTCCTGGTGATCATTGTGTCATGGTGGTGAAATATCTTCGAGTATAATGCGCGAATCTTTGCCCCGTTTCCCCGAAAGGAACGCCTATGAATGCGGAAGTAAAAGCTGCCGAGCGTGCCGCGCAGGCCACTCAGCTGCTACAGGGCCTGAAGCTCTTCGATGCCACAACAATCATTATCGGAAGCATGATCGGCTCCGGAATATTTATCGTCTCCGCCGATATGTCACGGCAACTCAAATCGCCGGGATTGCTTCTGTTAGCATGGGTCGTCACGGCAGTAATGACGGTGTTGGCCGCTCTCAGCTATGGCGAACTCGCGGCGGCCATGCCTCGCGCCGGAGGACAGTACGTGTTTCTGCGCGAGGCCTTCGGTCCCCTGTTCGGCTTTCTCTACGGCTGGACCCTTTTTCTAGTCATTCAAACGGGGACGATCGCAGCCGTTGTGGTGGCATTCGCCAAGTTTCTCGGGCTCTTCCTGCCCTGGGTTTCCGCTTCCAGAATTCTGATATCGCTTCCTTTTGGTTATAGCCTCTCCAGCCAGCAGTTGGTTGCCATTTTTGTCATCGCACTGCTGACAGCAGTGAACTGCAAAGGACTGCGCGAAGGCGCGACTGTTCAAAACATTTTCACCGTTGCGAAGGTCGGCGGCCTGTTGGTGCTGGTGTTCATGGGATTCATCCTTCCCAGCAATCCCGAAGCTGTGCACATGAACCTTGGAGCCTTGTTTCCCGGAAGCATCAACCTTGCCGTGCTTGCAATCTTCGGTGCCTCCCTGGTTGGCTCTCTCTTCTCCGCGGATGCGTGGAACAACGTTACATTCACAGGCAGTGAAGTAGTCAATCCCAAGCGGAATCTGCCGCTTTCGCTCCTTCTCGGAACCGGCATCGTTTCGCTTATCTACATCGCGGCAAACGTGGTGTACCTCCGGATTCTGCCGCTGACTGCCATTGCCTCGGCGCCGGAAGATCGCGTGGGGACGCTTGCGGCCCAAAGCCTGATGGGTCCCTGGGGACTCACTTTCATCAATCTCGCGATTCTGGTTTCCACCTTTGGTTGCACGAACGGCCTGATTCTTGCCGGCGCTCGCGTTTATTACGCCATGGCTCGGGACCGCCTGTTCTTCAGGCGCGTGGCAGAAGTTTCACCCAGAACGCATACTCCTGTTTTCTCGCTAATCATCCAGGCGATCTGGGCGTCGCTGCTAGCCTTGAGCGGCACTTACAGCGACCTCCTCGACTACGTCATCTTTGCCGCTCTGCTCTTTTACGTCCTTACGGTGAGCGGGCTGTTTGTCTTGAGAAAGAAGCGCCCGGATTTGGAACGGCCTTACAAGGCGATTGGCTACCCCGTTCTGCCGGCGCTCTATGTGCTGCTGGCGGCGCTCGTGATGGTAGACCTGCTTTGGGTTAAACCGAAGTTCACCTGGCCGGGACTGATCATTGTGCTCACAGGCGTCCCGGTATACTTCTTCTGGCACTCAAGCGCAAAAGGATCAGCCACGAATCGCACGAATTAAAAGCAGCCACGAATTGCACGAAATGAAAATTTTAAAATCTTTCGTGTAATTCGTGAAATTCGTGGCTGGTTTTTTGTGTTAGATTTCCTGACATGGAGCGGTTCAAGGCCAAGCTTTACACCATCTGGTGTTGGACCGGGTGCGGACTGAGCACCGCATTCTGGGCTACGGTTTCCATATTCGCCAGCCTTTTTTCCAAGAGCGGCAGGGTGCAGCACTTTTGCATGCGCCGCTGGTCCAAGGACAACCTCTGGCTCAGCCGGGCTCGCGTGGAGATCGAAGGATTGGAGAACATTGATTTTAGCCGGCCGCAAATCTTCGCCGCGAATCACAGCGGGCTGCATGACATACTCTCCCTGTCTGCCAACCTGCCTATCCAGTTCCGCTGGGTTGCCAAGAAATCGCTCTTCGGTGTTCCTTTCATGGGCTGGCACATGCGGCGCTCGGGCTATATATCGATCGACCGTGACAACCCGCGCGAAGCGGCCAAGAGCATCATCGAAGCCGCGAAGACCATCAGAGGGGGCGTCAACGCCATCGCGTTTCCCGAAGGAACGCGCAGCAAGACCGGGGCCCTCGGCAGTTTTCACAGCGGAGCCTTCGCCCTTGCTTTGCGCACAGGTGTTCCGCTCGTTCCCATTTCCCTGGAAGGAAGTTACCGGGTCATCATGCCGAAGACGCTTCAGGTAAATCCGGGCGTAATCGTCCGGATCAAAATCGACAAGCCGATCGATCTCTCCCGCTATGCCAGGTCCGACAAGCATCGCCTTATGGAAGAAGTCGATCAAATCATGAGGCGAAACCTGGAAGATCTTCGCGGATGCAGGCGTCCGGATGAAGAGCGCGAAGACTCGGTGTTTCGCTGGATTTACGGGCAGACGGGCCAGCCAGATTACGATCACCTCCGCGGCAAAGTCTCCTGAAACAAGCAGGCAGTAGGCAGATGGCAGCAGGCAGTCTGCCAATGTGACATCTGTTATTGGCTCTCGCTGCCGGCTGCCTACTGCCTGCAGCCTGCTTGTGGCCACCTCAATCTTTTGGCGAAACGGAAATGACGTGTGAACTCATCTGGTATCGCCTGAATACGTTTCTGCTTGGGTCATTCGAAAACTGTGGAGTATGGTAGTGGCGGCATTGCGAGCGCACACATCTTCTCATGGGGGAATAGCATGGTTGTTGTGCAGTCCTATTCGATCGCAGTGATCCTTTGTTTCGTGACGATGCTGTGCTGGGGTTCTTGGGCGAACACGCAAAAAATGGCCGGCAAGGAGTGGCGCTTCCAACTTTACTACTGGGACTACGCCGTTGGAGTCCTGCTCCTTGCGCTCATTTTGGCGTTCACCCTGGGCAGTACAGGAACCGTGGGCCGAAGCTTCCTTACGGACCTAGCCCAGGCGAGGGGAAATTGCCTCGGATCGGCGTTTCTGGGAGGAGTGGTTTTCAATCTCTCGAACATACTTCTCGTTGCCGCCATCGACATTGCGGGAATGGCTGTAGCTTTCCCCATAGGTGTTGGCCTTGCCCTTGTTTTGGGCGTCATCACCAATTACATCGCCGCCCCCATCGGAAATCCGATGCTTCTCTTCCTGGGTGTGGCCGGAGTAACGGGAGCGATAATTGTTGACGCCTTGGCCTACAGGAGGCTTTTCTCGCAGGGCGGCAGAACCCCGACAAAGGGCATTGTCATATCGATTCTGGCCGGAGTGCTGATGGGATTCTTCTATCGCTTTGTTGCGGCCTCAATGTCTGGGAATTTCCTCAATCTCGAGGCGGGGAAGCTTGGTCCTTATACTGCCGTGGTGATGTTCTCTGTGGGCTTGTTTGTTTCGAATTTCCTCTGGAACAGCATTGTCATCGCGAAGCCCTTTGTCGGGGAGCCTGTACCATTCGCAGACTACTGGAGCAAAGGGAGCCTCAGGCTCCATTCCATCGGGATTCTCGGCGGCGTAATCTGGAGTGTGGGCATGTCGTTCAGCATTATTGCCTCAGGATCTGCCGGCTTCGCGATATCTTATGGTCTGGGGCAGGGTGCCACAATGGTGGCAGCGCTGTGGGGCGTATTCATCTGGAAGGAGTTCAAGGACGCTCCTTCCGGGACGAATGCGCTTTTAACCACAATGTTTCTCGGCTATGCCGTCGGATTGGGGTTGATCATCGGCTCAAGACTCGCATAATGACGGGGAACTTGGCTTCTCTCTGCGGCGGGATTCGAGATATCCGCACGGGGGACTCCAGCCTGTCACTTTCCATAGCGGTACTGCGCGCGTAGAGGCGCGCGGCGCCAAAGAATGCAATCATATGACAAATAAGAAAATCGTAGTCGTGGGAAGCTCGAACACGGACATGATCATCAAGGCTGCCAGGATTCCCAAGCCTGGAGAGACCGTACTGGGTGGCGCATTTTCCATGGCCGCGGGTGGCAAGGGCGCCAATCAGGCCGTTGCGACGGCGCGCGCCGGAGGCAAGGTAGTTTTTGTCGCCCGCGTGGGAGAAGATTTCTTCGGGGAGCGCGCAATCAAGCATTTTATGGCCGATCAGATCGATGTCACGTTCATTGAAAAAGACAAAGAATCGCCATCGGGAATCGCACTCATTTTTGTGGGCGAGCAGGGTGAAAACAGCATTGCGGTAGCCGCTGGGGCAAACGCCAAGCTTTCAAAGGCCGACATCGCGAAGTGCAGCGAGACAATTGCTTCCGCCGAGATCCTGTTGATGCAGCTGGAAACGCCGCTCGAAACGGTGCAGGCTGCGGCGGAAATCGCCTCGTCGAACGGCGTTAAAGTGATTCTGAACCCAGCTCCTGCTCGAAAGCTTTCTCCGGAGCTGCTGCGGCTCGCATCCATCATCACACCGAACGAGTTTGAGGCCGAAGTGCTCACCGGAATAGAGATTCGGGATGACGAGGCTGCGGGCCGCGCAGCGGATGCTCTCCTAGCCCAGGGGGTCGGCACTGCAATAATCACCTTGGGCGCGCGCGGCGCCTTCCTTGCAGGGGGAAACGTCCGGGAAGTCATTCCTGGTTATCAGGTCCACGCGGTGGACACGACCGGCGCAGGAGATGTCTTCAACGGCGCCTTGGCTGTTGCTCTGAGCGAAGAGAAAACTCTCCCCGAAGCCGTTTCTTTTGCCAACGCCGCAGCTGCAATATCGGTTACCAAGCTGGGTGCCCAGCCTTCGATCCCACGCCGCAAAGAAATCGACAGTTTTATTGCGAGTCGTGCAACGGCGATTACACCTTGAATTAAGTGGTACAATTCTTGACGCATCTTGGTGTTCTTGGTGTCTTGGCGGTGTCGTTTTTTAATCCTCACCACCAAGACTCCAGGGGCACCAAGAACACAAAGCCAATTGCGACATACAGCTGCGCTGTATTACCAATTCTTCATTGATTAGTATCGAACGAGCCGATTATGTCTACTGAAGCACAGGAATCAAAAGTCGTTCAGGATGACCGGAGAAATGCGCGCGAACTTCTGGCGCACACGGACTCATTTGTTCGAAGGCACATCGGACCCGACGAAGACGATCGCCGGGCAATGCTGGAGATCCTGGGATGCTCCAGCATGGACGACCTGATCGACCGGACTGTACCTGCGTCCATCCGTATCGCGCGTCCGTTGCGGCTGGGAGGCCAACGGGGTGAATACGAAGCCCTCGCCGAACTGCGCCGGCTGGCCTCACGGAACAAGGTATTTCGCTCTTTCATAGGGATGGGATATCACGACTGCTTCACCCCTCCCGTTATCCTGCGCAACATCCTCGAAAACCCCGGATGGTACACCCAGTACACTCCTTACCAGCCGGAGATCTCGCAGGGGAGGCTCGAGGCGCTGTTGAACTTCCAGACGATGATTACAGACCTCACCGGCCTGGATATTGCCAACGCGTCCCTGCTGGATGAAGCTACCGCTGCCGCAGAAGCCATGCATATGAGCTACGGCTTGCACAAAGGAGAAGCGAACACCTTTTTCGTCTCCGAAGCTTGCCATCCCCAGACAATCGCCGTAGTCGAGACGCGCGCTCGTGCTCAGGGTATCGATGTATTGGTGGGCAATCACGAGACTTTCGATTTCAGCCTTCCCGTTTTCGGCGTCCTGGTCCAATACCCTGCGAGTGACGGCTCCATTCGCGATTACGCGGCTTTTGTGAAAAGAGCCCACGAGGCCGGGGCTCAGGTAACAGTTGCGGCCGACCTTCTGGCGCTCACCCTGCTGTCGCCGCCGGGAGAGTTTGGCGCTGATATCGCCGTCGGCAACACGCAGCGCTTCGGCGTTCCTCTGGGCTATGGCGGACCTCACGCGGCCTATTTCGCGACGCGGGAAGCCTACAAGAGGCAAATGCCCGGAAGGCTGGTGGGCGTTTCCAAAGATGTGCATGGCAAGCCCGCGCTGCGCCTTGCACTTCAGACACGCGAGCAGCACATTCGTCGCGATAAGGCCACGAGCAACATCTGCACTGCTCAGGTCCTGCTCGCAATCATTGCGGGCATGTACGCGGTCTACCACGGCCCGGAAGGATTGAGGAGGATCGCGAAAAGGATACACCTGCTCACGGCCGTTCTCTCGGAAGGACTCAAGCGGCTTGGCTACGTTGTTGGCCCTGATCCGTTTTTTGACACGCTGCGCGTGGACCTGAAGGGCCGCAGCCTTGACCAAGTCGTGAAGGCGGCTCTGGCGCGCGAAATCAATCTGCGCCCGCTGGGCGACGGCGCGGTTGGAATCAGCTTGAACGAGACCACAACCGCGGCGGACCTCGAGGATCTCCTTTCCATATTCGCTTTCGAAAAGCCGCTAAACTTCAGAATCGAGGATCTAGTAGGTAGTGTAACGCCGGGACTGCCGGAAGCCCTGGTCAGAAAAAGCGAATACCTCACCCACCCGGTTTTCCATCGCTATCACTCCGAAACGGAGCTCCTCCGCTACCTGCACCGGCTCGAAATCAAGGATCTTTCGCTCAACACCGCGATGATCCCGCTCGGCTCCTGTACGATGAAACTCAATGCCGCTGCCGAAATGATTCCGGTGAGCTGGTCGGAGTTCAGCAGGATTCACCCCTTTGTCCCGCTTGACCAGACGCCTGGATATCAGGAGATGTTCTGCCAGCTGGAGCAATGGTTGGCGGAGATCACCGGTTTTGCCGCAATTTCACTTCAGCCAAACGCGGGATCCCAGGGAGAGTATACGGGGCTTCTGGTAATCCGCCGGTATCACGAGAAGAGAGGCGACGCGCATCGCAATGTCTGCCTGATTCCTCAATCGGCGCATGGCACGAATCCGGCCAGTGCAGTGATGGCCGGTTTGAAGGTCGTCGTGGTTGAGTGCGACGATAAAGGCAATATCGATGTGCCCGATCTGAAGGACAAGGCCGAACTGCATGCGCAGAATCTCGCGGCCTTGATGGTCACCTATCCTTCCACGCACGGCGTTTTCGAGGAGGCGATCAAGGAGATCTGCGCGATTGTCCATTCCTGCGGAGGGCAAGTCTACATGGACGGCGCCAACATGAACGCGCAGGTTGGACTGTGCCGTCCGGCAGAGATCGGGGCCGACGTTTGCCACCTGAATCTCCATAAGACATTTTGCATACCGCACGGCGGTGGTGGTCCCGGAATGGGCCCCATCGGAGTTCAGGCGCATCTTGCCCCCTTCCTGCCGAACCATCCTGTGATCGAGGTGGGCGGGGAGGAAGGAATCGGCGCCGTGTCCGCGGCCCCATGGGGAAGTCCCAGCATCCTGCCCATTTCGTGGGTCTATATCGCCATGATGGGCGCAGACGGACTGACGGAAGCTACCAAGGCGGCGATCCTCAACGCAAACTACATCGCTAAGAGGCTCGACGCCTACTACCCGGTCTTATACAAGGGAGATCACGGGTTTATCGCTCACGAATGCATATTGGATGTACGCGCCCTGAAGAAGAGCGCCGGCATCGAGGTGGAGGACATCGCGAAGCGCCTGATGGACTACGGCTTCCACGCTCCAACGGTCTCCTTCCCGGTTGCGGGTACGATCATGGTGGAGCCGACGGAAAGCGAGTCCAGGGAGGAGCTCGACCGCTTCTGTGAGGCGATGATCGGCATTCGCAAAGAAATTGCGGAAATCGAAGAGGGAAGGGCCAACCCCCAGGACAACGTTCTCAAGAATTCCCCGCACACGGCGGAGGCGCTGGCTTCCTCGGATTGGAAGCATCCCTATACGCGCGAACAGGCCGCATTTCCTTCATCGGCGACACGAGAGTTCAAATTCTGGCCTGCCGTGGGGCGCATCGACAATGTATATGGGGATCGGCACCTGGTTTGTACGTGCTTTCCTCTGGAGGCTTACGAAACGAAGTAGGCAGCAGGCATCCCAATAATATCTGAACGATTAGAAAGGATAATAATCAAGTGCGAACTATGTACTGCAGGCTGCCAGCCGCCTACTGCCTGCTTTTTTAGGTACTGGCTTGCTCCTGGAGATATTCCTCGTACTCCTCCGCATTCAGAAGCTCCTTGAGTTCTTCGGAATTGGAGATACGGATCTTGATCATCCAGGCCTTTTGATGGGGCGATTCATTGATCAGCTCCGGGCTGTCCTCCAGCTTTGAGTTGACGTCGATCACCTCGCCGGAGACGGGACAGAAGATCTCAGAGACGGCCTTTACAGATTCGACGGAGCCGAAGGGCTCGTTCGCTTCGAAGGTATCCCCGACTTCGGGCAGATCTACATAAACCACGTCGCCGAGCTCATGCTGGGCATAATCAGTAACGCCAACAATGCCGATATCCCCTTGCACAAGGATCCACTCGTGATCCTTCGTATAAAGATTTTCCTCGGGATACATCACCTCAACCTCCGCAATCTGGAAGAAAAACGGACTTCCGTCCTGGCTAGTTTGGCTTACTTCGCTCTTTTGTAGAAGGGCGTCGGGACAACCCGTGCCTTGACCGGTCTCTCGCGAATGATCACGTTGAATTCGGTACCGACCGCGCTGCGCTCGATGGGAAGGTAGGTGAGTCCAATATGCTTCTTGAGGAACGGCGCCGGGCTGCCGCTCCTGACGAAGCCGACCTTCTCACCGTCCATCTCCACAGGGTAGTGCTCTCGCGCTATGCCCCGCTCCACCATCTCAAATCCCACCAGAATCCGCTTGATTCCTTCCTGCTTCTGTTTCAGAAGGACAGTTCGTCCAATGAAGTCGTCCTTTTCCAGCCGGCAAATCCATCCCAGGTCCGCTTCAAGCACGGATGTCGATTCGTCGATGTCATTGCCGTAGAGCGCCATCTTGGCCTCGAGGCGGAGAGTATTGCGCGCGGCGAGGCCGGCGGGCTCGAGCTCCACTTTCAACTTATGACTCGAATCTATGATTTGCTGCCAAACACCCACTGCTTGGGAGGGGGGACAGTAAATCTCGAATCCGTCTTCTCCGGTGTAGCCGGTCCGCGCCACGATTGCATCCGCGCCCGCGAACCTTCCCTGCGCGAACCGGTAGTACCTCATCGCCGGGAGCTTGATGTCGGTCAGCGGCTCGAGAATCTCGAGAGAGCGTGGGCCCTGGACTGCAATCTGTGCGAAGTCTTCGCTGCGGAAGAGAACATCCGTCCCGGTTTTTGCATTGTCTCGAATCCACTCGTAATCCTTTTCCTGATTCGAGGCGTTGACGCACAGGAAGAAGTGATTTGGTCCCATCCGGTGAACAAGGATGTCGTCAACGAATGTGCCCTGTGGTGTGGTCAGCGCGGAGTACTGACACTGGTTAATCGAGAGACGTCGGACGTCGTTGCAGGTCACGTGTTGAATGGTTTCCTCGGCAGTGGGGCCCTTGAGTTCCACCTCGCCCATGTGGCTTACGTCGAAAATGCCGGCGCGAGTTCTCACAGCCAGGTGTTCTGGAATCGGCCCGGCGTATTGGACGGGCATCTCAAATCCCGCAAATTCCACCATCTTCCCGCCAAGCTGGTGGTGGATGGCATTAAGTGCGGTTTTTTTGAGCGCGGAGGGATTCAAGTGCCGGGCCTCGTGTGAAATCAATGGAAGACCGGAATCTAACACTCCCCATCCGCGCCAGTCAAGGTGAATATCCTATCTGTAAGCGACGAAAAATACACGATTTACGGTCGCACGCATCAAGGCATGTGACGAATGACGAATGACGAATTACGAATGAAATACGAGAGGGTGAGTACCACGGAAACTGCGGGCTGTTGGTACGGCAGGCAGCAGGCAGCAGGCAGCAGGCAGCAGGCAGCAGGCAGCAGGCAGCAGGCAGCAGGCAGCAGGCAGCAGGCAGCAGGCAGCAGGCAGCAGGCAGCAGGCAGCAGGCAGCAGGCAGCAGGCAG
>Ga0315279_10003286_pt1 | contig 22781 bp, 20 predicted proteins | sample YL17G06_20_MG_FD_203694 | JGI IMG/M metagenome (GOLD analysis project Ga0315279, IMG submission 203694) | Sediment microbial communities from Yellowstone Lake, YNP, Wyoming, USA - YL17G06_20 | ecosystem: Environmental > Aquatic > Freshwater > Lake > Sediment | place: USA: Wyoming | collected... | reverse complement strand
TGTCTCTAGTAGGGGTCATTCTCTTCTCTTGTTGTTGCTACTCTATTCTGTTGCGTCTTTGCGATTGTGCTTCTTGCTGCTACTCGCGTTGTTCACGTAGCCAAAGTTCTTCTCAACGACGTTTGATTCCACGCTTGGGCGTTCTCTTCACTTGATAGTAGCCTTCGCTGTTCCTGTAGTATTCCTCCACAAAATTCCTAGCCCATACACTGTCATACAATTAACATCAATTGTTTTCTGTACGCTACAAACAAACAGCCTCTAACACGAGAAAACTGGGCGTTTCTACGCTTCCTCTTGCACCTTCCGACGTCCGACGACGAACCATGACGTGACAAGGACGCCTACGGTTTCCTTGTATCCTTCCAAGGAAAACAGGCATCATCGTCCTAGTAACGTAATGGCTTTAAGCCAAAGGAAGGTGTCATGGGCCCGCGGATCGTCATTGTCATCTGATTCCAAGACCTGTATGACCTGCAAGAGAGAAAACTCAGCCGAAAACAAGCATTGTAGCGGGTGCGGATCGCTTCTGCAAACGGGGGGACAATGCGGGTGCGGATGCAAATCCGGCTCCTGTTGCTAAAGTTCCTTTGACGGCCAAAGGGGTGCGCCCCCTCAAAAAAGGGCGGTTTTGCGTTCTTTCTTCTTCTCGCGTGCTTTCGCCACCTTCTTATCTCTACTAGCCGTCCACGCTTTCTTAGCTCCCCTACTTCTCTTGCTTGCCATACACTAGTCACCTCTCAGATACAACATAGCACTAACACTCGGATAAGCAACTTCCGACAATGCGAGCCTGGGCTTCGAGTGGTAGTAGTGAGTTGCAGGTGCAAGTTGCTAGTAATTCCTCAGTCACTAGTCTCATCTTCGACTCTACAAGAGGCCTTCTGAATTTCACTGTGGCGGGTCCTGTTGGAAGTTACGGCTTCTTCGATGCGACAATAGCGAAGACCCTTCTTTCTGGACAGCCAATCGTGATGATTGACGGGGTGGAACATCCAGCATCAGTAACCGAAGACACGGACTTCTGGTACATCCACGTAACATACTCGCATAGCGAGCACCAAATCACAATAGGTGGTTCAAACACGATACCCGAGTTTCCTCCGATTCCGTTGCTCGGGGTAATCTTCATACTTGCCATGATAATCTTGAGGCGACGTACCAAATACCTCACAACATTCAACAGTCAGAGTCGCTTTCGCATCTCAGACCGTCTACTCCCTGTGTAACCTCAACTAGCGGGCAGGCCCTCAGCGAGGCCCTGTCCGAGCGCTTAGACCATGCCGAGCCGCCTAGATAGTGATTCAGTCAAGCGCCGCTTGACAAAGACTATCTGTATTACCTTGCCTGAGTCTAGCCTAGTCGTTCGTCGTCGTCGGGTCTGGTGGTGCGGGTAGCGGAATTTGAACTACGATTTGTGGCGACGGCAATTCATTATGCCGGCTGGGACAGAGAATCGTTAGACTACGTTTTCTCAGAAGCGGGTATGATTCTTTGACGAAGTCTCACCGAAGCAAGGAGAGAAGGGTTAAATGCGCCTCAGGCTGCATGGCGCAATTCGGTCGTCATCTAGAATGCAGTTCTGCCCGAAATGCGGTCTGACGCTTGTTCCAACAAAGAAGGAAAAGACTGTTGTGCTAGCATGCCCAAAGTGCGGGCAAGAAACTAGACGTTCAGATCCAGTGGTGCAGAAACTCGGAAAGACCAAGGAATCCGTCGTGGTAATCGGTAAAGAAGAGGAGAACATGCGAACTCTCCCGACAGTAAAAACTCGCTGCCAAAAATGCGGGCATGGAGAAGCTTTCTATTGGATGGTGCAAACGCGCGGGGGCGATGAAGCATCGACCCAGTTCTTCAGGTGTGCCAAATGCGGAGTAACATGGCGAGAGTATTCATGAAATCACAATGATCAGAGGTGCGTATGGGCTGGTGCGGGCGTCGAGATTTGAACCGTCGGTTGGCGTCGTAGTTTGAATGTGTGTGTATTACCTTGGTGCGGGCAGTATGATTTGAACAATCACGGAAAGACGTGGCTCTGTTTCGAGAGAAGTGTCCATATCCCACTTGGAGGCGTGATTGGTGGAGTGTGTGTCACATGGTCGGTACCGCCGCCATTAGGAGTCGGAAGACGCAACGGCTAGTCTTGGCGGTACTGTTTGCCGTCTTGGTCTTCATATCGAAGACCCTTTTGCCAACGCCGCTAGACAAGATGCTTGTTGTGATTCAAGCACTATTTCTCGGCCTAGGTGCGATAACGCTGTCTCCTTTCGGAGCCACGGTAGTGTCTGCGATCGCTGGGCTATTGACCTCTGCCTGGAGGGCACCGTTTGCTCCATTCACCTTAGGATTCGCGGTACTCTACGGTCTTCTTGTTGACGCGTTCTCGCTGCTATTCAAGGTCAAGGCCGGGAACGGAGCCGTTCGAATGAAGAGACTGGTTGCCGGGGTTACCCTAGCCACCGCTGTAACTGGTATGGCGAGCTACTATACAACCGTCTACGTTTTGTCGCTTCTTCCGCGCAACATTGCGCTTGAGACCTCGATCCTAGTCATAGGAGTAATCAATGGTCTAGCGGGAGGCTATTTGGCAGGCATCCTATGGAGCAAGACTCTGCGACATCTCCTCTCTTAGCTCAATCAGCCTTACAGCGACAGGGTCATCGCTCGGATTGCCAGAGTGCTGAACTCGAAGAGGTCTTCTCCTTCGAGGATGAGAGGTTTTAGGAATTCGCGAACAATCGCTTGACTTGATCATGTGGGCGTCGTAATTTGAACCGTCATTTTGTGTGCGCATCAAGGGCCACACGCTAGGCCAAGAAAACACAAATGTGACTTTCCGACAGTCTTCGGATAGTAGTCGTGGACAAACTTGAGTGACGCGATTCCGCGTGAAGTTGCCCTGCAACTGTGTGACGAGATTAGGCGAGAGAAGGAGCACAAATGGTTCAGTCAGTGTTGGGGTTACGTCAAAGCCTCCAAAGGAGGTTTCGCGAGAATGTGCGTCAGCAGCAGACCGGACTATCGCGGCTGCAACCGAGTCAGCGAACGCTATGAGAAGTCAAACCTGCATCGCGAAGAATGAGATTGACTTCCAGAGGGATGTCAGTGACGCAGGGGCATGTTCGGGTTCCTCTTTCAGGGAAGAGAATTCAGACTCTGTACGATTCCATGAGTTCCATCTATGATCTTCTTACTCGATACGAAAGGGGGTCACTGAAGAAGGCCTTAGAGATCGCAAACCCGAGAGAGAATCTCCTCATCTTAGAGGCTGGGTTTGGCACAGGGAGAACTCTGGTGGAATTGGCGAAGAAGGTAGGGGACACTGGAGAAGTCTACGCGCTCGACGTTTCCCGAACAATGACGAATAGGACGCACAGAATCCTACATAGATGCAATCTGTCCCATCGAGTCAATCTCGTTATCGGCGACGCAAGACACACTCCGTTCTGTGACACTGTTTTCGACTTGGTTTTCAGTAGTTACATGCTTGATTTGATCGATAGCGATACGATACCAAGAGTTCTCTCAGAGTTCAAGAGACTTCTGAAGTCCACTGGCTCACTAGTTCTAGTTGGTTTGAGCAAAGGTTCCAAATGGTACGATAACATGAAACTGTACGAATGGGCTTACAGGCGTTCTTCTTTGTTGTTTGGCGCATGCAGACCGGTCCTGCTGGTGCCATACCTTCAGGAACTTGGATTCAAGAACGTGAACAGAAAGTACATGCGGGCAGGGCATTTGATGCCGACAGAGATTGCCTGGGCGAACAAGGACGAATAAGCTCGCTGGTCTCGCTGTGTGCGTCGTCGTTTTCGTTTGATTTGTGTGGGTCGCTTGGTGCGGCCGTCGAGATTTGTACCGTCGTCCGTCGTTCATGGATTGGTATTGTGTGTGTATCACTTGATGCGGGCATCCGAATTTGAGCCATTAATTTTGAGTGGGTGCCTAGTAATGGTACAGACAAGTTAGCAAGGACCTGGCTGATGCTGCTTCAAAGTCAGTAGAAGGTCACTGAATGGAGACGCTTGCCCACAGCGGAGTTACTCAACCTACAAAGGCTGCTTTCACCGAAGCGTAGAGCCATAGAATCCGATAGACCAACCTTGACAACAGATCTTCGGGCGGAGGATAGTACATAACATATGGCTCATCAAATGGTTTGGAAACGTCGCGTCCGAACCTATTCTTAGCATGACGATAGTACCATCTCTCCAGAAGCTTGCGATCAAGCCTTTCCAGTTTCGGATTCAGTTCATTCCTTTCGTCGATTCTTCGCTTCAATCCGGCGAAGGCGTGGTAGCAATTGAGAACCACTACTGCGGGCCTCCCTTCTTCAAAGGCTATTCGCCCCATCGGTATCTCTCTAATCTGGGCAACACTACTTTGACCATGATCTTCGCCCCATGGAAATTGTCCCTTTGGTGACGTGATGTATTCAACGTCTCTGAATTCTGCCTTTGAGATGCCTGAGAACACTTCTATGCCATGTCCAGCATGTTCTATTGGCCCAACAGAGGATACAATGATCTTTTCCTTGCTACCCGTTCTCAGATCGAAATGAACTTGAATTTGCTCATAGTCGTGGTCATGATCCTTGTTGAGTTCTTTCCAGCTGCAGTCCTGCCTTCTCCAGTAAACCTCGTACAGGATACACAACCTCTGGGCATCATGATCCACTACCAATCGGTACGCAACGAAGTCAGGCGGATACGGTTTGCTCCCGCAACCTCTAGGATCTAGGATCACAGGCATGAAATCCGATGCTAATTGATCGCAGTATGCGACCGCAAGTTCCGGGGTTACGAAAGGATCTTGAGAAACGTACTCAATGTCATATTGCCTGCCTTCGATGTCCAATCTCAAGTCTCCTTCATTTGGTGGGTACTATTGACATCGTGCTCCTTAACCCGTCGTTCGTCGTCGAATAAGTTGGCGTGGGTGTCCGCGCTTGAACCGTCATAGGAGAGGCGTGTTTTCGTCGTCGTCGTCGGGTCTCATGGTGCGCACACACACAAAAATTCAAACTACGACCCCAAACGACGGTCCAAATTACGATGCTCGCACCATGAGACCCACACACACATCAAGGTCATTGTGGGCACAGACATGGATTCCGTGACTGCCCTCTTCCTGCTTAACCCGTCTGCTCACGAAGCGAAGGACGTTAGCAGCCTACGAGGACTTTTCACAATCAGATCGTCTATGGAAGGGAATTGAAATTGGTCATCTCGACATCCTCGTCATTACCCGGGGCGTAAGCTATGTGATCTAACTGAAAGATTCTGCAATTTTCTTAAGAATGCCTTGGGCCCATTCCCAATTGTATCCGGCCAGAATGGCAAGAAGGTAAGGAAGCAGGGGGTTAGCTATCTCAACCTTGAGTGTTGTAGTGACAAGACCGATCGCAAAAGCTAGGTAAACTACTCCGCCGAGAAGCCCACCCATTACGGGACTAATGATATACCATGTGCTCCAGATATTTCTGTACTCAAGTCGGTTGACGTTGTACCACAAGTACCAGAGGCTCCGGATCACGCTGCCAAAGGCACCACAGAACAGCATTTGGAGAGGGATAGACAGAATACTTACTGAACCACCGAGTCGCGGAACAGTCACAAGATCCAACCATGCAACAAGCAGGAGAACGCACATCAAATATGCTAGCACGTGAAACGCATAGACATAGATCAACCTGTACCGCAACGAGACCGCTTGCAGAGCCTGATAAAAGAGGGTCTGCGCATTGTCATAATTGTCACGCGCCCGCTGGTATTCTCTGGGAGATAACTTGTCGTGAACACACAGGCCTAATGTCGTCATCAACGGGTTCAGAATCTGGCCGTACGTTACCTTCGTCTGATGCTTGAACAATCCATTCTCGCTGGCTGTGTTGAGCTTGGTTTCCAGGCGGTCTGCCCATTCATAGAGCTCCTTGAGTCTGTCGTCAGTCTTCTTCAGTTGATGCGAACGCGAGGCCATACGTTATAACTCGAACCGGAAGCTTAAGAACTTGTAGTGTGCTCACGCTCTTTTCGTTGCTTGGACGAGAAGATAGCAAAAGCTGATAAATGTAGATAGAGACTCTTCCTCCATGAAGAAGAAGGCGAAGAAGAAGAAGAGGAAGGGGCCTCCTCCGAATCATCCAGGTCCCTAAGTCGAGCCATAATCATTGGAACGGTGGTGATAACTCGTGAGAAATGTGTCCCTGAGTTCAGCTGAATCTCCCGAACAACCACCTGAAGCCCCCCCTGATGATGATCCTGGTGGCGGGCACATCGGGGAATGAGAACTTCTACTGTTTGTATCAAATCAAGTGCCGCGCCTTCTTATCCATCAATTTCCTCTTCTTCCACGATGCTGACAGGTCATGGGTTTAGGAATCGGGCTCGTGCGCTCGTGCTGTTGTTCTGTCTGTCGCTCGTGTGGTCTGGGTTATGATCAGTGACACAAACCAAAGATAGAATCGCAAGGGTATGTTCTGTATCCTCAGACTCCAAAAGATGGGAAGGATGGTAAGCGCGAAAAGTAGAGCTGCGATCAAACGACTGATTTGAATACGTTTGTAATTGGATAGGAGGCTCTTAGGGACTAGGCCCTTCTCCTCCACGGCCAATTGATGCGTGAACAGGGCAAGAATCGCCATTAACCCTGCCATGTCCAGTGCGAAAGCAACTGAAGCAGCGTTCAAGAGGATTTCCTGCCCTGCGAGGTCAAAGACGGCGTTCAAGTAGAATAGGTACGGTTCAATAGAGACGAAAAAAAGCAGGATCACGTTCAGTGTGATTGTAGTCGCATCTTCCAGCGGGAGAACGGACATGATGCTCGTGTAGCTGATCCAGACAGTGATCAGAATCAGGAAGCTGAATCCAAATTCTACTATGTCGTAGACAATTCCTACTGGAGAACTGGGCAATCTGGAGATCAGGGAGATCGTGCCTACTGAGAGAGCTAGACCGAACACTAGGTCTGAGAGAGATTCGATTCGTGGCCTGGGACGCTTCGAGTTCGCGGACAAAGCTGTTGAGACCTCGACTAGGTATCAGCCGAGGCTACAAAAGGCCTCTTACAGATGAACAGATCTTGTTTGCTCCCCAGCATTCTCAGCTGCAAATTCAGTCGTGCTAAGGTTTTAGAATCGAGCACTTTCCCCGTGATAGGCCACTCGACCCATGCGGGTGTTTAACACCCTTTCCTGAGTGTTTAACACCCGTGCGCGAACTCCATGAGAATCATCCTTACCTGGAAAGGGTGTTTTCCTATGCGAGAGCATGGCCCCCGAGGCTATGGCCGCGTGGCAACCATGCGTGATGGCGAGCAGCTCTCTAGGCTCACCCTGTGCAAGATCGTGGGACCGTTCCAATCGTACGCACGGTTCGTTTGAATTGTTATACAGTCCGTTTCTACTATTATACAATTGGCGCACATGCTCCTCAAGGATCCCCCGTGAGCCTGTTCGTAGTGATTCATGCCTTGAGTCTGGGCCACCAAAGGTAGCGCGTGCACGGTAGGGTCAGACCTGTGGAAGGCGACGAGGGAGCGTCCGGACTCTCCTGACTTAATTCTACATATTGAGCTGGGGGCCCCCTGGGGGAGGGGGGGGTGGGTCGACCTGTGACCAAGCATGAGGAACCATCAACCCACAAGCCAGCACGAGCAAGATGGCAGCCAATGCTCTCCACTCATCCGTACACGGATAATATTCGCGGCAACCGCGGACCTTTCCAAGGCTGCGTTCTTGTGAGCACACAACTCAGCGGTTCAAATCCGGACGCCCGCGCCAAGAGACCCGACGACGATGCAGTCGTCTGTTCGTCAGTTCTTGGCAAGCGACTAGATCCAGGCGTGACGCGCACGACGAAACTCGTATCTACCGAGTTTGTGCAAGAGCTCAGCGGAACGGGTGTTCTGGTCTGCGCCCTAGATCTGTCATCGCATACGTCCTCTTCGTTTCTCTTGCCTTGGTGATGCCAAGGGCTGTGTCTGCAAGCGACTCGGGACCTAGTATCGACTTCTATGTAGCAAAGTTCGTTGTCACTACAACCTCTGACTGGACGTCTGTTCGGGTTGCAGACGGGGCGGTAGCTGCAACCGTGAAACTCGAAATCATCAAGGGGAAGGGAGCGCCTGCTCTGAATTTCGGGAGTGACCCTGGGCGAGATACGATTGTGAGTATTATCAAGAAGCAATATGATACAACACTCGTTCAAATTGAAGTCTTAGCAACTCTCACGAATCTCCGAAACAACACCGACCTAATTGGAGTGATCGAGAAAGGCGCTGTGGGCCACACTCTAGTAGCTGTGTTCAACCAAAATCGGGAAAATGCCGTGGCAATCTCGAGTTTCAATGATGTGATCGATTCAAGTGAACGAAATGCATATCGTTTCTCGATTCGCACCATGGATCTCATGGCAGGCGGCCCACACTCTGTGCCTGCACACTCGAGTCCAAGACTGGTCTTGGCATTCTACTATCCATGGTACAGCTTCTTAGATTGGGCACCTCCGGAAATGAAGGATCTCCCACTGTCGGGCGCTTATTCGTCGGACCAGGATGCGACGATCACCAGACACATCAATCTCGCCAAGTCAGCTGGCATAGACGGATTCATTGTCTCTTGGTGGGGCCCTTCCTCGGACACTGACGGTACTTTTAGGCGGATTCTCGCAAGGGCTGAGGAGCTGCACTTTCTGGTTACGATCTATCACGAGTATTCGGATGATCACCGCAGGACTCGTTCGTCTTACTTTGATGACATTAGCTATCTGCTCGACAACTATGCAAAAAGCTCAAGTTTCTTAAAGCTCGATGGTAAGCCGGTAATATTCACATACACTGCCGATGCACTGTCAGTTGAGGATTATCAGAGCGTCAGATCAGACCTGGAGCAGCATGGCTACGATTTCGTGAATATAGGCGACACTCTAGACACAAAGTATCTCGGTGTCTTTGATGGTCTTCATACGTACACGACCCATCTTGGCGACGCGGATCTTTCCTCCGCATACAGGTCAGTCTCTCTGGCCGCGAAGTCGCTCTCGATCGTGAATAATGGTGCAAGCCGGAAGATCTGGGCTGCAACTATCTGTCCTGGGTGGGACCTACGCTTCATTCCTTCGGGTGGACCGGACCTCTTTCAACTAAGAGGTGAGGCTGAATACTTCAATGGCACCTTCAAGGTTGCGATGGCAAGTGATCCTGATTGGCTGCTCATTACTAGTTACAATGAGTGGTGGGAGAATACAGAGATCGAACCAAGCAAGACCTACGGTTACAGATACATCGACGTGACGACGGCTTATGATTCTGAGTTCAAGCAGACCAGATATCTTCCCTTGCTGCAGGTGTCTAGGACAGTCACTGTGAAAGGCCAGACGGCTGAACTGCATGTGACAATGGCGAACATTGGAAACGGCTCAGCCATCAGCGTGAACACACAAGACGCCACATCGATCGGGGGAGAGAACACAACCAGAGTAATTGATAGGCTACTCCCGAACGAAGGGACCAACTACACTATCGAGTTCAACATTTCTTCCGACCAAGTGACATTGGGCCTTCCACAGGGCGAAGTCAGGCTCAAGGACGCCTACGGCCTAGCTCACACAAGAGCAACAGACCTGATTCTCAAACATCGACTCTCCGTAGCATCATCTTATGGCTTGGCTTCGGGCAGCGGGTGGTATGACGCAGACACGGTTGCAGCCTTCTCGGTTTCGCCAACTTCCGTCCGAGTTGAGGGAGTCTTAGGGATCCTGGGGGCGAGTTACGTGTTTGAGAGATGGTCCAACGACCAGTCAACCACATCGCCGGACGCTACAGTGGTCATGGACGGACCGAAAGCCGTCACCGCACAGTGGAGAACTGATTACACTTCCCTATACATCATCACAGGAGCAATAGCGGCCGTGATTGTTGCTGCCGTCTACATTAGACGCAAGAGTCGGAGAACGTGATTCATTGGCGGCCAATCGTATCAGAGATACGGAGCATTCGTGAATCTGGATCTATCTTTGCGATTCTAGATAGTTATTCTAGTGTTGGCGTGGGCGGCTACAACCTGGAGCGGAATCTCAGGCCGCCGATTGACGGGTTGCGAGGCAACTTCTTTCGGGTCGAAAGCTGTGGCTTGTGTGGCTCTAGTGGTGCACACACAATACCAAGAACGACGACGAACGACGGTTCAAATCTGGACGCCCGCACCAGCCTACCCACACACACACAAAAAAACTACGCCTGCCAATAGTTCAATTCACAACGCTCGCACCAAGAGAACCACGCACACGAGGACGAGTGGTGCCTAACTTGTCTCCTGTCCTATCTTGCTAGGTTCGTGTTCCGGTCAGATCCTGAATCTTGTCAAACATGCTCTGATGCTTGCTCTCGGCTTTTGCCAGGTCCATTCGAATGCGGTCGAGTGCTCTTTGGCTAGTACGACTGAGGAACGTTCCTGACCCCGGATTCGCTTCTTCGAAGTCGCGGCTAGCCTCCGTTCTCACAATCCATAGCGTTTCCTCATTGTGATAGCAGTGAAGCAGCTCTCGTAGTTGTTCAAGATAAGCATCGACCAGCTCGCAGATGGGGTACTTCCGAATCGAGATCGCCAACCTAGCTGCTGCTTCCTCGATCAGAAGTCGCTTTCTTCGTGCATACAACGTCTGCCATCCAGTTATGTGCAGATCTATCGACAAGGCTTTCCTTGTCTTCACTTCGAGGTCTTCGCTGGATAGCCACACCGAGAAATCTCCGGCGTAGAGTTCGTCGAAAGATCTCACTAGGAGATCTTCCAACGTGCTTGTAGCAAGAATGAGCAGCCTCCTAAGAGCCAGTTTGATCCTCAAAACCGCAAATCCCGTTTTCAATAGTGCGGACAGGGCAGCAGTTCGAATGACTTTCTGTGTCACAGTCGTGTCTTGGAACTCTATGCTTTTCTCCGAATCGTCGACCCCACGCACTTGGCCGTTCTCGCAGGTTCGCGCATCAAATCCATAGAGGCGACCGGCGCACAAAACAATCGTAGGATGTCTCTCCTTTGCTCTCTTCCTGAGGCCCCTGAAAATACTGGCTTGGTCACGAATCATTGCCTCGATCTGCATCTTGTCTTGAAGCGCCTTCTTCACAGATCCTCTCATTTGTTCTATGGCAGGCAGTGCGGTTTGCAGTTTGCTTTGCATTCGTAGCGTCTGCTCCAATTCTGACGAAACTCGCTCCATCTTTCCAGCCTGCTTGATTTCGCGAATGCACTTGTCGAGTTCCTTCAGGCTCTCGCTGGGAGACTTGATTCTTTGAAAGAGGACAAGTTGCTCTGCAAGTCCGCGCTCCAGAATCGAAAGGATAATCAACGGTGTGAAGATCGCGATCGTGTCGAATAGGAAAGGAACTTGCATCAATTTGGCAATCTCAGCGGAAATCGCAGCGGTGACGACGAAAGATGTGGCCAAGACAAATAGTGCCATCCAGAAACTGCTCTGTACAGATCGCGTGAGGCTGCGGAGACTGTCTAGGAACCGACCCCATTCTATGATCGCCCACAACGAAGCGAGAAGAAAAATGGCCAATGTCCCCCAAATCGGCGTGTCGCCTAGTTTTGCAGCATACCTGAAGTAGGTGAAAGCAGCGACTAGAGTTGTCATCAGACCCAATACGTTACGGAAATCCTTAGCCTGATCTTGGTATTCCGGAAGCATTTCGATCTTGTCCAGTCGCAGCCTAGCTTCCTTTTCGCGCACTCTCCTAACCAAGTAGAACGTCTCACCTTGCAGAGACATCATGAGAAAGAAACACGCAGTCCAGACAATCTGAACTGAATCACCGGTGGTATCATAGACGTACCAAATGCCGAGAATCGCTATTCCAAGCTCCAGCAAGAGTCTAAGGCGCAACTACGCCCCCTCTGCCATATCGCATGGATTCATGCTGACGCCGCTTATTGTGGGTATTGGGGGGTCTGCTGGTGTGCACACACATAATCCATGAACGAACGACGACGGTTCAAATCTAAGTGCTCGCAAGCAGTCCACTAACCGATGACCGTGCGTCGGAGCTCGAAAACACGCATGTGTCCTAGTAAGGGCCAACCTTTCCGTCAATAGTGTTGCGCCATAAGACCAATCTAGCCCCGGGACGACTTCGCGCGGCTCGCCAGATTACGTCACGAAGATCAGCAGCATGAAACGGGAGTATCTCCTCGGCGTCTACATCTATTGCAATAACGTGCCCGGGAGGCAGCTTTGAGATTTCTTTGCTCTTGAGGACTATTCGTTTGCCCTTGGCGACTAGTTCTTTCTTCAAGTCAAACAGGCGAGGGAAAAAAGTTGTGTCGATTCCCCTCCGAGCGTCTGCCGATTGGCCAAATACGGGAGATACGAACTTGTGAGTTCCGGTCGAGTGAATTCGAAGTCTGAGTCTGTGCCAGTGCAGCATTCCGCCGATCAGACTTTCTATTCGGATACACATGTCATAGAGATTATTCACGACCTCGGGTGGAAACTCTGCTGCCTTCACATTTGCAGCGCGATCAACGTAAACGTCAGCGATGACTTCTTTTCCTGTTCTCTCATCTGTCATGTGTCCAAAGAACGCTCTCATACCATGCTTAGACGAGTTGTGCAGGTCCCGCAGAGCTAGGTACTCAGTGGCAATTTGGCCGAGACAAGCTGCAAGCTGCCTGCAGGAACGAAGCAGGAATGCACTCACGTCGGACTGCTGCAAATGCAGCGGCGGGTATCCATAGAGGTTCGCGAAGTATTCTGGTTTTCTCGTGTTGATATGTTTGTAGAAGTTCACTATATCCCCAGGTTCGTATTCCAAGAGCCTCTTCCACACATCCTCAGGAGTAAGAGCGTCCATGTACAGTTCTGTCGCAAACGCTGTGCTGAGAGCGGCCAGATCCTCTGCGCTCTCGCAAAACTTAGCAACGAGTTCGAGAATCAGAAGTCCTTGAGCCTTTTCTTGGAGGAGTTTCGGCAATGCGTGGAATGATTCTGGTGGGTTGTCGAGAAGATGTTTAATCTGACCAGCTATGAACGCACGTGCGTCGCGAGAGTAGAATTCGTACATTACGTCGGAAAACGAGCGTGACTTTCCACTGCTGTCCTTGAAGATCCTATTCATTGGACCGGCGGTGCCTAGAATTCGGATTCTGACAGACACTGTTAGCGCATCCTTTGTACGGGGACAGAAGCAGAGTTCTGAAGCTTCTGTCGAACTTTGAGATACAACCGGAACGAACGTTCCTGACAAGCTTTTGCACGCAAGAAGTGAAGGGTGCTTTTGCCAATTCCGAACTTCTTTGCCTCCGATTGAGATAGAGTAAGGATGCGCCCTCGAACATGATTGTCGTCCGTTCTGCGCAGGTCCGGCGATGGTTCTGAAAGATCTAATGTGACACTTCGATTCGTGAGGTAGCGACCGAGCTCAACCGTCTTCTGTTCGATCACCGTATCCCACTTCAACGCACGTCCCTTGTACCTGACCACCGAATTGAACCGCTCACGAAGCAAGTCTAGGAACCGTTGTTTCGCTTCAGGCTCAAAGCGGTAGTCATCGCCCGTGAAGTAGAAATCCAGCAAATCCAACACTCCAGACTCGAAGGCATCCATCACCGACACATCAGCGATCCAGCGGAACGGTTCCTGCAGATCATATGCAGGCAACTCTTCGGTCCTATGGTCCGTGGACTCTTGAAGGAGGCTTGAGATTTCCGCGGTGGTTGGAGTCTTTCTAGGCTATTTGGCATGTGACTGGTCTGTGGTCGCTTGGTCTGTCGTCGCGGACGTGGTCCGGGTCAGTGCCAACGTGATTCTCCCATGCTTTGTGTTCCACTTTTCCTGAGCCTTTCTGGTATGTGAGTTCGGCCGTGCCGAGGAACATTCCTGGTGCCATCAGGATGTGGTCGATCAGTTCTCGCTTCTTCTTTCCACCCTCTTCCGGGTCCTCGTATTCGAGGCTGTAGGCGTCTGTTTGTAGGTTCTCGAGGACATGGTAGACGTTCAGTTCTGGGTTCAGCAATGTGCCCTGGATGACATCGACAAGGTTTTGGAGCATGAACTCGGCTTCGAACTTATCCCTACCCGGGCCGTCGTTCATGTCACCCATCACCACAATTGATCGGGTCATCTCCTCCGTCAAAGCATCATCCAGGTACTCTCTCACTTTCTTCATTTCAGAGGTGATCTCCTGTCTTGCGAGGATAGATTTCTCATAGTACTCCTTCGTCTCGCTCTGTTTCAAGCCGGTGTATTTTGATTTGATGTGGAGCAGGATGATCGTAAGCCTGCGCGCATCGATCTGTAGTTCGGCGACTAGGGGGTGTCGGAAGAACGTGTGCGGTTTAGCTTCCGCTGGCATGTATGCGCCCCAGGGATAGAACTTCCAGCGCTCAACCATCTTCCCGTAGCGTGGCTCATCGTATAGGGTTCTAACCGGGGTTGCTGTGCCCCGTTTCACGAGGAGGTATTGTCGTTGGGCACGTTCGCTGGGGCTCGCGACAACATCATAGATCGGATTTCCAGATTGATCCTTCAGGTACTCTTGAACGAACTTCTCCATCTGTGACGGAAGCTTAGGCCCCTCCACAATGCCCAAGATGTCAGGGTCGACCTCACGGATGGTTCCCTGAATTCTTGAACAGAGCGCGGGCACGTCTTTGATTTCTGGGCCCGTGTACCTGCCCTTCTTGTGGGATGTCTTCAGGCGCGGCTCGTCCGGATAGAAGAAGTCGTTCATCCACTCAACATTGAAAGTTGTAATCCTCAAACCCACTGGTCTTCCACCTCTCCTACTCATGGGGGATTCGTCATCACGCCCCCGCCGCTCCTGTAAGCAGAGAAAGCAGCGTACTCCAAACAGGCAGTCAGTGAATCTCAGAAAGCCACTGATTAGTCCGCTTGTGTGAGGATTTCAGACTTTCTATTGGTACGTCTCGCTCAGAACCAGTGAGGGGTAGTACTCAAAGGTATCACAGAAAAGCGGGCAAAAATACAGTCCACGCCCCACGAATGGAACACAAAGTGACCGTTGGTTCTTCAAGCAACCTCTGCGCATCATTTCCCGCGTCGGTTGTGGCTGGGGAATGGGGGAACGAATGAAGGCCGCCAGGCTGTATCAGATAGGAGAGAAGCTGAAGATAGATAGTGTGGAAATGCCAGAGGTTGGATCGAATGATGTCCTTGTCGACATCAAGGCCAGCGGCATATGCCATTCGGACCTGAACTACCGCGACGGCGTGAGCCCGGTCGGCAAACTGCCGCTAATCCTAGGACATGAGATCGCCGGACTGGTATCGAAGACAGGAGAACGCGTTGAGGGAATAGAAGAAGGCGACAGAGTATGCGTACACTACATAAGAAGTTGTGGAGACTGCTCGTTCTGTAGAACTGACAGAGAGAACTTCTGTGAAGAATATCAGATGATAGGAAAGGACGTTGATGGAGGGTTTGCGGAGTACATAGCGGTTCCAGCATCCAACGTCTTGAAACTGCCTGACACCCTACCATTTGAGCAAGCATGCATACTCGGATGCGCAGTCTCAACAACCTATCACGCCCTGAAGCGAGGCAGAATCCGTGCCGGAGACAATGTTGTAATCTATGGTATAGGCGGGCTTGGCGCACAAGCGATACAACTCGCTAAGATCTTCAACGCAGGGAAAGTCGTTGCCGTCGACACATCTGACGAGAAACTGAAGCTGGCAAAGAAACTCGGAGCCGACGAAATCGTCAATGCTGCGGCTGAGGATCCGGCTCAGCGGATAGAATCGATCACGGAAGGGAAGCTTGCCGATCTTGTACTGGACTTCGTAGGTGTCGCGAAAGTGATAGAACAGGAGATCCGTTGCGTTGGGAAGGGCGGGAGGATGGTGCTCGTCGGTATAGGTCAACATGACATCAGCATATCCCCATACAAGACTATCATTGGCAAAGAGATGGAACTCATAGGTGTAAACGACCATCTCAGATCCGAACTAGCCCAACTGATCGACATCGTCGGATCCGGGATGATGGATCTCTCAACATCAATCACACATCGAGTGCACTTGGATGAAGTGAACACTGGACTCAGGATTCTTGAAGAGAGAATTGGAAATCCCATTAGGGTCGTCGTCGTGAAATAGCACGGCGTTGGCTCACGTACACGGGAATCTGAACCCGAGATGGGCACGTCGCTTGCGGTTCGGCTGCAAGAGTCCTGCGTGCCGGTTGTGGCCGATTCTGGGTATGTCGCTGGGGCCATCAAAGCCAATGTTGAGTGAATCGAGGGTCCTCAACGTGCGGGGCAGGATGACAGGGTACTAAGAGAGACGCGGGTGGTTTCGGCAAGAGCTATCTTCCCTGATGTGCACGTTAGTTGGTTGGGGGAGTCAAGGTTGTCAAGGAATGTTAGGTGGCCTATACTTTCGGTTGCAGGCGTCGTGGTCATCATCATCTACTGCGCCTTTACCTTCACCTCGATAGCTCTGTTTCCGACCGCATTCAGTCCCATCGACAACTGGTTGAGCGACCTGGGTAACTCAAGTTTCAGCCCACGTGGCGCCGTATTCTACAACGTCGGTTGCATCCTTACGGGCTTGGCGTTGATGCCGTTCTTTGCCGGACTGTACAAGTGGTACACGAATGAGAGGCTTCGAAAGGTCATGATAATGGTCACGCAAGCGGCTGGGCTCTTCTCGGGGTTCGCGTTGATCATGATCGGCGTCTTCTCGGAAGACTCTATGGCACAACACGTATTCTGGTCAGACGTCTTCTTCGCCTTCAACCTCATCGTCCTGATCCTAGCCAACGTTTCGCTGATGACACACCCGAAATTCCTGAGACCGATCGCGTACTATGGCTTCATAGTGGCTTTGATCAACCTGCTCTTCGTCGTCGCCAGCAACACGCCAGTGCTCGAATGGTTTACCGTCTTCACGGCGCTAGGCTACGTCGCGTTGCTCTCATACAACATGCTCAGACCGCGAGCCTAGTTCACATCATCCGCCTAGAGATTGCCACAGCAGGTCATTCCGGGCAGGGAGCAAACCTGCAGGAGAAAGGCGATATCTAGAGGCAGCGTGCTCGCTGCCTGATGATTAGAGACAAGAAAAAGAGGAGAGGGTGAGTGTTGGTTTGTTGTGGTGTTTGGGTTAGTTCTGTCGGTACTCGTTGATCCAGCTCTTGCCTTTGTCAACGAGAGACTTTCTGGTTGCATCGTTGCCTATGACTGCGCCTAGGGCGACTCCCACGCCGAGTGCGAGTGCACCAAGGGCGATGTCTTTCTTCGATTCGCCATTCATTGTTTCTTTTTCCCTCCTGTAACGGTGACTGAGTACGGTACAATGGTGTACCATAATAAGAACATTATTATGCCACCCGTAAGCATGCCCACGTGCAAACCACGAGAACGATTAACCCTAGTTTTGTATCAAGGGCGAGTACGCGTCCGGTTTGTAGCCCACATCAACGTGGTAATCGTCAGCCGGACCAGTCCATTTCCCACGGTAGCCACGCAAATGCGGTGTACATGGCAATCCAGCGAAGCGAGGAGCGAAGAGGTCTCATGTCAATTAGGGCTCAGCGGATTGCTCTCTTGGCCAATGCTATCGCACCTAAGACTCCGGCTCGACTGCCGAGGGCTGCAGGGACAATATACTGGTCGATTTGCTCCAGAATTGCTGGCACTTGCAGGTACCCGTTCAGTAGTTCCTGAACATTTTGTCGTACCATCTGAAAGAGCCCGGTTTGCTGCATGACCCCGCCGCCTAGAATGATTCGCTGCGGGGAAAGCGTACAGATCAAGTTCGCCAGCCCCAGGGCGAGGTAGTGTGCCTCCAATCTCCACGCCGGATGATCGGGAGGCAGTTCTTCAGCGCGACGACCCCATCGTCCAAGCAGTGCCGGTCCTGCCGCTAGACCCTCGAAGCAATCGCCGTGGAACGGACACGCCCCCCGGTAGGGATCCTTGTCCAAGTCATGCGGGACTCTGAGGTGGCCCATCTCCGGATGTAGAAGCCCATGTAACAGTTGGCCGTTGACCATTCCTCCTCCACCGATGCCTGTGCCGACAGTCAGGTACACGAAGGTTTCCAGCCCCTTGGCTGCTCCCCATGTTGCTTCGCCTAAGGCGGCAGCGTTCACGTCGGTATCAAACCCGACCGGCACACGCAAGGCTCGACTGATCCGCCCAAGGAATTCCGTGTTAGCCCAGCCTGGTTTCGGTGTGGCAGTGATGTAACCGAACTTGGGTGACGTGGGATTGAGATCTACTGGGCCAAAGGAACCAACGCCGACCGCCGACAGCGGTTCTCTCCCTCGATATTGTTGGAAGAAGGCTATCGTCCGCTCGATGGTCTCTTGAGGTGTTGTGGTGGCGAATGATGTTTCCGCCTTGAGACCATCAGGGCTGGAGCCTATTGCGCACACGAATCTTGTCCCGCCGGCTTCAACGCCTCCATAGACCGACATTCTACTTTCCTCCTCGAAGCTTCACAAGAGATAACCGACGATGGCCCATTCTTTGGTCTCTCCGTCAAATATGCTAATAGGGATACACTGCGAACCGGCTGGAGTGTGACGGTAGGCCGTGGCGTCGGATATCGTTCAGAAAGCGTTTGCGGAATGGACCAAGGACCTAGGCGGTAGGAATGCCCGGATCAGTATCTTTGACCACATACGTGACATTCCCTATGCCGTGATTCCTGAGATCAGCAACCCTGTGGACGGACCGCAAGGGCTCCTGAAGGGGATGAAGGGTTCCTGCACGCCGAAGCATTTCCTATTGGCTCGCATGTTCGAGATGCTCCAGATTCCGATCAAATACGTGACCTATCCGTTTTCGTGGAACGCCGAGTCTGTGGCGTATCCTCCGGAACTGAGGAAGCTGGCGGAAGTTGTCCCTGTTGACTATCACCTGGCATGCGAGGCGAGAATCGAAAACAAATGGGCGGTTGTCGACGCTACATGGGATCGGCCGCTCGCTCGTGTAGGATTTCCGATCAACGAAAGCTGGGACGGCGTCAGCGACGCGAAACTCGCTGTCGAATCTCTTGACGAAATAGTCCACCAGAGTGTTCAGGAGCGAGTGAATTTCGTACAGGCCCGCAAGGCTTCATGGACTCCTGATGACAACGCTCGAAGGAGCCGTTTCGTCGGCACGCTCAACAAGTGGCTGGAAGACGTGAGAAGAAACTGATGTTCGCTGTTTCGTCCTTATTGTAGTCGAATGGCGCTTTGATGGTCATATTCACTCGCTTTGCTGTGGGCAGTCGTTAGTAGCGGGCATGTACCTCAGGTCGTATCAGTCGATCGTAGATTGCTTGAACCTTACCCATAGTCTCGGTGCTCAGCGGTGGGAGAACGGCAGCCTTTACATTCTCGTCGACCTGTTCAGGTCGCTTTGCTCCGGGGATCGCGCATGTGACCGAATCGAACATGAGGATCCAGCGTAGTGCGATCTGAGCCAGCGTTGCGCCTTGCGGGACGATGGTTTTCAGCTCCTCGACGGCTTTCAGTCCCGTCTCCAAATTGACGCCTGAGAATGTTTCTCCCACGTCGAACGCTTGGCCCTGGCGGTTGAAGTTTCGGTGGTCATCCGCTGGAAACTTCGTTTGCGCGGTTATCTTACCTGCAAGGAGACCGCTTGCCAGTGGAACACGGACTATTACTCCAACTTTCCGCTCCTTTGCTGTGGGAAAGAAATCTGTGGCCGGCTTCAATCGGAACATGTTGAAGATGATTTGCACGCTTTGGAGATCCGCGTATTCTGTGGCCTTAAGCGCCTCGGCGACCTTCTCGACACTAACTCCACAGTATCGTATCTTGCCCTTACGTCTCAGTTCATCAAGCGCTCTGAAAACTTCAGGCCGATAGTAGACCTCGGTGGGCGGGCAGTGCAACTGCAGCAAGTCAATGCAGTCTACGCCCAAGTTTCTGAGACTTCGATCCACAAAAGCCTCAAGGTTGGTTCGGTTATATCCGTCGGCAGTATGAGGTGAGAGTCTTCTGCCGGCTTTTGTGGCAACGAAGATCTCTTCTTTGCGCTCGTTGAGCAACCTTCCGATCAGTTGCTCGCTTCGTCCGTCGCCGTACACGTCGGCCGTGTCAATGAAATTCACTCCGAGGTCGACGGCACGGTTCAGCGCTGCGTAAGACTCCTCATCTTTGACAGGTCCCCAGCTGCCACCGATCGCCCAAGCACCAAAGCTGACCTCGGAGACGCGCATGTCAGTCCTGCCAAGCTGACGGTAATTCATACACCGAAGACCCGCGAAGAGGAGTGAGACCTTGGCTATTAAGCGATTAAGCTTGACATTTCGGAACTTGCGCTCGTGTCAATAACTCACAGTTCTCAAAAGGGAAACTCACGGACCGTAACGCTTCGGGAGAAGTGAGGATAGCGATATCGCAACTGGGATGTCGCCTATCGTGTGTTGTTGCAGGGCCGCTCATGCGACTGGAGGTCTTTGCTGTAGACGTCTGGTCCAATCAACTAGGGCCAGAAGAAGATCTCGGATGAACCCTCGTGCGGTCTCATCTGTCAGCCGCCCATTTGCGTCAAATTTCTCCTGAGCGCGCATCAACAGCACTTCAGGCTTGTTGAGGGGGAACATGTTGCAGAAGACGCAGACCTGCCGCAGATGCATCTGTGCCCGGGCCGTGCCGAAGTTGCCTGTGCTCGCGCCCATGATCGCTATTGGCTTTCCATTCAGAGGAGGATCTGGCGGACGTGAAGCCCAGTCGATGGCGTTCTTCAGGACTCCCGGAATCGAGAAGTTGTATTCAGGCGTGGCGATCAGCAACGCGTCTGCCGCGGCGATGCGCTCTCGGAATTGCTGAACTGGTTTCGGGAATCCGACGACGCGTACGTCATCGTTGTAGAGCGGAATAGGCGAGAGATCGAACGTCTCCAGAGTCATGCCTTCTGGTAGAAGTTCTGAAGCAGCGGTCAGCAATCTCGTGTTGTAAGAGCCTTTGCGCAAGCTGCCCGAAATGCCAAGAACGTGGATATTCGCCATTCGAACCACCCATCATTTCATTTGTGCATGAAGGTTCATTCGCCATGGAGCTGCCCGGAGAACCAGCAGGCTACACTCCTGCTCTTTCACGGACATCTACTTCAGAACATGACCGTATGAATGTTATGAAAGTATCCTCGAAGGTATGTTTCGCGGCAACGTGGAACATCACTCGATATCCAGGCCGTCGCCTCAGGAGTCGGATGAGCGAAGCTAAAAGGTCGGACTAGCCGTCGCATGAGTGATGCGATCATGACGCGAGCTCTGTCAAGGATTGCGAAGTATCTTGGAGGCTTGGTTTGTACATTCGGTGGAGTTTACCTAGGAAACGCGTACGGAGCAGCCTACTGGCGGTTCGGTCCCTTCAACCTCGCTTGGGACACCCTGTTCCGGGGAAGCATCTTGGTACTCATCGGATTCCTGTTGATCCGACTCAGCAAGTAGCCATCCTCTTCGCGACGCTCACTTTCTCAGGAGATGCGGTTCATTCCTTGAGGTTCTCGATCTTAACCGACTCAACGTGGTCTGCGAGTCCGAAGCCGAATATCTTCGAATAGAAGTATAGCTCAGCGTCGCGGGCGCGCTTGATGTTCTCTTTTCGTCTGAAACCGTGCTGCTCACCCTCGAACGTAAGATACGCGTACGGCAATCCTTTCGCGCGCAAGGCTTGCACCATCAATTCTGCTTGGCTGGGTGTAACAATCTTGTCCTCAAGTCCCTGAAAGATGATCATCGGACAGGAGATGCGGTCCGCGAAGTGGATCGGCGACCGCTCCCGGTACAGGTCGCGTCGCTCCGGATAGGGACCTATGAGTTTCACGTTGTAGTGTGACTCGAACTTGTGGGTCTCCTTGTCAAGGACCTCCAGGTCGCTAACGCCATAGTAGCTGGCGCCGGCCTTGAAGGTGTCCCGGAAGGTCAGAGCGCATAGCGTTGTGTAGCCGCCAGCGCTCCCTCCTCGAATCGCAAGCCGGTTGGCGTCAACCAATCCAGCCTTGACTAAGTATTTCGCGGCATTGACGCAATCGTCAACGTCTACCACGCCCCATTGTCCATACAAGCGCTGTCGATACTCGCGGCCGTATCCGGTGCTGCCACCGTAGTTCACATCAACCACCGCGAAGCCCCGCGTCGTCCAGAACTGAACCGCTAGGCTCAACGTTGTGCCTGTTGCTCCCGTGGGACCTCCGTGAGAGATGACCATCAAGGGCGGACGTTCGCCCTGAGGCGCCTTGAAGTCTCGGTTTCTCGGCGCATAGAAAAACGCGTACGCCTTCAGATCGTTTGTCGTGGGGAACTCTATCGTCTGCGGCACCGACATGTATCCCGCGTCGATTGTCGCAGACCGAGAACGATAGACGACACTGAACTTCCCCGTTGCGAAATCGTATTGAACTATGGCCTCAGATGTCGTTGGACCCCCTGCCAAGAAAGCCGCGCGTCCGCCCCCAGCTCGAAGATACCATATGTCGCTGTAAGGGTTCTCGATCGGCCTGAACTCGAGACTCGTCGTGTTCAGTTCTGCCAGATTCCATGTTCCTTTGGTCGCGTAGGTACAGATGATTCGCTCTGGTGTCGCCCAAGCGTACGTGGACAGTCCAAATACCCAATGCGGTCTCCCAAAGTCCGCGTGCATTTCGTGTAGCGGTTCAACTCGGTTTCCGTGCCATCGGTAGAGGTTCCACCAGCCTGTCCGGTCCGAGACAAAATGCAATATCCCGTCAGGCGACCATTCGGGCTGGAAGATGGACTCGTTGATGCCCCCGGCGACTAGTTGAGTTCGGCCGAGGGA
>Ga0315279_10003285_pt1 | contig 22794 bp, 16 predicted proteins | sample YL17G06_20_MG_FD_203694 | JGI IMG/M metagenome (GOLD analysis project Ga0315279, IMG submission 203694) | Sediment microbial communities from Yellowstone Lake, YNP, Wyoming, USA - YL17G06_20 | ecosystem: Environmental > Aquatic > Freshwater > Lake > Sediment | place: USA: Wyoming | collected... | reverse complement strand
CGAAAAAGCGAAAGATTTAGTAAGAATGGCAGTAGCGAAAGCCTGTTTAATTCAACCTTTACCCAGTTTTTCTTCAGAAGTTATTCAAAAAGCACTGGTTATTGGAGGGGGTTTAGCCGGGATGGTAGCGGCCTTAAATATAGCTGGACAGGGTTTTGAAGTATATCTTATTGAAAAGGAAGCTGAGTTGGGGGGGAATTTAAGGAATCTTTATTATACCCTAGAGAATGGAAGTGTGCCGAGCTATCTAAAATCAATAGTTAAAGAGGTAGAAGAGAATACAAAAATCAAAGTATATAAAAAGGCAAATATTAAGCAGGTAGAAGGATATGTGGGAAACTTTAAAACGACGATAGTGCAACCTGTCTGCGCGCAGGCACGCACAGGCAGAGATGAGGAGATAGAACTAAAACATGGAGCAATTGTTGTAGCTACGGGTGCTAAAGAGTTAAAGACTAACCAGTATTTATATGGAAAAGACGAGAGAATAGTTACTCAATTAGAACTTGAGGAGAGGTTAGCCCAACCCGATTCTAAGATTTCCTCTCTCCACACTATAGTGATGATTCAATGCGTTGGTTCCAGAGATGATGAAAGGCCTTATTGCAGCCGGGTGTGTTGTAGTGATGCGGTTAAAAATGCTCTCCAGATAAAAAAAGAGAATCCCAAAGCAAATGTATTTATTTTGTATAGAGATATGAGGACCTATGGCTTTAAAGAGAGCTTCTATCAAGAAGCTCGAGATAAAGGAATCATCTTTATAAGGTATGATAAGGATAAAAAACCTGATGTAATTAGAAAAGCTGAGGGTTTAAAAGTAGAAGTTTTAGATCCTATTCTGAAAGAAAAACTTCTTATACCCGTTGACCTTCTGGTATTAAGCACAGCTATAATTCCCAATGAAGATAATCAGACCCTGGCTCAATTATTGAAGGTTCCTTTGACCGCAGATGGATTTTATTTAGAAGCTCATGTGAAGCTTCGCCCGGTAGATTTTTCTACCCGGGGTATATTTTTAGCCGGAATGGCTCATGGTCCAAAGTCTATCCAGGAGACTATTTCCCAGGCTTATGCTGCTGCTGAGAAAGCCTGTACCGTAATTTGTAAAGATCGTGTTGAGGCAGAGGCGATTATTGCTGAAGTAAATGAGAGATGGTGCCAGGGATGTGGTATATGCGTCTTAGCCTGCCCTTATGAAGCTATAAGTATAGATGAAGAGACTAACTTAGCCAAGGTGACTGAAGTACTTTGTCAGGGTTGTGGCAGTTGTGCTGCTACTTGTCCCAGTGGAGCTATTCAGCAGAAAAGTTTTCAAAGAAAACAGATTCTTTCTATGGTAGATGCAGCAATATAAAGAAATTTATTATAAGTAGGAATGGAGGCAGAAAATGGCTAATTTTGAGCCCAAGATAGTTGGTTTCTTATGTAACTGGTGTACTTATGCCGGAGCAGACCTTGCCGGTACTTCCAGGATGCAATATCCACCAAATATTAGGCCTATTAGAGTAATGTGTTCGGGGTCGGTTGATTCTGTTTATATTCTTCGGGCTTTATTGGAAGGAGCTGATGGAGTCTTTATTGGCGGATGTCATCCGGGAGATTGCCATTATGTGAGTGGGAACTATAAGGAGAGGAGAAGAATTACTGTTTTAAAAAGTATTTTAAAAAGTTTGGGGTTAGATGATGGTCGGGTCTGGATTAGGTGGGTAAGCGCCAGCGAAGGTAAAAGATATGCGGATAGTATATCTGAAATGACCTCCCATTTAAAAAGATTAGGTCCCAATCCGGTAAGTAAATATTGGTCTTTATAGAGGTGAAATAGATGAAAAAAGAGGTAGTTATTGAGGTAAAGGATGCCAAGGCAAAAGAAGCGATTAATTCTTTTTTGGAGAGCCTTCTTGAAAAAAATCTGGTGAGTGCACTTTTAGTTCCTCGAGAAGTCCCCTCGAAAGATAATGTAGTTCAAAATTTGATGACTAATTCTAACCTGCCTGTGCGTGGACCTGTCTGCCGTGCCGGCACAGGCAGGCGCATGCAGACAGGTGGACTAAAAGAAGTAAACGTTATCTCTCCCGTTCTCCCGGTTAGTTCGGCAAGAATTATCTCCCAGATGACCAGACTCAGTTCCTATAAGAATCCGGTGGGGGTTGTTCTTAGGTCCTGCGAAATAAGAGCATTAATAGAACTGGTTAAATTGAAGCAGGCTTCTTTAGATAACCTGCTTATTATTGGGGTAGATTGCTTAGGGACCTATTCAATTAGTGATTATCAGGATCTCTGTAAACAAGGTAATTCACCCTCAGATGAACTCTTAAGGAAATTTAAGGAAGGCAGAGAGGATACTAAATTAAGGAAAGCTTGCCAGGTGTGTGAGTATCCTATTCCCTCTAATGCCGATTTAGTTATCGGCTTAGTAGGAGTAGATTTTGAAAAGAATATTCTGCTTAAATCTGGTACTGAGAAAGGAGAAAAAATTTTAGAAAAGTTTTCCTTTCCCGAATTTAACCAATCAAAAAGAGAAGAGTCTGTTTCTAAGTACCTTAGTAAAAAAATAGAGAAAAGAGATACTCTTTTTTCTGAGATGAAGGGAGAGGTAAGTGGTTGGGAGAATTTACTTTCGGTATTTTCCACCTGTATTAACTGTCATAATTGTATGAGAGTCTGTCCCCTTTGCTATTGCAGAGAGTGTTTCTTTGAGTCGCCTACTTTTGAATTTGATTCAGAAAAATACCTCCTGTGGGCTAAAAGAAAAGGCTCTATTAAAATGCCCAGGGATACCACTCTTTTCCATTTAGGGAGAATGAGTCATATGGCTACTTCTTGTGTAGGATGCGGGCTTTGTGAACAAGCTTGTCCAAGTAATATTCCACTTCTTAAAATATTTAAGATGGTAAGCTATAATGTGCAACAGATTTTTAAATATGTTCCTGGAAGAGATTTAGAAGAACCTTTACCGCTTACTACTTTTAAAGAAGATGAACTTCGCAGTGTAGGGGAGGAGTAAAATGAGTGAAAATGAAGAAAAGATTATTAAAGTAAATGAATTAGACCCCAATTTTAAGTATGAGATTCAAGCAGAACCAGGAGGCGAAAATATTACTCGCTGTTTTGCTTGTGGCACCTGTACTGCTGGATGTCCTATTAGAGAGGTAAATGATCAGTTTAACCCTCGAAAGATTATTAGAATGGCTCTGTTGGGGATGAAAGAGAGGGTTCTTTCCAGTGATTTTATCTGGCTCTGTTCCAGTTGTTATACCTGTGCTGAAAGGTGTCCTCAGGATGTAAAGATTACTGACCTAATGAATGTTATAAAAAATATCGCGGTAAGAGAAGGATATATTCATCCCTCTTTTGTAGCTCAAATGGAAGCTTTAAACTCTCATGGTAGGCTTTATGAAATTGGGGAGTTTGATAATGAAAAGCGAACAAAACTTGGTCTTCCTCAAATAGAGGAGAGCGCCGAGGATGTAAAAAAGCTATTTAAACAGGAAGGTGTAGATAAACTTCTTCAGGTAGCTAAGGAGGGTGAAGAATGAAATACGCTTTATTTTTAGGATGTACTGTTCCGGTGAGAGCATTAAATTATGAGCTTTCCGCAAGAAAAGTAGCCGATAAATTAGGTATAGAGCTTGTGGATATAAATGATTTTGGTTGTTGTGGTTTCCCGGTTAAATCGGTGGATAGAGATGTTTTTCTTTTAATGGCCGCTAAAAACTTAAGTTTGGCGGAAGAGAAAGATTTGGATATAGTTTCTCTTTGTAGTGCTTGTACTTCTATTTTAACCGAAGCAAATAAGGAGTTAAAGGAAGAGGAAAGTTTGCGGAAAAAGATAAATAATAAGCTTTCAGTTTTAGGGAGAAAATATGAAGGAAAAATAAAAGTAAAGCATTTTACCCGAATTTTATATGAAGATGTGGGCCTTGAGAAGATAAGAGAAAATTTAAAGGTTGATTTATCTAAATTTAGTTTTGCTTCTCACTATGGTTGCCATTACTTAAAACCCTCAGAAATATATGAAGATTTTGATGATGTTGAAAATCCAAAAACGCTGGATGAGTTAATTGAGGTAACCGGAGCAAAGTCTGTTCTTTATGAAGATAAAAAGAGTTGTTGTGGCGGAGGTATTTTGGGTATAAATGAAATGACCGCACTGAAAGTAGCCAAAGATAAGCTTGACCATATAAAATCTGCTAAGGCAGATGCTATCTGTTTGATTTGTCCTTTTTGCAGCATTATGTATGAAGGGAGTCAAAAAAAGATAGAAAAGCAATTTGAAGCAGAGTATAATCTACCTGTTTTATATTATCCTCAAATTCTTGGTCTTGCCTTAGGTATTTCTCCCGAAGAATTGGGTTTTAAGATAAACAGGATAAAACCAAAAGAAATGTTGGCAAAATTATAATAAGGTAAAGGAGAGGGAAAGGTGAGCTTAAAAAAAGATAAAGTTGGAGCGGTGATGGTAGTGGGAGGTGGCATTGGTGGTGTTCAAGCCTCTTTAGATTTGGCAGAATCTGGCTTTAAAGTCTATCTGGTGGAAAAAAGCCTGAGTATTGGTGGAGTAATGGCTCAGCTGGATAAAACTTTTCCCACCAATGATTGTGCGATGTGTATTCTTTCCCCAAAACTTGTTGATTGTGGAAGACATAGAAATATTGAGATACTGACTAACTCAGAAGTGGAAAGTATTGAAGGAGAATTAGGAAATTTTAAACTAAGAGTAAAAAAACATTCCCGCTTTGTTGATTTAGCTAAGTGTACCGGTTGTGGAGATTGTACTGAAGTTTGCCCGGTAGAGATTCCCAGTGAATATGAAGAAAACTTGGTAAATAGAAAAGCAATATATAGACCCTTTACCCAAGCAACCCCCAGTGCATTTGGCATTGAAAAAAGAGGAATTCCTCCCTGTAGAGCTGCCTGCCCTTTGCAGGTTAATGCTCAAGGTTATATAGCCTTAATATCTCAAGGTAAATTTAAGGAAGCTCTAACTCTGGTTCGCGAAAAGAATCCACTCCCAGGAATATGCGGCCGAGTGTGCACTCATCCCTGCGAAGGAGAATGCCTGAGGCAAAATGTAGATGAGCCTATTGCTATTGATTTATTAAAGAGGTTTGCAGCTGATTACGAAAAACCTGTCTGCGTGCCTGCCTGCACAGGCAGAGAGGTAGATTTTGAGTTGAAAATTGAGCAGGAAAAAGAAAATAGGATTGCTATAATTGGTTCTGGTCCTGCTGGTTTAACAGCAGCCTATGATTTAAGGAAGATGGGTTATAAGCCTACTATATTTGAGGCACTTCCTGTGGCTGGAGGTATGCTCAGAGTAGGTATTCCTGATTATCGCCTTCCTAAAGATATTTTAAGAAAAGAAATTAGTATTTTAGAAGATCTTGGTATTGAAATAAAATTAAATACTCCTTTAGGTGAGAATTTAACCATAGAGGATCTTAAAAATAATGGCTATGAGGCTATATTTATTGCTGTTGGGGCTCATCTAAGCCTGAAATTAGAAATCCCCGGAGAGGATTTAAAAGGTGTATATCCTGGTGTAGAGTTTTTAAAAAGAGTAAATTTGGGCGAGAAAGTAGAAGTAGGAGAAAAAGTTGTGGTGGTGGGAGGTGGAAATGCCGCTATTGATGCCGCAAGAACAGTTTATCGTCTGGGAGCAAAAGAAGTTACCATTGTTTATCGAAGGTCAAGAGTGGAGATGCCGGCTAATAAAGAGGAAATAGAAGAAGCAGAAAACGAGGGAATTAAGATTTATTATTTAGCTGCTCCTACCAGGATTTTAGGTAAAGAGAGTAAAGTTAACCAGGTCCAATGCCTTCGGATGAGATTAGGTGAGCCTGATTCCTCAGGAAGAAGAAGACCTATCCCTCTAGAGGGCTCAGAATTTATTATTGATGCAGATACAATAATTCCCGCCCTTGGTCAGTCTTCAGATTTATCATTTTTAGGCTCTCATCATCAGTTTAATCTGCTTCGGGGAAGAGGGTTTGAGGTAGACCCTTTAACTCTAGAGACGAACCTAAAAGGCATTTTTGCTGGTGGTGATACCGTTACGGGGCCCGATACAGTTATTGAAGCAATGGCTGCCGGTAGAAAAGCAGCTATCTCTATTGACCGTTATCTTAAAGGTGAAGATATAAGAGTAGGTCGTGAAGGAGAGGGCGCCCAAGAAAGCAAAATTGAAGTAGATATAGAAGGATTGAAACCCGAAAAGAGAACAAAAGTGGCTACTTTTTCTGTGGATGAAAGAAAAGGTAATTTCAAAGAAGTTGTTTTAGGTTTTAGTGAGGAAGAGGCAATTGCCGAAGCAAAAAGATGTCTTGCTTGTGGAGGATGCTCTGAATGTATGGAGTGCGTAGAAGCTTGTAAGGCAGAAGCAGTCCTTCATGATATGCTCGAAGAGGATAGGGAGATAAAGGTTGGCTCGGTAATTCTTTTTCCCGGATTTGATGAATTTAATCCTCAAATAAAAGAAGAGTATGGTTACAAGAGATTTCCTAATGTGGTATCCAGTATTGAGTTTGAGAGAATTTTATCTGCCTCAGGTCCTTATCAAGGTCAGGTAACCAGGAGGTCGGATGATAAACATCCAAAAAGTATTGCCTGGATTCAGTGTGTTGGCTCAAGAGACTCTAAAATTAAAAGAGGTTACTGTTCCTCAGTTTGCTGTATGTATTCTACCAAAGAAGCTTTAATTACCAAAGAACATGCTCCAGATACGGAGACCTCTATCTTTTATATGGATATGAGGGCTTATGGGAAGGATTTTGATAAATATATTAACCGGGCAGAATCTGAATACGGGGTGAGGTATGTGCGCTCAAGGATTTCAGGAGTAGAAGAAGATCTTAAAACTCATAATTTAAGGATAAAATACGAGACCGATGATGGTAAACTCATAAGCGAAGAATTTGAGATGGTTGTCTTATCTGTGGGCCTGGAAGCTTCCAAGAGTGCAAAGGAGATAGCAGAAAAATTTAATATCCAACTAAACAGTTATAACTTTGCCAAGACGAGTACATTTGAACCTCTCCACACTTCTCGGCCAGGCATCTTTGTTGGCGGTGCCTTCTCTGGTCCCAAGGACATTCCAGAAACTGTAGCTCAAGCAAGCGGCGTTGCTGCAGAAGCATCGAGTATCTTGTCAGAGGTAAGGGGTTCTTTGGTAAGAGAAAAGGAATATCCTCCAGAAATAGAGGTGAGTGGAGAAGCTCCCAGGATAGGTGTATTTGTCTGTCACTGCGGGATAAATATTGGAGGAGTAGTTGATGTTCCCTCTATTGTGGAATGGGTCAAAACTTTACCCAGCGTAATTTATGCTGAAGATAATCTTTATACCTGCTCTCAGGACACCCAGGAGAGAATAAAAGGGGCCATTAAAGAACACCAATTAAACAGAATAGTAGTTGCCTCCTGCACTCCCAGAACACATGAGCCTCTTTTCCAGGAGACCATAAGAGAAGCAGGTTTAAATAGGTATCTTTTTGAAATGGCAAATATTCGGGACCAATGCTCCTGGATTCATATGAGAGACCCAGAAAAAGCAACCAAGAAAGCAAAAGATTTAGTAAGGATGGCTGTTGCTAAAGCAAGATTAATTGAGCCGTTAAAGAGACTTCCTTTGGAGGTAACTCCTCGGGGTCTAGTTATCGGTGGAGGAGTATCAGGAATGACTTCTGCTTTAAGGCTTGCTGAGGAAGGATATGAAGTATATTTAGTAGAAAAAGAGAGAGAACTTGGTGGTCTGGCAAAAGATATTCATTATACCCTTGAAGGCGAAGATGTTCAAAAGTTTTTAGGAAAACTTATCGCTAAGGTAAAATCAAATGATAGAATTCATCTTTTCACCGAGGCTAAAATTAAAAATATCGCAGGATTTGTAGGCAATTTTAAGACAACGATCAAGATAGATTCTTCTATAAAAGAACTTGAGCATGGGATTATCACTGTAGCTACGGGAGCAAAAGAGTATCAGCCTACGGAATACCTTTATGGTAAAGAGAGAGGAGTTATTACCCAAAGAGAGTTGGAAAAATTGATGGTCAGTGGGAAATTGGAGGTTAATACTCAAAATTCTATGGTGATGATTCAATGTGTTGGTTCAAGAAATGATAAACATCTTTATTGTAGCCGTACCTGCTGTTCAGAGGCGATAAAGAATGCCCTTAAGATTAAACAACTAAACAAAAAAGCTAATATTTACATTCTTTATCGAGATATGAGAACCTACGGTTTCAAGGAAGATTATTATCAAAGGGCCCGAGAAGAAGGCGTTATCTTTATTCGCTATAAGGAAGGACAAGAACCGGAAGTAAGAAAAGGCAAAGAAAAACTTGAGGTTCTGGTAAAAGACCTTATCTTAAAAGAAAATTTATTGATTAATGCTGACCTGGTAGTGTTAAGTACCGGGGTTATTTCTTCCGAAGATGGTGAAGAGCTTGCTCAGATGCTGAAAGTTCCCTTAAATGAAGATGGATTTTTCCTTGAAGCTCATGTAAAGCTTCGTCCGGTAGATTTTGCTACCGAGGGCATCTTCCTTTGTGGATTAGCTCATTCTCCCAAGTTTATTGAAGAAAGTATTTCCCAGGCAAATGCTGCGATCTCCAGAGCATGTACTATTCTTGCTAAAGACAAAATTTTAGCCGAGGGAACAGTGGTTAGTGTAAATGAAGATAGGTGTAATGGATGTGGAATCTGTGAAGCAGTTTGTATTTATAATGCTATAGAAATAGATAAGGAGAAGAGAGTGGCCAAGGTGAATGAAGCTCTTTGTAAAGGTTGTGGTACCTGCACTGGTGCTTGTCCCTCGGGAGCTATCAACCAAAGAGGATTTAAGAGAGAGCAAATTTTAGCTATGACTAAGGCCGCATTGGAGGTATGAGATGAAAGAATTCGAACCTAAAATTATTGGATTTTGTTGTAACTGGTGTACCTACGCAGGTGCTGATTTAGCCGGAGTAAGCAGACTTCAGATGCCTCCCGATTTCAGGATGATTAGAGTGATGTGTTCGGGAACGATTGACCCACTTTATGTAATGGAGGCTTTTCAAAAAGGGGCCGATGGAGTATTTATTGGAGGTTGTCATATTGGAGATTGCCACTATCAAACCGGCAACCATCGAACTAAAAAGAGAGTGGCCATTCTTAAAAAGATATTGAGTTATTTAGGGATTGACCCTCGGAGAGTGAGACTGGAGTGGGTTTCTGCTGCGGAGGGCCAAAAATATGCGGAAGTAGTTACCGATTTTGTGGCTGAAATTAAGAGATTAGGTCCGAATCCGTTAAAGGGGAGGCTTAAGGTATGATAGAGAAATTGCAAAAATTAGCTAAAGATTATCTTATCAGCGGAAAAGTGGAAGTGATATTTGGACTGAGGGAAAAGGATAACCATCTAGCACCTTATATTTTTACCCAAGTAGAAGAATTAGATAGTTTGGTAATCTCCTCTGGGCAGGCAGGTATGCAGACAGTTAAATATCCGCTTTTCTATACTTGCCGACCGAGCAAGAAGAATATTATCCGCTTGATAGAGGAAAAATATCCAGCTATAAAGATGGGAGTTATAGTTAAAGGGTGTGAGGAGAGGGCTTTCATTGAGCTGGCTAAAAGAAACCAAATAAATATGGAAAATATTGAAATTTTAGGTGTTGCTTGCAGTAGAGAAGAAGCCATAGAGTGCAGATGCCCTCGACCTTATCCTAATCATCCCCTTCTAGGAGAGAAAGTGGAAGGGGTTTTGGAAGATAAAAACGTGGGAGAGCTTTTAAATAAAGGTTTATCAGAACGGTTAGCTTTTTGGCAATTTCAACTAAGTAAATGTATGAAGTGCTATGGCTGTAGAAACGCTTGCCCCTTATGTTTCTGTCAGGATTGTGCTATGGAGCAGGAGTTGTGGTCGAAGATAGGAGAAATTCCTCCTGAAATTCCTATCTTCCATTTTATCAGATTTTATCACCTTGCCGATAGATGTATTGAATGTGGTGAATGTGAGAAAGCCTGTCCTATGGATATTCCTTTACTAACTATTTCTAAACAGGTAAGGAAAGATGTTAAAGAATTATTTAATTATGAATCTGGTTTAGACCTGAAGCAAGAATCGCCGTTGTTAACTACCCTGGATGAGAGGCCCATGAAAGAGGTAAAGAATGATGGAATATAAAAATGTGCTCACCGTATGTCCGTATTGCGGCTGTGGGTGTAATTTCTATCTACAGGTTCTGGATGGAGAATTGGTGGGCATCCTCCCCTGTAAATCGCATCTAGTTAGTCAGGGAAAGCTTTGTATTAAAGGGTGGAATGCCAGTGATTTTGTAGTTAGTAAAGACCGCTTAACTAAGCCCTTAAGGAAAAAAAATGGGAAATTCGTGGAGATATCCTGGGAGGAAGCTTTAAATCTAGTTACCGAAAAACTTACCCAGTATAGTCCTGATGCTGTTGCTGTTCTCTCCTCCGCGAAATGCACCAATGAAGAGAACTATTTAATGATGAAATTTGCTCGAGCGGTACTGAAGACCAATAGTGTTGACCACTGTGCTCGATTATGTCATGCTGCTACGGTGGTGGGTTTAGGGAAAACTTTTGGTAGTGGAGCAATGACCAACTCCATAGGAGAGCTCGAAGATGCTGATTGTATTTTTGTGATCGGCTCAAATACCACAGAACAGCATCCACTTATAGCACGATATATAATGAGAGCAAGAGAGAAAGGAAGCAAGCTAATAGTTGCTGATCCCCGGCTTATTCCTTTAACTCAATTTGCTGATTATCATCTCCGGCAAAGACCAGGTACAGATGTTGCTTTACTCAATGGATTTATGAATGTAATTTTAAAGGAAGGTTGGGAGGATAAGAAGTTCATTAATGAGTGCACCGAGGACTTTGAAGAATTAAAAGAAGTGGCTAAAAAATATACCCCGGAAGAGGTAGAAAAGATCACCGGCATACCTCAAGAACTTATTATAAAAGCAAGCAGAACATATGCCCAGGCTAAATCTGCCTCCCTTATTTATTCCATGGGTATAACCCAGCATACCACCGGGGTAGATAATGTGGTCTCCTGCTCAAATCTTGCCCTGCTAACCGGTAATGTGGGCCGGCCAAGCACCGGGGTCAATCCTTTAAGAGGGCAGTCGAATGTTCAAGGGGCCTGCGATATGGGGGCCTTACCCAACCTCTACTCTGGCTATCAAAGCGTAGCTGATGAAAATGCCCGTGCCAAGTTTGAAAAAGCCTGGAATACAGAGCTTCCTACTAAGCCAGGGCTGACGGTGGTGGAAATGATGCATGAGGCCGCCAAAGGTAATCTTAAAGCCATCTATATTATGGGCGAGAATCCGATGCTCTCCGAACCGGATATCAACCAGGTTAAGAAAGCGTTAGAGAACCTTGAATTTCTTGTGGTTCAGGATATCTTCCTTACCGAAACGGCTCAACTGGCTGATCTGGTGCTTCCCGGTACCTCCTATGCCGAAAGAGATGGCACCGTCACCGCTACAGACCGTAGAGTGCAAAGAATAAGAAAAGCGATTGAGCCCATTGGTGAAAGTAAACCCGATTGGCAGATAATCTGCGAATTAGCAAGAAAGATGGGATCGGAAAGGTTTGAATATTCTTCACCGGCTGAAATTATGGATGAAATAGCCTCAGTAACTCCTATTTATGGAGGGATAGGGTATGAGCGAATTGAAGATATTGGATTGCAGTGGCCCTGCCCCTCTAAAGAACATCCAGGGACGCCTTATTTACATCAAGGAAAGTTTAGCCGGGGCAAGGGTAAGTTTTTTGGCATAGAATTCAAAGAGGCCGCAGAGCTTCCCGATGCTGATTATCCGTTGATCTTAACTACCGGAAGAACTATCTTTCATTACCATACCGGAACCATGACCAGAAGGACGGAAGCACTAAATAGAGAGGTTCCCACCGGGTATATGGAAATTAATTTTAAGGATGCCGAAAAATTAAATATCTTTGAGGGAGAAATAGTTGCGGTGAAAAGTCGTAGAGGTAAGATTGAGGTTAAAGTGCAGATAACCAAGAAAGTTCCCGAGGGGGTAATTTTCATTCCTTTCCATTTTGCAGAAAGTCCTGCCAATGCACTGACTAATTCAGCTTTTGACCCGGTAGCGAAAATTCCGGAATACAAGGTATGTGCTGTAAAGGTAGAAAAAAAGTAGTCATCTCTGCCCTGAATTATCGTTTTTTGGTGAGAGAGGATTTAGGATATTAAATTTGATAAGGAGGTTAATATATGACCAAGATAGATTTTCCTAGAATGGTAAAAATTAGACAAAAATTTGAAGCTACCGTTATTAAAGACCTTAAGGGCGAAGTCTCCCAAGAAGTAGCTAAATCTAAATTAAAGGAGAGAATAAAACCGGGAGATAGCGTAGCTATTACTGCCGGAAGTAGAGGTATCTCTCATATTGCAGAAATTATAGCTGTTATAGTAAAAGAAGTAAAAGATTTAGGAGGAAATCCTTTTATAGTTCCGGCTATGGGTAGTCATGGTGGAGCTACTGCAGAGGGGCAGGTAGCTGTTTTAAAAAGTTACGGAATTACGGAAAGCTCTGTAGGTGCCCCTATAAATTCTTCCATGGAGGTAGTGAAGATAGGGGAGATAAGAGAAGGCGTGCCTGTTTTAATGGATAAAATAGCCTTTAATTCTGATGCTATCATAGCGGTTAATCGGGTTAAACCCCATACCTCTTTTAGGGGAGCGGTAGAAAGCGGATTAATGAAGATGCTCTCCATCGGCCTTGGTAAACATGCCGGTGCTTGCCTGGTACATTCATTTGGTTCACCTGGTTTAAGGGAAATGGTTCCTCAAGCTGCTCGTATGATGCTAAAAAAATCTAAGGTGGTTTTGGGGATAGCTATTTTAGAAAATGCCTATGACCAGACCGCTAAAATTGTAGCTGTAGAACCAGAAGATTTTGAGAAGGTAGAACCTGATTTATTAAAAGAGGCTAACCAATTAATGCCACATCTACCTTTTGATAAGATAGACCTTTTGATAGTGGATGAGATAGGTAAAAATATAAGTGGAACAGGTATGGATACAAATATAATTGGGCGATTGATGATTAGGGGAGAAAAAGAGTTTGAAAAACCTCAAATTGATAAGATAATTGTTCTTGACGTGACGCCGGAATCCCATGGAAATGCTATAGGGGTAGGGTTAGCTGATATTACTGTAAAAAGTTTGGTTAATAAGATTGATTATCATGCTACTTATACCAATGTTTTAACCTCCGGATTTCTTAATAGAGCAAATATTCCTCTTACTTTTGACACAGCTAAAGAGGCCGTAGCCACTGCCCTGGGGACCATTAGAATAAATGAACCTGAAAAGGTAAGGGTAGTTAGAATAAAAAATACTCTTGCTTTAGAAAAAGTTTATATTTCGGAAGTTCTTTTAAAAGAAGCCGAAAAGAGAGAGGATCTGGAAATTATTGGTGAGTTAAAGGAGATGTTATTTGACTCTACCGGAAATCTAGGGGGAGGGGACTATGTTTGAAGAACTAAAAGATCTAGTGGGGAGAGAAAATTTTTCTGATGATCTGACGGATAGATATATCTATTCCTCAGATGCTTCTATCCATCAGAGTTTGCCTTCCGTGATACTAAGGCCCGGAAAGGCAGAAGAAGTGCAAGAAATTTTAAGGTATGCCAATAAGGCAAAGATTCCGGTAACTCCTCGAGGGGCAGGGACAGGAGAAGTAGGTGGTGCTGTTCCTATCGACGGGGGTATAGTTCTTGACCTTAAAAGAATGAATAAAATAAAGGAGATTCGTATCGGGGATCTACTCTGTAGGGTGGAGCCAGGAGTAGTTAATGATGAGCTTAATCAAGAGCTGAAAGGGTTGGGGTTTTTCTTTCCTCCCACCCCGGGGAGTGGGAAGGTATGCACTATAGGAGGAATGATTGCGAATAATGCTTCGGGGATGAGGGCGGTAAAATATGGAGCTACCAGAGATTTTGTTTTGGGGTTAAAGGTGGTTCTGCCGCAAGGGGAGCTGGTCTCCTTAGGGACCCAGACCATTATTCATTCCTCTGGTTATCAGTTGGAGAGGCTGATGGTGGGTAGCGAGGGGACCCTGGGAGTTATTGTGGAGGCAACGCTTCGTCTTAAACCTCTTCCCGAAAAAAGAGCGGTGGGAAGAGCGATGTTTTATAAATTGGAGGAAGCGGGTAAGGCAATCTCGGCTATCGTGGCCAGAGGTTTAACTCCTTCTGCCCTGGAGTTTTTAGATGAGATAGTGATCAAGTCGATTAATGCGGCCTTCCATCTTGGCCTACCGGAAATTGAAGCGATAGTTCTTTTTGAGTGCGACGGGAACAAGGTCTCTATTGATGATGAGATGGATAAAATAAAAAAAGTGTGTCAGGAGTTTAACTCTTTCCGTATCGATATAAGTAATGACCCTAAGGAGATGGAAAAGATATGGGAAGCTAGAAACGCAGCTTTTCCGGCTACCAGTAGATACCAGGAAGATCTGGCCCGGGTCACCTTAGCGGAAGATGTCACCGTTCCGATATCCAAGCTTTCCGAGTTGATTGTTAACTTTCATAGCATAGCTTCCGAAAATGGTATTATTATCTGTACCTATGGTCATGCCGGTGAGGGATTAATTCATACCTCATTTCTGATCGATCCAGAATCATCCCGGCAATGGGAGAGGGCAAGAAAGGCGGTTACTGAGGTCTTTGCCCTCACTCAAAGTTTAGGGGGAACCACCTCGGGCGAGCATGGCATAGGAATTACCAAGGCTCCTTATTTTAAGCAGGAAAGAAGTGAAGCCCTGGAGATGATGAGGAAGATCAAAAGAGCTTTGGACCCCCAGAATATTTTAAACCCTCACAAGCTGATGGATGCCCCGGATGATTTTTTTACCGCTACTAAACTTAGATATGCGATAAAGGAGTAAAATATGGAAACCAAAAACCTAAAAAAATGGAAAAAAGAGCTGCTGGTTTGTATCAGGTGTGCCTACTGTCTGGAAAATTGTCCGGTCTATAAGCAGATTGGTTGGGAGAATGCCGGCGCCAGAGCCAGAATGATTCTTTCCTACGGTATTTTAACTAAAGATATAGAATATTCGGATTCTATCTTAGAGAAGTTCTTTCAGTGCACTACCTGTGGACAATGCGAGGTAAATTGTCCGGCTAAAGTCAAAATTCTTGAGGTGGTAAAGGCCACCAGAAAGGACCTGGTAGAAAATGGTCACTATCTCCTTCCTCATCAATTAATGCAAGAAGCGGTCAAGAAAAGCGGTAATGTGTATGGAGAGGGAAAAAAGGAGAAAGAAATAATTCAAAGAGACGCTACCTATGCTCTCTTTGTCGGCTGTGTAGGAACCTACCGAGAAGAAGAGAGCGTAGCAAGGACCATCAAACTCTTAAAAAAATTGGGAGTATCTTTTACCAGGTTTGATGAGCTATGTTGTGGCGGGGTCTTTTCTGATCTAGGCTTAGAAAATAATCAGGAGAATATTCGGCATAATCAAGAGGAGATTAAAAAGACCGGTGCTAAAAAATTGTTAACCCTCTGTCCGATGTGTTATCGGACCTTTAAAAATAATCCAGAATATAGTAATTTAGGATTGGAGGTAGTTCACCTTACCCAGCTTTTAAATACACTTGATATAAAGGTGAAGACCGAGGAGATAGTTACCTACCATGACCCTTGTGATTTAGGAAGACATTCGGGGATCTACGAAGAGCCCAGAGAGATCATTAAAAAGTTTGCTCCTCATTTCGTAGAAATGGAAAAAAACCGCGAGAATGCTCACTGCTGCGGTGCTGGTGGAGGGGTAAGGGGAACCTTTACCAGGCTTTCCATTGATATGGCCAAAGACAGATTGAAAGAAGCGCTAGATAAGAAAGCCGAGGTTCTTCTTACCGAATGCTTCTCTTGTTTACATAATTTCAAGAATGCTAAGAAAAGAAAGCAAAATATTAAGATCTATAATATTTCTGAATATCTTTCGATTTTAATGGATGGGGATGAAAAATGAAGATTTACGAAGGGGATACCTTCTCCCTAAACAGATAGATAAGATTTAACCCGGATAGATGATTTCTTGTATTGATCTTTTAATTATTTAGTTACAGCCTTTTTCTGCCCCATGGTTAACCTTCCTTTTTATCTCCTCATATATTTAAAGAGATAATCTTTCTCTTTAAATATAGAGGAGATTAGGTTATAATTAAAATAATTTGGAATACTTTTTATCTGAGGCATCGATACTTTTTGGTTTGTATTTTTTGATGAGACAGTTCGTATCCTTGCCTTTAATCACTAAAAGTATTAAAATAGATGAAGTTATAACCATTACCCTCTTGTTTAAATTCAAAATGTCCCACCGAAGTGTCTGACTCATTTATTTTTCTTATGTAGTTCCAATGAATAACATAAAACAATTGGAGGATGAAATGCTAAGATCCTACTTAAAGAAAATTTATGAAATTATTCAAAGAGGAGATGCACGAGAAGAAACATATTATTCTACATTAGAAAAATTGCTCGAAGAATATTCCGAATCAATTAATAAAAAAGATATCAAAATAACTATCTTACCTAAAAAGACTGAAGCTGGTAATCCCGATTTTAGAATATGGGATGGAAAACAACATATTGTCGGATATATCGAAGCTAAAAAACCGGGAACAAATTTGGATGAAATTGAAATATCCGAACAATTAAAACGCTATAAAAGTACCTTTCCAAATTTAATTTTAACTAATTTTATTGAATTTCGACTTTATCGTAATGGTAAATTAGTAGATAAGATTTCTATTTGTCGACCTTTTATTATTTATCAGCTAAATACCATTCCTCCGTTAGAAAATAAAGAACACTTTTTAAGATTGTTAGAATCATTTTTTTCCTTCTCTTTGCCTAAAATTTATGATGCCGAAACTTTGGCCATTGAATTAGCCAAAAGAACCCGTTTCTTAAAAGACGAAGTAATTGAAGAGGAATTAAAAGAAGAAGAAAATAATAAACAAGGTAATATATTGGGTTTTTACAAGGCTTTTCAAGAATATTTAATTAAAGGACTCTCTCACAAAGATTTTGCTGATCTTTATTCCCAGACGATCGCCTATGGACTTTTCGCTGCCCGTACCCGTTCGACCGGTGAATTTAATCGCAAATTAGCCTATGATAATATTCCTCAAACTATTGGAATTTTAAGAGATATTTTTAAATTTATTTCAATTGGTAATTTACCACTACAGATGGAATGGACTATTGATGATATTTCAGAAGTCCTGGCAATTACAGATGTAAATACAATTCTTCTTCAATATTTTCATGAAGGTAAAGGGAAAGACCCCATTATTCATTTTTACGAAACATTTTTATCTACCTACGATCCCGAAATCAGAGAAAGGTGTGGTGTCTATTACACACCGGAAGCAGTAGTCAGTTATATCGTCCGTTCTATCCATTCTATTTTAAAAATCCATTTCGGCTTATCCGATGGCCTGGCTAGTCCAGAAGTTAAACTACTTGATCCGGCAGGTGGGACGCTCACTTTTCCTGCAGCAGCGATTCACCTGGCCGCAAAAGAATATATCACAAAATACGGTGAAGGTGGTTTACATCACTGGATCAAAAACCACATTCTGCAAGACTTTTATGCCTTTGAACTGATGATGGCCCCTTATGCGATTGGTCATTTAAAAATAGGGTTTATTCTGGATGAACTTGGTTATAATCTTGCTGATGGTGAACGTTTTAAACTCTATTTGACTAATACACTGGAAATGGAAGAGATTAAACAAATTTCTATTCCCGGAGTGAGTTCATTAAGCGAAGAAAGCCACCTGGCGGGCAAAGTGAAAAAAGAACAGCCAATTCTGGTGATTCTCGGTAATCCACCCTATAGCGGTATTTCTTCCAATGTGAACGAATGGACAGAAAAGTTATTAAAGGAAGATATTGATGGCTGCCAGAGTTATTATAAAGTGGACGGTGAGCCTCTGGGGAGAAAAATCCCAAATGGCTTCAAGATGATTATGTCAAATTTTTACGCTTTGCCCAATGGAAAATTCAGAAGTCCGGTTTCGGTATTGTGGGTATGATCACCAATCACAGCTATTTGGATAATCCCACCTTTCGCGGGATGCGTCAGAGTTTAATGAGAACTTTTGATGAGATTTACATTCTTGATTTACACGGCAATAGTTTAAAAAGAGAAACCACGCCTGAGGGCGGTAAAGACGAAAATGTCTTTGATATTAGACAGGGTGTCGCCATTGCTTTATTTGTTAGAAATAAAGAACAAAAAGATTCAAAAATTTATCATGCTGATTTGTATGGCCTGCGGCAGGAAAAATATGATTGGCTGGATAAAAATGAATTCTTAAAGGATAACTATGTTCAGGTTAAACCTCAATCTCCATACTATTTCTTTGTAAAACGTAATACAGAAACAATTAAAAAATATCTTGATTGGAAGAAGATAGTTGAAATCTTTCCTTTAAATGGTGTTGGTATGACCACTGCAAGAGATAATTTTGTCATCGATTTTGATAAATTTACACTTGAAAACAGAATTCGGTTATTTAAAAATTCAAAATTTGACGATGAAGAACTTCATAGCTTCTTTCAAATAAACAAAAAGAAAGGGTGGAACATAAGGAAAGCATGGAATATGCTACAAAGATTTAATGATTCTGAATTAAAAACTTTCATTTATCCTGTTTCTTATCGTCCTTTTGATAATAGATATATTTTTTGGCATGATTCCGTAGTATGGAGAACAGTTAAAAGAGTCACTAAACACATGCTAGAAGAAAATATCGGTATTGTGGCACGAAGACAGCAATTGCCAGATAGACCATGCAACTATTTTTTTATTAGTGAAAATTTAATTTCAGATGGCTTAATTCGATCAGACAATAAAGGATCAGAATCATTATTTCCCTTATATTTATACCCCAATAAAAACAAAAAAGACCTTTTTAATCAACACCAAACCAAGAAAGAGCCGAATATTCCCCAAGTCCAGATTGAACAATTAGAAGCCACTTACGGGCAGAAACCCACGCCGGAAGATATTCTTTATTATATCTACAGTGTATTTTATAGCAATATCTACCGTGAAACTTACGCAGAGTTTCTTAAAATTGATTTTCCACGGATACCGTTCACTTCGAATTATGATCTATTCATAGAAATGGGTAAATTGGGCAAAGAATTAGTTGCTCTGCATTTACTCAAAAGTTCGGAGCTTGATTCACCCATTGCTAAATATCAGGGGTCCGGAGATAACGACCGGATTGAAAAAGTAACCTACAAAGAAGATGAGCAGCGCATCTATATCAATAGAGAAAAATACTTTGAAGGCGTTACACCGGAGGTATGGAATTATCACATTGGCGGTTATCAGGTCTCACATAAATACCTGAAAGACAGAAAAGGTAGAATGATGGAAGATGCACCATGCTATTGCCGTATTGTTACAGCATTGTATAAAACTATTGTAATTCAAAAACAAATCGATAATATTTACCCAGAAATAGAAAAAATCTTGTTAGATTTTAGAATATGAAGAAATTCTGGAGCAAGTCTTTATTGCTGTTAATTAAATAAATCTATTTGTTAATAATGAAGAGTTGACCTCAAGAATTTTTTAGCGTGCATTATATATACTACTGTGAGCAGAGCGATTAAAGAAATATAGAGGGAAGGTGAAAAGTTATATTGCAAGACCTGACCCATAATATTTATTTAATAAATGAAATTTTTATTGCTGAAGTACGCACCGCTAACGATAAGATGAAGTTTATAGGAATAGTAGGCTATACTTCTGTTTCAGAAGCTGATGCGCTAGGCACTGGTGGATACATGCTCAATAGAAGACCAAAAAGTTGACACCGCATTTCACATATGATACACTTATGTCATAATTATGAAAAGCAAAAAAAACCTTTTAGAACAGCTTAAATATTTGTCCTATTTCAGTAAGAATACCGTTTATCAGCTTGGCAAGCAGTTGGGGCTTAAAGATTCTACGGATAAAACATATATTAGCCGGTTTTTAAGGTACAAGGAAATTATTCAGCTTAAAAACGGCCTTTATGTGACTACGGATTTTTTTGAGAAGAATAAAAACGATGTTTCCTATTCGTTTTATCTTGCCAACATCATTCGGACGCCATCTTATGTGAGTTCGTGGTCAGCCTTGCAGTATTACAATCTTACCACAGAGGCAATTTATTCAGTTACTTCGGTAACACCGAAAGTGACAAGAAATTATCAGACCAAAGTCGGTAACTTTTCTTATCAGTCGGTCAAAAAAGAACTTTTTTCAGATTTTTCTCTGATAAAAGGAAAGTTTGATTTTTTTATCGCTTTGCCCTCAAAGGCACTGTTTGATTTGCTGTATTTCCGGACGAATCAGTTTCGCAGTAAATCGGCAAAAAATATAAAAGTATTAATTGAGGAGTTACGTATAGAAATTGATGAAATGGATAAAAATGAGCAGGAAAAATTTTATACAATGATTAAAAAATATGAGTGAACAGATCACGACAATCTTAAAAAGAAAACTTGAGGATCTTACTACTTACGGTGGGCTGGATGCGGAAACGCGACGTAATGCGCTCAAAGAAGAGTTACAGTATTACGTTCTTAATTTTATTTGCCACCATACGGGGTATAAGAGTTGGATCATGTACGGCGGTTCGGCTCTACGCATCATCCACGGGCTTGATCGCATGTCGGTGGACCTTGATTTTGAAATTTCCCATGCAGTAACCGAAGAATTTTTAGAAGAACTGAAAAAGGAAATCGAGAAACACTTTCTTAATACCTATGGTGCAGGAACTGATTTTATGACTGCCAAAATTACCACTGGCCGCGGGTTGCTGCTTAAATTCCATGTTGGAGAAGAGCTAAGTTTTGGTCATTCGTCAAAGCAGGTATACGTAAAAATTGATCTTAATCACTTTGTCGCTTCCGAAACGGTTACGGAACGTCGGCCAATCAACCGCGATCAGCTGTCATTTGTTATTATTACTTACAATATGTCCGCGCTTATGGCGAGCAAACTGGCTGCAATTTTCTTGCGAGGAACTCGTGGGATCGGCGAAGCTGTTTATCAAGAAAAGGGCCGAGATATTTATGATTTGCTTTGGTATATGGGCAAAAAGGTTGTGCCGGATTTCGATTATCTTACTGCTAAGGGAATTGATGCAAAAGATCCACGCACGCTTTTTGATAAACTTACGCTTCAGATGAATAAAGTAAGCGATAAAAATCTTGAGCAGGATCTGGAACCGCTGTTTATTAATAAGACTTTTATTAAAAATTGGCTCAAAAATTGGAGAGAAAGTTATTTGCGACTTCTTGATGAATATAAAATCAATATGGTGACAACTCTTGAAAAAATAGGAGTGCACCAGGATTTTCATACCGACAATTTCTCATTCGTATATTGGTATAAGACGGAGGAAGGAAGAACAGCACGGATTATATATACTATCAGTGATTACTGGATTGATTTTCGCGAAGGGGATCTACCGACAAAAATAAATGAAAAAATAATTCAACTGGTAGAGAGTGAAATGAAAGATCAGTTAAGCAATAAATTAAAGCAGTACATCACGTTATTCTACGAAAAAACTGAAAAATATTTCAGAAAGACAAACAGGATAATGCTCGGTAATAACATTGCTACTAAATTTATACGGATGACAGCCGATAACTTTAATCCAAAGGAACAAATTGTGCTCAATAAATCGATTTTACTTTCATGTGAACTCGATGATTTATTGAAATAAACAATGAGTATGAAAATAAAAGATCTGCCAAAAATTGATAGGCCAAGAGAGAAACTTGAAAAAACGATAGAACAATTTGAAAATCGAAACATTAGAACAGGGGACGGTTCACCGTTCCTATTTACTATCTTTAAAACCTTTTATTTATAAGTGTTTCAGGCCTCCTTCAGGAATACCTTAAAAACGCACTTCAATTTTCGAAAAATCGGCAATTTACTACCCCATTTTTAGCCTATTTTTACCTACCCAAAATTACTAAAACCTTATAAATAGCCACTTTTAGATTTTGAAGGGGTAATAAATTATCCAAAAAAGTGCCTTTTTTGAGGGATAAATCATAGGTCGGCTTAAAAAAATGCAAATAAGAACGTTTTTTCGCATTATGCTCTTATAAACCTTATATTATAGGGCTCTCTTGCGTTATAAAACTGTAAATCATTAAATAATATATATGGTATATTAAAAGTGATGATTTGTCTATCGGAAAGATACCCAGGTGATTATTAGTGATAAAGAACGAACATTGATTTACTAACCCGAAGTACAGAATACCACGTATTTACCCATGAATGAATGTAAAATTCGCCCGAAGGGCATTGAGCTCGGCTCGAAACATGAAAAGGTGCCACGGGCTTGCCCGTGGGGATTTCCACATTTATTTGACAGAGTAGTGGCATTGTAGTATATTGTCATTGTATTCACTAATTCATATTGAAATGGAAATAAGAAATATTATGACAATGGATAAAAATAGATATTCTGAGTTATCAAAAGATGCCGTCTATTTGCTTTCTCGGTCAGAGTTTGAGAAGCAGAAAGTTATTACCACCGAGTATGCGGTAAAGGTTTTAGGAACTTACCGAAAGGCAACCAGTTTGCTTGATAATCTTGCCAAAAGGAAACGTCTTATCCAGCTAAAAAGAGGGAAATATCTTGTAGTGCCATTAAAAGCACCAAATCAAAGTTGGATGCCACATGAATTTGTTGTTGCGTCTT